>JACCDM010654263.1_pt1 | contig 16077 bp, 12 predicted proteins | sample 7445851 | NCBI WGS metagenome assembly JACCDM01 (sample SAMN15323438, study PRJNA562643) | freshwater metagenome | isolation source: river surface water | place: USA:Blue River Watershed | collected 2017-08-16
CGGGTGACATCCACAACGACATCCTCAACGCTCTGCGCAGCCTCGAGAGCGCAACCGACGACGCCCTCGTTTGGCTTGCCATCGCCGGCCCCGAAAACGAGCGAGGTATGCATCCGTTCGATTACTACGCAGTCATGCGCGAAATCGAGTTGCGCCAGCAGAAGAACATGGAATTCAGATCCACGTTCTTCCCGCTCAACGACGTTCCGCTAGTCGAAATCCTCGAGCGTCAGGAACGCGCCAAGACCCTAATGCGTACGTTCAACCAGAAGTTCGCATTCGAATTCGGCGGCTTCGACCACGTCAAAGCCGAAGCGTGGATCAAGCGCCTCGACAACGACAAGCTCGCCGAACTCGCCGTCCACTCCTTCTATTCAGAGGCCGGACGCATGGGCGAGTGGAAGTACTTTGTCGGCGAATTCCAGAGCCGCATGCCGGGTGCATCCAAGTACTAAAACGTCGGTGGTTACCGATACCTTGAGTCTTGTTGGGAGGCAAGAATGCAGATCGATCAGAGGTTAGAAATCGAGAAGCTACTCCAACTGCCAGTGGTTGATAGACCGCAAAGAATCGCCGAACTGGTTCACAGGATCCAGGTTGATAAGGCGCAAAAGCCGTACATCGATCACCCCCGGCGAGTTGCCGAAAACGTGCAACTCACGAGCTCGTTCAAGCAGTTACCCAAGAAAGACCGGGCCGACCTAATCGCTGCCGCTTGGCTGCACGATGTCGTGGAGGACTCCGGCGACGACGCCTGGCCCGAAGTCACCCTCAAGGATTTAGCCGACTGGGGTATCAACTCACGCGTTGTCGAAATTGTTGATCTTCTAACGCGCAAAGCTGATGTGCCGGATGACACCTACTACTCAAGAATCAAAGCCAACCCGTTAGCCCGTTTGGTGAAGATTGCCGACATCACCGACAACTCAAATAAGCAGCGAATACTCTGGGTCGAGGATGCCGGGACTCCTCGAAACCCGACCAAGTACGTCCACGCCCTCGAAGTGTGTGATCTAAACGAGGACGAACAACTCGACTTCGACTTTCGCATTCAAGAGCCAGCAGAGCGCGGAACAATCAACGACGAGCGGTTGCTGAAGTTCGGGGGTCGAGGCGACGGACCTGGTGAATACCGAGCGCTCTTTTGCATGGATGGCTCAATGACACAGTGGAGGTTCGACCGCCGAAAGAAAGGTTGGGAACCAACGTTTCGCATGTTTGAGCTAATAATCAAGGGTGAGGTTGACTTCGACATCATCCCCATCGAACTAGCTAAGCGCGACTTTCCCGAGGCGTTCCCAATGGTTCAGTTGGAAGGAGATTTGGATGTCTAAGGATCAAAAGAAATCAAACGAAGAAGTCTCTCTAAAGATTGATGCCACTCCCTACCTTTGGGAACATTCGGGTTGCCTCTATTTCTGGGACATAGACAGCGCCTGTTACGAATGGTCTGGGGAGACAGAATATTGGGTTGAATCTACTCTTTTCGATTACAACTGGTACTGGTACGAAGGCACAGCGCCGGAACAAGAGGTGACTTTTGAGGACGCGACCGCAAGGTTCCCTAGCGCTTTTCCGATCAGGGTACTCACAAGCAAAAAGAAGTCAGCCAGACGGGCACGAATTCTTCGCGCTGAAAGGATTGCCAATACCGACAAGCAAGTCTTTGATGAGCCAGTTGGGCTACCTCGCGGTTTTGGTTTTACTGACAAACCAAAACACCGCAGATTCGCGCATAAGACAGATCCCGATTCCCACGGTACAGCGAGCGTTTATATGGAAGCTGGGCCGGTTTACATCGGTTCCTACTGGAATGCGCAGCTAAGTGTGAGTGGCATTTGGAACGCCAAGCGGTTCGAATCGAAGAATGAGGCCCAAGAATTTGCGATTGCGGGACTTCGAAAGATTTTGGCAGCGGAACGTTCAGCAAAAAAGGCACTCAACAAAGAAGGAGAAAAAGATGGCTAAACCGGCAAAGAAGATTGTTTACCTCGACATGGACGACGTCCTTGTAAATTTCCGAAGTGGCATCGAGGCCGTCAAGCATCGCCACAAAGACAAGGATCCTGACAGCCGCGAGGCGAACTGGGACGAAGTGCCGAACATCTTTTCAAAAATGAAGCCCCTCCCAGGAGCTATTGAAGCCGTGAAAATTCTTGCAAAGTCGCCAAAGCTCGATGTGTATGTGCTCTCGACCGCCCCATGGGAGAGCCCTTCCGCGTGGAGCGACAAGTTGAAATGGATCCGCAAGCACTTTGATTCAAAGAGCCCTAAAGATCCGGACACAAAGGACAACCCGCTCTATAAGAAGGTCATCCTCAGCCACAACAAGCAGCTGAACGCTGGCGCCTTCTTGATTGATGATCGCAAGGCAAATGGTTCTCAAGATTTTGGCGGATTCCACATCCACTTCGGTGGGAAGAGCAAAGAGTTCAAGCGAGATGGTCGCTTTGCCGACTGGAAGGCCGTCCTCGAACACTTCGCCGATCTAAAACTCATTGACCCTAAGGACATTGTTGATTTCAAGTAACCCTCTACTCGGCCCCCAGTGGGAGCCTCTCGCTCACGTAATCGTCAAACTGCTCGAAAACATGAAGCGCCATGACACATTCAGCGCTCAGACATATGGGCGGAAGTTCGGGCTAAGCCCCGACACCTCGCCTTATCTTCAGGCAATTTTCGATGAGGAAGGCAACCTCCAAATGGAAGTCTCTGGCAACCTGCAGGTGCGACCCGAGCTCACCAAACAGCAAATGCAAGACCTTGAGTTCTATGGCTGGGAACCACCAGAGACAGTTGGCGGTGAGTTTGGCGCAGACGGCAACCCAAACTTCGCCCGCTACTTCGAACCCAACAAAGATCGTCTAGAGATCGCCGAATTCATCCTCACCACACTCGTCGGCGTCTATGGCATCACCGAAGACGACTTCTGGGGCTTCGAAAGAAAAGCCGAACTAGTCGCCTCACTAAAGAAACTCGGCCGCCTAAAAGCAACCGAAGGCAACCCGAACGCTGTGATCTTTGCGATGCCGGGTAAGCATCTTGAGCTTATCTAGGGAGCTGGGGTTATGGTTGTTGAACTTACAAGATTGAGAAACGGGGACCAGTTTTGACCGAGAGCAGCGAATACTTAAGCGCGCGAGACTATTTGGTTCAGTCCTCACTTGGTGAAAAGTTCGTTTACAAAGATCTCTACTTTTCGCCTGGCTATGACGATGGACCTTTCGGCAACGATGAGTACGACGGCATACCTCGCTTGGATTTGGACATTCCTGATGATATTCGCGATCAGCTAACACTTGTGAAAATGCGAGACGAATTGGGCGTAAATCTAAACCTGGCCGGCATCTTCGGGCAGCTTCCATTGCCCTTGAAACTTCATTTCAAGGAAAATGAGCTAAATCCACTTATCGAAGAGTCCTCATTCACATGGGCGAACATGCTCCTAGTGGCAACCCCAAGAGACCCATTGGGCCCATTCACAGTAAGCGTTTATCAGGATTGGTCTCTCAAAGGGTGGCTCATTGGGCCAGATGCCGAAGACCTTGCCATCTACCTGGTTGACAACTGCGATTACGGTTGCGCAGTTGTTCCTTACGAGGCGTTTGAACTTGAAGATGAACAACTGGTTCTGAACTACTTGCTGCCTACGACCTACCGAGTCGACACTTTAAGGCTCAGAAACACCTTTACTTCTAAAAGTCTCGTATCCCCTTCGAAACTCAAATGGGAGTTTGAGCCAGAGTTTCTTGGGCTGCCTCGAAACATAAGTTGGGAAGGCCCTGGAGAGCATCTGGTTATCGTCGAAAACGCAGAAGTTGCTAGCGGAGTGTCTTCACCAGATGACATCGATCCCGTTTACTCACCGGATATATTTTTCGTCCCCGATGTATGGGAAGCGAACTCATCAAAAGTCTTGGTGTTCATTGGCGATGTATACGTCGGGCGCTTTGTTGACTCGGAGGTAGAAACTAGATTCTTTGACGAGCTGACGCGCTTTGACCACAAGGTTGGTTTTGTGAACAAGAGTTATAAGGGGACACTTTTCCAGGATTCGAAAGATGGAAGGCATTATCTTTCAGTGGATGCGGACGTTCGGGAAGTAATACGGGTCGATTGGGACCTAGCCTTTAGCGACCTCAAAAATGTCTGAGGGTCGCGATAGCGTCTTCAACCTAGCCATGGAGGTGCAGATTGCTCTATCAGATTGAAAATTACTTTGTTGATGTTGTACGCGAACTCCCTTATCGGGACTTGCTTACAGTCCGGGCTTCGAGCGCAGAGGCGCTTGCTGGATTTACCGGTATGACCATGGGCGAAGTCCTTCAGGTACCTCACCACATCTATAAATACATTCTTCACATCCCGAAACCCGTCCTCGAAGTGAAACTAAACTGGAAAGACCTCGCCCAGGTTGAAGAGGTAGCGAGACTAACCCCAGAACCAGCTGCATTTGCCTACGAGTACGCGGTTGAACACGAGGACGGCTCGGTTTCTGGCGAGTATTGGTTTTGCTGGCCTCACGAGATTGACAGTGTTATCGAGCAAGTCAATTCGAGCGAAGAGAATGTGTTGGGAGACCCAAGTTTTGTCCCGTTATTCGTCATCCCCAAGGAACTGGTAGGTGCGCCAATAAGCTTTCCGGGGATTGACGACGATGAAATCTCTTTTGAATAGGACCTTTGAGGCATCCAACTTGGGTAAAGTACAGGTAAAAGTTGAAGCGGGGGATCAATGAAAGAACTTGTCGCCAACTCGGGTAGGCACGCACAGCAGCTCCTTGCCGATGCTGTAGTTCACGTTAAGAAAGCTGATCGGCTGAGCCCGATTACCTTACTAGTTGACGGAAACCACCAAGCGATTCAGTTTCGTCGCCAACTAATTAGCCAGGTCGCTCGAATCAGTGATATCAAAGCCCTTATAGGTATTCAGGCATTCACCAAGATTGAATTCCTAGAAGAGTTAACCCGTATCCATGGTTCGAGCTGGAATTTTGATTCATATAAGGGCTGTCGCAACCAAGTTATTCAAGAACTCATCGCTGCAGAAACAGGTGCTCTAAGACGGTTCGCAAGTAGTCTTCAAGACCTTCAGGCCCTTTTTGCCTATTTTGACCTTTTCGATTGGTTAAACCCGTCCACCTTCCGTGAACCCGAAGGTCAAACCACCAAACTTGCTCTCGACCTTATTGACTTGGTCACCAGGGTCCATAAACGACTTGAAAACACCGAGCATCCCCCAGTTGCCATACTTCTTAAGAAATTGAAGGAAGTCCAAGACGCGTCGATTTCGGATCGTTTAGCTACTACCTTTGGCTCTGTCTTTCGGATTGCAGAGCAATTTCCGCAGATACTTATGGATTACCTGGAAAGTTCTATCTCCAAAGAGGCTCTGTATGTTTTAGAGATTGGTCGTCCCGCTCCTGATGATGCCAAGACGAAATCAACGTTGGTATGCGCACCAGACCCATTCACCGAAGCCAAAGGCGTTGTCGATTTAATTGCAGGTTGCTTAGCCTCAGGGATATCCACCAATCGGATAGCCGTCCTATATTCCGATGCTGCTGAATACTCACAACCTTTAGCGCAGGCCTTAGACGATGCCGATATACATTGGCACGGATTTGACATCGAAGAGCCTAGGGCTTCGGGCACAGCCAGAGCTTTAACGGCACTTCTAAGAACCTTTAACTCCTTCGTAGCAGACAAAGATGTTTCGAGGGCTCAGTTTCTTCAACTGGTGAGGACTAGTCGGTTTGATCCAGCAAACTTTGACTTTGACAATTTCGCGGCAGATCGCTTCATACGGTCCAATTCTTTTTATGGAGGAATCTCAACCTGGTTGCCTTTACTGGACTCGATGTTCTCAGATCTTGAGCAACGTATGGCCCAGGAAGAGGAAGAGCTCAAATACGGCGAAGAGGAGTCGCAGAAATCTGCACGTCGTGCCGTTGAGGAGTCCCAAACCGCTGGAACCTTGGCCAACATTATTAGGTTCTTGTTTGAGTACTTCGGGAAAATGGCAACCGAAAAAGACCTTGCCTCGCTCGGAGCGGGACTCGCAGATCTATTCTCGAAGCTTTTTTCCGATCGCGCGTTTCCGAGGACGCAGTCAGACGCTTTAGTTGCTGATAAAGCTATTGCCTCACTGCGGAGCTGCCCATCCTTGACCGGGAGCCCGCTGGAGCTATCCGAACAATTGCTTTCAACCATCGATTCACTTATGTCAAGGCTCAAATTGCAACGTGGCGAAATGTCCAGAGGCGTGTATGTCGGCCCGGTTTCTCAAAATGGCGGCCTTGAATTTGATGTTGTCTTCGTCTTGGGTTGTTCAGAAGGCATTTTTCCCCCAAAAATCAAACAGCATCCACTTTTGCCTGACTCCATAAAAATCTCAAATGAGTCTTACTCCCGTGAATTGGCAAACATTCAAGGGAGAATCGACCAGATAGAGAGACACTTCAAGGCAATAACTCGGGACGCTAAACAAGTACATCTTTCTTACGCCCGAGGGGGATTCATAGGAGCTTCGTCTGGTGAACCGAGCAGATTCCTTCGCGATTTTGCAATTACCCAAGAGCGCAAAGTACTTGGAACAAAAAGCTTTAGGCTTCTCGCTCCGGAGCCAGTTTCCAATTACTCAACAATGACCAGAGCCATCTTGCTTAATAAGAGCGCACGGGACCAAAAGACTTCCAAAACTACGTCGGCTGCCCTAGCTTTTGCTCGGCCAACTCTGGGTGTTTATTTTGGAACCGTTGATGTTGATGTAGCGGGTGAGGTATTTGATTTTGAAACTGCGAGCCTGTCCGCTTCGTCCGTCGAGAAGTTCTTGGCTTGTAACCAATCATTCTTCGTAACTAAAGTTTTAGGCTTCCCCGATCAGGATGAGCCAGATGAGATTCTTGACGTTCGTCCTTTGGACATAGGCAACATTGTTCACCACGCTTTTGAGCGGTTACTCAAAGAGCATCCCACTCTAAACCCCAAACATGGGCAGCCGTACTCAGTCGAAGCCCGACAAAAGTTTGTTGATCTCATCAAGGATGAAGCGGAGAAGACAAAATCTAAGGGGCTTGCTGGTTGGCTACCCCGGTTTAACGACACCATTGGTAAATACGTATCTTCTGTAGATACGATTTTCGAACTTGAACATCAAACTCGGGCAAATCCTGGAGGTGTCAAAGGTGTTCCGCGCGCATCAGACTCTCTAGCTCCTTCACAGGCTGAATTTGGTTGGCATCAGTACGCTGCCTCACCACATTTAGTGAAGGTCGAAAACTCCAACGGGAGAACCGTAAACATGCGTTTCGTGGGCTACATTGACCGCCTTAATTCCTCCGAAGGCGGATCCACGCTGGGTGTTCTGGACTTCAAGACCGGTGAGGTTAAGAAGTCAAAGGCTACCCCTAGAGTTCAAGATCTTCTATACGCCTCTGCTATACGTGCGAAGAGTCCATTTCTCGGGGTCCCTGTATCAAAGGTAAGCAGCTTGTATTTGGTACTAAAGCCTGGTGCGATGTCAATCGTAAATTTGAGGACCGATTTACTGAAAGGCCTAGAGGGAATCTGGCTGGATCCAAGCGATGGTGGACTCACAGGCGTTGATTTCACAAATGCCGTCCAAAAGGCTTCCGATCTACTCGAGGTTGAACTGCGAGAGAATTTAGCGTTGTTGGCAGATGCAGTCGACACGGGCAAGTTTTATCAAACGGATTACCAGTTTTGCCCATGCTGTTCACTCCTGGGTAAAAGAGTGCTTGGCCGGCTCTCAGCGCAACTAAAGGCTGAATTCGAGGTTGAAGATGACTAACCCTGTGGAATTACCGATCGACCAAGATGCTCGAGACATCGCCATTAATGATATTGATCACTCAACGTTCATTTCCGCTGGCGCTGGTGGAGGCAAGTCCACGACCATTGTGGATCGTTTGGTAAACGCTCTTTTAGTGGATGAGCGAAATCTAGAACTCGAGAATATTGCTGCAATCACATTCACAGAACGTGCAGGCGCAGAGCTGGCTCAAAAAGTGCGAGAAAAGCTCGTTGAGGAACTTGCCGAAAATCCAAGTGAAAAACTAAAGAGAGCTCTAGACTCTCTGGACTCTGCGACCATCGGAACCATTCACTCTTTCGCACTGGATATTCTGACCAGATTCCCAGTGCAAGCAGGGCTTCCTCTTGAGTTCAAAATCCTTGATGACACTTCTTCTAAGCGAATGGTTCAGGATTTATCTAGGGAAGTGCTTGATAACTTCATCAAAACGTATGTGCCTAACGATGAAGCGGCCGCCTTCAAAAGAGACTTGACTGTCAGTCATTTGCAGACTCTGGTTTCGGCGGTGTTTAGCATGCAACATCGTCTGGCGGATGATTTTTTCGGTGAGGTTGTATTCGAGAACCCAGAAGTAGAAATACGGAAAATCGGCCTTGTCTTGGAAAAACTCAAAGCGAGTCCAGACTTTGACCCTAGGGTCCTCACACCAGGTTATTTCGCCAAGGTGAATGAAGGTTTTGAATCATTTTCAGCGTTGCTCGAAGCTGGGGATTTCTCTCTGCCGTCTTTGGCTGCCTTTCACAGCGCAGTACTGAAAGTTCATTCTGGCAAAGCTAACAGCTCGAAAAACGACGTTTTTTGGCAGCAAGTGCAAGACTGCAAGGTTGACCTCGATGTTTTCTCTCGACTTCTAAACGTTGACAATGAGCTACTCGCGAGGGAGCTTCTATTCTTTGCTTGGAAGTTCGTCAAGAATAATCAAAGTAGCCGAATTGCAGCAGGCAATATTTCTTTTGATGACCTGCTCTTCTTGGCTGTTCGGACTCTAAGAGAGCACAAAGACGTCCGTGAGGCCATTTACTCGCAGTACAAGTTGCTAATAATCGATGAGTTCCAAGACACGGACCCGATGCAGTGGGAGTTGGCTTTGCTTGTGACAACGCACCCTGAAAAAGACATCGCAGATCCAGAACCTGGTTCATTAGTTCTAGTTGGAGATGCCCAGCAAAGCATTTATTCATTTAGAGGCGCTGATCTTTCAACTTTCGAACAAGCTCGGGAACAATTCTCAACAAACTTTCAGAAGACGAAGTCTCTGACCCTTCAAGTCAACTTTAGGAGCACAGACGGAATCCTAAATTGGGTTAATGCTTGTTTTGCCCCATTGGGTCTCGGTGCCGAATTTGCACCTCTCTCGCCTGCAGCTGGCAATACTGTTGGTTCCAAGTTTGGTCCGGCGGTTCATGTACTTAGAGGTGACCAGGGCAGCGTATTGGGTTCGAAGGATGAACCCCGAGCAATTGCTAGCGCAATAAAAATGGCTGTGGAAAGCAAATGGCAGGTTCGAGACGGCAAACATGCCATTGATGGATCGCGTGACGTTCGGTATGAAGACATCGCGCTGTTGATTCCAACTAGGTCCTCCTTCCTAGACAAACTTCTAACGTCCCTTGAGGATCTTCAGGTGCCCTACAGATCTAATGATGCTCGAATTGTTTACGATCGCCCAGCCGTGATTGGACTTTTGGCAGCTCTAAGAGTCATTAGTGGGTACGGGGTTCCTCTAGATCTTTGGGTCGCACTCAAAAGCCCACTTTTCGGTTGCACTGATACCGATTTGCTTGTCTACAAGAAGGCGGGTGGAAAGTGGAAACTACCTTCGAAAACCAGCTTTAGCCAATCTCCGGGAACAGTAGAGAATGCTCTTCAAGTCCTGGCAACCATTAGAGATACACACAAATCTGCCCAGCCATCTCAAGTTTTCACGGGTCTCGTCATGAGTTGCAATTTGGCGGCCACGTATCACCAAGTTCTTCGTGGAGAATTTGAACTCGATTGCGTTGACATGGTGATTCAGCACGCAAGGAAGTGGGAACGCGCTGGTGGCGCAGGTCTCATTGATTACTCGAACTGGATCCGGGATACCTTGGAGGACAGTTCGAGAGAACGTTTGCCTGAAATGGATGACCAAGACGACTCTGCCGTGAGGATCTCCACAATTCATGCTGTAAAGGGCCTTGAATTCCCAATGGTTGTCTTAGCAGGTCTCGGCGTTGACAGGCAGGTCGATCCACCAACCTTAGCCGTCAATGAAGATAACCAGATTGAATTTTACTTGTCTGGCACAAACATGCTGATGAGCGCAGGATATCAAAGAGATTTGTTAGACCTTCAAAAAGAGAGAATCACGCAGGAGCACCTTCGCGTACTTTATGTTGCAGCCACTCGCGCCAAGGATCATCTGGTAGTTTCTGGTGCCCGCAAACTAAACCAGGGCGGGGCCAGTGAAAATGACTGGGGGCACCTGATCTGGGAGAGCGTAGAAGCCACAGTTGCTGCCAACTTAGCGACTTCTCATTCGCAGCTGTTACCACCGGCAAAGTCATCTTGGGCTGAAATTGCCAGAGTTGAACCTGTTGCTGACGCGTGGCTCGAAACCGTTGAGGAAATCAGGAAAGCCAGCAAAAAGAAATTTGTTCAATCACCGAGCGATACGTCTGGGTCAGCCGAAACTTATGCCGTTTCAGCCGTGACCCTCATTGACGATGACCAGCCAAGTCATGACTCAATCGACTATGAACCAGAGATAGCCGCGCAAGATGTCAAGAGACTTGGTACTGAGTTCCACGAAATCATGGAGAAAGTCGTCAAGTACCGGATTGATCTTCAGGCCGGCAGGTTGAACGAAGAGGTCGACAAAGCAGTTCGAAAGATTGACCTTCCAGAGCATGCACCAAGGTTGACAGCGATGCTCAATAACGCGATTGCCAGTGATTTTATGCAACGCGCATTCGTTGCACCGAAGGTTTGGCCCGAACTGTCTATGTTTGCCAGCGACGGAACCTATGACGGGGTAATCACAGAAGGCTTTGCCGACTTGGTTTTTCAAGATGGCTTAGGTCTTGTTGTCCTTGATTACAAAACCAACCTCGATCTGACTCCTGAGAAAATCGAAAAATACAAAGGTCAACTCGGCTCATATGCCGATCTAATTGAGAGGTCTACTGGCCTCAAAGTTTCCGAACAGGTGCTACTTCATGTGACGTCGACAAACTGTCAGGCACACATCCTTTAGATTTCAAGGTAAATTTGCTCCATCCACTTGGGAATGTGTCCCGAGGCACTCTTGTCGGTCAAGAGAACCAACACAAGCGACACTCCCTTTGGCTTTTGAGTTGGCCACGGTGTGAAACCGTCGGTGATAATCACAAGAACCTTTGGCCTCGGCTTTAGATTGGCGGCCAAATCAATGCCCACTGTTAGATTCGTGCCACCTCTTCCAATAACTCGCACCTTCGAAACATCCGAAGTGGTTCGAATTTTAAAAACCTCATATGTTCGGGTGTCGCATGGAATGGCAAACAATGTCGCTTTCCCAGAAAGAGTCTGAGTAATAGACAGGATTTCCGAGACCCCAGCCTGAATCATCACATCGGTCATACTCGCGCTGGTGTCATAAACAACTGCGATGTCCGGCGGCGGCTGTTGTCGCATGCTGGGCAGAATGATTTCAGAGCGGCTTCCCCTGAGTGCGTCTTGCCTTCGCGAAGGTCTCCTGTATGAATAGTCCTTTCGCCCAGCGATACTCGCAACTTCGCGTCGAATTAGAGCACTGAGTTGTCTTCGCCAATCAATTTTCGGGTCAAGGTAGTCATCGATGGCTCGTACCAGGCCCCCCGGTAGGTTGCCGAACATCTTCCCGTGTGCTATCGCCGAAACAGCGAAGTCATCCATAATCACATCCAGTTCTTCAGCGCTAGCTGCAGGTGCATCTGTGTCCTCATCAGCCAGTTCGTACTCCCTAACCTGGCCGCCAGAAACGCTACCGCAATCGGGATGAGAGGCGTCCCCGGTTCCCTGTTCGCTGGAGGCCGTGCCAGAATCTTCATCGCCTTCTGTGTCACTTTGATCGCCGTCTTCGTTGGAGGAATCCGTTTCATCGGTTTCCTCCGAGGGTGACGCATCAGGTCCATCTGGGTCGTCTTCAGGTTTGCCTTGCGCAGGCGTAGATCCGCCTTGAGATGGGACATCTCCCCCTGCCTCTTCTTCAGGGTTTGTTGGAAGCAGTTTTCGATATGCGTCTTCAGTCGGCTTTTGCGGGTCAAGCCCAAGGCTCGGTTCAAAATCATCAAATGTTACTGGTGGAACCGATTCGGGAAATTTCATCCCACATTCAGCAAGGATGTGGTTAATGCCTAAGTCCCCAGCGATGTTGAAAACTCGGGCGTCTGGATTTTGATCTCTCAAGAGTTCAAAACGTTTGGCGTGGTTATGAACTACGTGCAGAACTTCATGCAGAAGTACGGTGGCTAGCTCCTGAACGTCAAGGTTTTCAATGAATTCGGGATTGAAATAAAGTCTAAGCCCCTTGTCAACAGCCATCGTATCGAGGCCGCTTTTCACTTCTACAAGTTTGAAAGAGAAGAGAATGGACGCAGCGTAAGGCCACCGGCTGAGAGCTTGAACCCTTGCAGCCGTAATTTTCTCAACGGCATTCATTAGAGCTACTGAAGGCCCGCGGCGGTTAGGAGTGGCATTAACTTGTGAGTGATGGACCTTGGGGGTAGAACACCTGCCGCTGCTAGACGGGTCCATGGGATAAGAGCGGTAACTGCTATGTCTTGGAAACCCTCTTCGCTCAGCCGATGAATGAACTCGCCTGCGGCATCCCAACGCTCGTTGCTGTTGTTGGATTTAAGGGCAAACATCACCGAGGCCGCCACCACGTAAAGTTGATCGGCTCGAGTCGGTAAAACCACTGTCGTTGGGTTGGCGAGAATGTCTTCTGGGCTTGGCAAATCCTGGTGAATTCGATAGGTGATGTATTGGCTTGCGGCCGCTTGACCTAGACATCCAACCAAGAGTAAACGCCGTATCGAGGTTGAAAGGCCTAGAGCCTCACAAGCAGCAGAAACTCTGGACGCAAAGTCCCAGGAGCGAGGGCTAGGGAAGGCCTTACCTTGTGCCACAGCCCCAGTTGGCATAACCGTGACCAATTCGGGAAACGCCTTTAGGAACGATCCGACAATTAAGCGCTCTGCGGAGTAAGCGGCCTCCAGTTTGGCTGGTTCGACTTGTGGCAAGTCGAACCTCGGCCAACTTCCAATAAATCCTTCGCTAACAACGTCGGCTGGCAGATTCCAATCAAGATGGCAAAAACGGTTCGCCAAAGGTGGTGCAAGATCCCAACCATCAGCTGCAATCTCTGGCGGGTTCGCAGCGGCGATAATGCTCGTACCAGCTCCAAGTTCAAGGTTTCCGGCAACCTTGTCCAGGCAAACGCGAAGCAAAGCAGCCTGAACCGATGGCGGAGCGGTGTTCACTTCATCAGTGAAAAGAATTCCATTTCCAGCCTTGGCAAGAGCTTGTGCCCAGTCTGGAGCAATCAACGTTGCTTTACCATCAATGATCGTTGGCAGCCCAGCGAAGTCCTGGGGCTCTCGAATGCTCGCCAAAATGACCTCAATGGGTCTTCCTGACTGCTCGGCTAGGTCCTTGATGACAGACGTTTTACCTTGGCCCGGTGGCCCCCAAAGAATCACTGGCACATCGGCTAACACAGCTACGTGCAGCGCTAGGTAAGTGTCCTTGTATTCTGCAGAATTCTTGATATTCATGAGTTTCCCTTGAAAGTTAACTGAACTTAAGAGTACGTCTTCGAGTTATTTTGATTGCCAATCGTCTTTGTGTCTGTAGCAAATGCCGTTCTGTGTTGCTTGTCCACATCCGGGCTGTGAACACACAGTGTTTCCGTAAAGGGGAATGTCTGTAGGTGGGAACCCATTTGGGTGTTTCTTAGGGGGTTCCCACTTTCTACCTGTCCCTGTGTTGTTAGGTGGACTGGGGTGAATCGGGCTTACTTTCGTTATCGGGATTAGCCTCTCTGCAACCTGCCGTCCAAGTGTTGGCCTATTCAGCCCTGTGGTCTCTGTGTCACTTGCTCTTTTCCATTTGCTAGTTGCTGCTGCAACTTGATCGTAGGTGCTTTGCACAATTAGAGGGTTGTCGTGAACCGTTTTCCAAAAAGAGATGAATGAGGGATCACCAAATGGGAGTGCGGTAAGAGCGATTTTGAGCTCTGCCAATGATTTTTCAATTCGTGCGATTTCCATAGTTCGAACAGCAAGATCAACAGATGGTCTGGTCGACGTAAGTTGCACATTCACTTCGTCGCAGATTCCAACTAGAACCTTGATGTACCTTCTCATTCGGTACTTCCGAATTTCTAGGGCTGCACGCCGCATTGTGCTCCTCGGAAAGAAAATTAGGGTACCGGCTGCGAGTGCCCAGAAGGAGACTTTCATAGAACTACCCCCAATAAACCAATCGTTGGCAACAAAACTACTACGTGGTTCTGCTGATGTGTAGGCTTGAGTCAATCTGAGCAAGGCAAGAACTAGCATGTTGGCATTTTGTATGGATTGGGGAATGGCTCCCAGTCAAGGTCGAGATAAAGGGGGAAAAAATTGGAATCATATGAAAGTCTCGTCGCTCTAGCCATGCGTGCAGAGAATCTTCACGTATCAGGGCCAATAAAGTTCAAAGTTCGAAAGCAAACCAAAAAGACTTCAAAGATTGAGTTTCAAACTCACGGCTACGAGGTAGACCTGGTTGGAATGAGAAAAGACAAACTGGTCCTTGCTTCGGTTAAGTCCTTCTTTGGAAGCGGCGGGGTCTTTTTCAATGATGTTGCCGCAATCAAAGGTCATTCAGGCTCTGGGTACAAAATGCTCAACGACAGAAAACTACGCGATGCAATGATTCAAGAAGCTTGCAGTCTCTATGGATACAAACCAAATGAGGTTGAAGTTCGCCTTTACGCCGGAAAGTTCAACGGTAAAGATGAGCACCGAGTTCGTGAATGGTGCGCAGCAGAGATCGCTGGGGGTGGTCCGATTGAGGTTTACAACCTTGTTGAAGTCATGGACACAGTGATTGAGTTGGCGAAAAGCAAAACCTACATTGATGATCCAGCCTTGGTGGCGGTCAAAGCTATGGGGATCGCAGAGCAAAATCGAAACAAGCTCCAAAAGAAATCGCATGGAGACTTTGTTTTTGATGTGTCAGCAGTTGCTGAGAAATTTCCTGTCGGTTCGAGAGTAAGAGCAGCCAAAGGGGATCTGGTTGGTGTTGTCATTGGTTATTCGAACCAACAGACAAGCAAGCCTTACCTAAAGATTAGAGAAGAAAACTCGGGAGTAGTTTGGATTAGAACTGCCTCGACCAGCAAACTTATCTAAATGACAGCGCCTAGTTCTTTTCACTCTGGAACTGCCCGTATTTTCAATCGTTCGTTTGTGCTTGATTTGTCAGGAGAGAAGGATGAATAGCAATTGAAAACGCTAGCTGAGAGAGCCCTAGAACAACTCGTCCTAGGGAATATGAACGCCGACGCAGAGTGGCTTGTTCAAAACAGCCCAACTTCATTCAGTTACTGGCTAAACAGTCTCGAGACCCGCATTGAGAGCGAGACTAACCAAGATCGCAGCGTGAAACTGCGAGCCCAGACGGTCCTAGCGCACTCAATCCAAGACCCCAAACTGGCTGAACACATCTGCGTAGCCCTAAACCTCTATGCGATTTCATGGACATTCGCTTACGACTACGAAGACAAATCCATAAAAGCTCTATCGTCACTAAATATTTATGTTCACGAGGTCGATGAGCCTTACGACGGAGTCCTAGAACCACCAGTTTTTCAGGATGCCTGGATGATTCTTTTGTGCCAAAGCATCTGGGGTCAGGCAACTCTTGCCGGAGAACTCGCTGATGTAGTGGCGGAACTCGCCGTCGGTGTCGCAGCCCACTCCAAGCCAGCTAATCGAGACGAAATTCGCGAAGTTGCAGACGTATTCAGCCTTTTACCGGATGTTCTGCATCAGCGCCCGGAATGGTTGCGCGACTACCGCCCCTATACCCAGTGGCCACCGACCGGAGACTGGGCTGCCGTCCTAAAGCAATCAATTTTGGACGAGTTCGACCCTGGACATGATGTTGATCTGACTGAGGCTCAGGGATCCTCTGTTCTAGACATCAAGTTTTCAGGGCAACAAATCTCACAATGGGTTTTAGCCAGAGTAG
>JACCDM010006607.1_pt1 | contig 16068 bp, 15 predicted proteins | sample 7445851 | NCBI WGS metagenome assembly JACCDM01 (sample SAMN15323438, study PRJNA562643) | freshwater metagenome | isolation source: river surface water | place: USA:Blue River Watershed | collected 2017-08-16
GATCAACTAGGTATGATTAAGGCATGAATGAAAGTACTAAAATAGGGAAATCTTGAAATTTTATCCGATGATTTACATGTTAATTTTATATAAAATTTGTAAAATTGTAGTCTATGGATTCGAATACACCCGCACAAATTTTCAATAAAGGACGACAAGGCTCAGGCAATGTTCGTTCAAATACTCCTCAGCGCTTAAGTGACTTGGGATTAGGCAAATTGCCTCCCCAGGCTGTTGATTTAGAGGAAGCTTTATTAGGTGCACTAATGCTGGAAAAAGAACCTTTGGCGAATGTCATCGAACTTTTGAAACCAGATAGTTTTTACAAAGAATCCAATCAAAAGATTTTTGGTGCTGTTCAAGCCTTGTTTCAAGCATCCCAACCGGTGGATTTGTTGACAGTCAACAACTACCTAAAAAGTACGGGAGATTTAGAAAAAGCAGGTGGAACGAGTTATTTGGCGCAATTAACTTCACGTGTTAGTTCTACGTCCAATGTGGAATTTCATGCGCGTATCATCATTGAGCAATATATAAAGCGTCAATTGATCCAAATATCGTCTGAGATCCAGCGACTATCTTACGAAGATACCACCGATGTGTTCCATATTTTGGATAAAATGGAACAGGAACTTTTCACGATTGCGGAATCCAATATTCGAAAAAATTACGAAAGTATGTCAGACATCCTGAAAAAGGCTGTCGAAGAATTAGAGAAAAAACAATTGCAAAAAAGTGGCCTTACGGGCGTTCCTTCCGGGTTTACGGATTTGGATCGTTTAACATCAGGCTGGCAAAAACAAGAATTAATCATTATCGCGGCGCGTCCAGGTATGGGTAAAACGGCCTTTGTCGTTTCGGCTTGTCGGAATGCCGCGGTAGACCACGGACAGGCGGTTGCCTTATTCTCGCTAGAGATGAGTGCGGTGCAATTGGTCAATCGTATTATTTCTGCCGAAGCTGAAATTGAAGCAGAAAAAATCCGTCGTGGTAAATTGGAACCCCATGAATGGCAGCAACTACATACGAAAATCAAAGGTCTCTTTGAAGCGCCAATTTATGTAGATGATACGCCCGCCTTATCAATCTTAGAGCTACGCGCGAAATGTAGGCGTTTAAAAGCACAAAAAGATATTCAATTAATTGTCATCGACTACTTGCAGTTGATGACTGGGGATTCTTCCGGAAAAGGAGCCTCAGGAAACCGTGAACAAGAAATTGCACAGATTTCGCGTGCATTGAAGCAATTAGCAAAGGAATTGGATGTACCGGTAATCGCACTATCGCAGTTGAATCGTTCAACAGAAACGCGTGGTGGAAACAAGAAACCACAATTATCTGACTTACGTGAATCGGGAGCCATTGAGCAAGATGCCGATCAAGTTATGTTTATTTACCGTCCAGAATATTACGGAATCACGGCAGATGATCAAGGGAATTCATTAGCGGGTATGGGAGAGATCATCATGGCTAAAAACCGTTCCGGTTCGTTAGATAGTGTCTGGTTGAAATTCATTGGTAAATTCACCAAATACTGTGATTTGGACTTCCAACCGTTTGGTGGTAGTGGGGGAGATAGCTTTAATTTAAGTGCCCTCGGAGATCAAACCTCTACGTTCGAACAAGGAAATTCTGATGCGGTCTTTAAAGGAAGTAAATTGAATTTACCTCCAGAGGATTTTGATCCGTTAAATAGCCCTTTTTAGAATTAAGAGGTAAGAAGTAAGAGGTAAGAGTAGCTCTTACTTCTTACTTCTTAACTTTAAGCCTAACAATATTCTCCACATGATGCGTCTGTGGAAACATATCTACTGGATGCACGACATCTACTTCATAGGCAACATCCAATAACGCCAAATCACGCGCCTGAGTAGCTGGATTGCAACTTACATATACAATTGTCTTAGGCTTGACTTCCAAAATCTGATTTACGACATCCAAATCCATTCCCGCGCGCGGCGGATCCGTAATTATTACGTCAGGATTTCCATGTATAGCGATAAATTCACGCGTTAAAACCTTTTTCATATCTCCTGAGAAGAAGGTAGCATTATGTATACCGTTCAAAGACGCATTAATTTTGGCATCTTCCACCGCCATATCCACATATTCTAAACCTACTATTTTAGCAGCATGTTTGGCAAGAAATAAACCAATCGTCCCCGTACCCGTATACAAATCATAAACGACTTCATTGCCCGTCAAGGCAGCATATTCGCGCACTAATTGGTATAATTTGAGCGCTTGTTTGGCATTCGTTTGGAAGAAGGATTTCGGTCCAATTTGAAACTTCAAATCCTCCATTACTTCCATCATATATGGTTTTCCATGAAAGCAAACTACCTCTAAATCATGAAATGTATCGTTTCCTTTTTGATTGACCACATAATTCAACGACGTGATCATCGGGAAGGTGTCCTTTAGATAGGTCATCACTGCTTGAATCTCTGCTTCGGAAGCATAAGCGAATTGAACTGTCACCATCCATTCATCCGTAAGCGTATTCCGAATAATTAAGTTGCGCAATGCGCCTTCCTTTTGCATTTTCAACTCATAAAAGGAAATTCCATTAGATTCAGCAAAATCACGTACGCCATTTCGTATTGCATTCGATGGGTCAGGTTGTAAATAACAATGGTCCACCGGCAAAATTTTATCAAAACGACCTGGGACATGAAATCCCAAGGCATGCATCGAACCTAAATCTTCTTTGCCGATTTCATCTTCCGTTAACCAGCGGGCCGATGAAAATGTAAATTCCAATTTATTGCGGTAATAATATTCCTCAGTACTACCTAAAATTGGCTGAAATTCGGGCAATCTAACTTTAGCAATTCGCGTTAAATTATCACGTACTTGACGCTCTTTAAAGGCAATTTGCGACGCATATGATACATGTTGCCACTTACACCCGCCACAAATACCAAAATGAGAACATGCGACATCGGTCCGATGCGCCGACAAAGGCTGAATGTTAATGGCCTGTGCCTGTTTAAAACTCTTTTTTGATTTTAGAATGCGAAGATCCGCCACATCACCTGGTGCAACAGGGCCTTGAACAAAAATTACTTCATCATTAATTTTAGCAATGCATTTAGCTTCAGCAGCGAAATCTAATATGGCAACTTGCTCCAGCACCACAGGCACTCTCTTTTCCTTCTTCGTACGCATGTATTTGTAAATATGTGCAAAAATAAGGCTTTAAATGGTCAAGCCAACCAATTCCAGATAAAACCTTAACTTCGTATGGAAATATTAAGGTATGAAAAATAAGGTTGTCATCATCACAGGAGCTTCGTCAGGTATCGGAAAAGCTTTAGCATATGAATTCGGTCACCAAGGTGCCAAAATCATCATTACCGGAAGAAATAAACAGAATTTAGAAACAACAGCGTCCGAACTCCTAAAAGCCAACATTGAAGTATCCCCAATCATCTGCGATAGTAGTTCAGAAGAGCAGACGAGGGCCATGATCCAAGAAACAATAGATACGTATGGTCAAATTGATTTACTCATTAACAATGCTGGAATTTCCATGCGGTCTATGTTTGAGACAGTTAACCTAAACGTCTTAAAACAAGTAATGGATATTAATTTTTGGGGAACCGTATATGCTTGTCATGCAGCCTTACCATATATAAAGGCCTCCAAAGGGGGTATCATCGGTATTTCATCCATTGCTGGATACCGAGGATTACCTGTACGTACCGGATATTCTGCATCCAAATTTGCTATGAATGGATTTCTAGAAGCGCTAAGGACAGAATTACTTGATACAGGAGTCCATGTCTTAACCGCTTGTCCAGGTTTTACGGCGTCCAATATCCGAAGCGCCTCCTTAGTAAGTGATGGCTCACAAGCTGGAAATTCTATGCGGGAAGAAGGCAAAATGATGTCGGCAGAAGAAGTTGCATTTGCTATTCGTAAAGCATACCAAGCAAAGAAAAAAACATTGGTTTTAACATTCCAAGGAAAACTAACTGTATTCTTAAATAAATGGATGAATGGCTGGCTAGATCGCATGGTCTACAACACATTGAAAAAAGAAAAGGATAGTCCCTTAACATAAAAAGCCCTGCCAGACAAAATCTAGCAGGAGCTTATACCCATAACTTACCACTCTAAACTTAACTTATGTGCTACGCAAAATAACCCAATTCTTTGGGGCTCAACTTGCTTAAAAATGTCACTTGCATCGATTCTAAATAAGCAACTGCATGTTCAAATTCATGCGTTAATTGCAGAAAGTACTCCCGTTCAAAAACCAAAAATTCCGATAGTTCAGTTGTCATGGCCGTACACCCGTAACGTCCCCGACTAAATGCCTCATCTAACCCAATGAATACATTTTGTTGGTTAATATTAAGCTCCTTATCCTTCTCTGGCCATTTTATTTCCAATGAACCTTGTTTTAAGTAAAAAACAAATTCGGCTTTTTGACCTTGTCGAAACAAAAACTCTGCTGGCAAATAATTGATCAAAATACCACTTGCGAGTATTTTTCTTTCCGTATCAATTAATTGATCCTTTGTTATTTCCATTGCAAAACAAAAGTAGATGCATTATGTAACTTGATTCATGACAATCATCAGTTTCCTGCATGCACTTTGTCATCAATTGACTTATTCAAAGAACCCATTTTTGTCTAAAATTTAATGACATGGGCGTAATTGAATTGGAAAAAATCGAGACTAGCACAGATATAACGTGTTACCATTGCCATGAAAATTTTCTTGATGAAGTTGTCCAATATGACCATAAATCTTTCTGCTGCCATGGATGCAAACAGGTGTATCAGTTGCTTTCTGACAACTCGTTGGATCATTACTATGACTGCGACCTCAATCCAGGCAAAGCACCGTCAGCACAAAATTTTGAGTTTTTAAATAATCCCCATTTTCAGGATCAACTTATCAGTTTTTCAAACCAAGGAGTCGCTAAAGTCAATTTTCATTTACCTACGATTCATTGTAGATCCTGTTTATACTTGCTGGAAAACCTGCAAAAAATCAATCCAGGTATACTAAAGACAACGTTGAATTTTGGCAAAAAAGAGTTAACTGTTTGGTTTCAGGAGGATCAAATTAATCTAGGCCAACTGGCCACTTTGCTTGCTAGTTTAGGGTATGAGCCCTTAATTTCTTCTGATGCCTCTACGTTTGAAAAACCTACAAAACGACAACATCAAACAGCTTTATTTATCAAATTAGGTGTTGCAGGTTTTTGCGCAGGCAATGCGATGTTATTTAGTTTTCCTGAATATTTAGGAATCGAAGATGGGACTCTAAATCAACTATTCGGCTATTTAAATATAACACTAGGCAGTTTAGCTGTATTTTATTCCGGTTCAGATTATTTTAAAAACGTCTGGGCGCATTTCAAACTAGGTAAAATGACCATCGAATTACCTATTCTACTAGGTATCATGGTGGGATATGGACGAAGTGTCTATGAAGTCTTTTCACATACTGGAGCCGGCTACATTGATTCAGTTTCAGGGTTAATTTTCTTTTTATTGATAGGGAAGTGGTTCCAACAAAAATCCTTCGATTTTCTCTCATTTGAACGTAATTACAAAGCTTATTTTCCACTTGTAATTAGCAAACTATTACAGGGAAAAGAGGAAAATTGCCCTTTAGATCAAATCAAAGTAGGTGATCATGTCATCATTCGTAATCAAGAAATTATTCCAGCCGATGCGGTACTTATCAAAGGCTCAAGCCAGCTCGATTATAGCTTTGTAACCGGAGAGAGTGAGCTTGTTTCATTAGCCGAAGGAAATTCAATGTTTGCAGGAGGACGACATACGGGAGAACGAATCGAAATTGAAATCAAAAAAGAACTTAATCAAAGCCATTTGACTCAGTTATGGGAGCAGCAGGCATTTAAGGATCCAAATCACAAGACAGAAAATTGGGAAAACTTTGCTAATCAAGTTGGCTGGTATTTCACTGTAATTCTTTTAAGCTTAGCTAGTACGGTGGGGATGTATTGGCTATTTGTTGACCCAAGCCGTTGGTCAAATGCTGTTGTCAGTATTCTAGTCATTGCCTGCCCATGTGCCTTAGCGATTTCATATCCATTTGCTTTAGGTCATGGGATTCGTTGGCTAGAAAAACAAAAATTCTTTGTCAAAGACATACAGACATTTGAACGTATGGCCCAGGTGGATACAATCGTATTTGATAAAACAGGCACTTTGACGTTACCGAGCACCAAAAAACCAACATCGCATTTAATCCGAGAATTACAGCCCAACGAATGGAATATGCTGTATTCGCTGGCAGCACAGTCGACACATCCCATGTCAAGGCAATTCGTCCGATATGCTCAAAATATGAGGGTTATGGCATTAATTCCCCTAGAAAAATTTATTGAAAAAACAGGTAAAGGCCTCGAAGCAACGATAGCAGGAATCACCTACCGTTTAGGTAATGCGAAATTTACAGGACATGTTGTACCGAAAAATAATGACTATATCCGATCGGAATCCCAACTCTACCTACAGATTGCAGGTACACCCATTGGCTATATAGAATTTCCATGGGTTTATCGTACTGGTATTGAGGTGATGTTACATCAGCTGCAAGCAAAATATCAAGTGTATTTACTTTCAGGAGATAAACAAACGCACGCTGGAACCATATTGGACTGGTTTCCGGATCCGAGTACCTATCGATTTGAGTGTAGCCCACTAGATAAAATGGAATTTATTCAATCTCTACAAGCAAAGGGACGCAAAGTTATGATGCTGGGTGACGGATTAAATGATGCAGGCGCATTACGCGAAGCTCAAGTGGGGATTGCTATTTCAGATGACCATTTACATTTCACCCCTGCAAGTGATGCCATCTTGCAAGGAGAGCAGTTAGCAAATTTGCCTAGATACCTATCATTTGCCCATTTCGGAATAAAATTAATTAAACTCAGCTTCATCGTTTCCTTGGTCTATAATGGCATTGGATTGAGTTATGCCATACAAGGTAATCTATCTCCCTTGATCGCAGCCATACTGATGCCGCTAAACTCCATCAGCATGTTACTAATCGCCAACCTAGGCATGAACTCGAAAGGGCGCAGATTAAAATCATAAAATGAATCGGTAAAGTTGACATATGTCATGTTTTAAAATCGATTAAAAAAAGAATTTTGACTCGATAAAACGAAGACAGCCATGGAAATAATGTACGTAATGATTGCATTGAGTTTATTAATGGCTGTGGGTTTTTTACTAGCGTTTGTTTGGTCGATTAAAGATGGCCAACAAGAAGATTTGATTACACCAGGCATGCGCATTCTAACTGAAGAAAAAGAGTACAAAAAATAAATTGACCTATATGAGCACAAAATCGACCACGTTAGCGCACTTCGCTTATGACAATACCATTGTCCGAAACTTCGCTGTAGCCACCATCATTTGGGGAGTCGTGGGCATGCTGGTAGGCGTAATTATCGCTACCCAACTTTTTGAACCGATGGCTAATTTTACCCAATATGGCACGTTTGGGCGAATCAGACCATTACATACCAATGCTGTGATCTTTGCTTTTGTTGGGAATGCAATTTTTGCTGGAGTATATTATTCTTTGCAACGTTTATTAAAAGCAAGAATGTTTAGTGATGCATTGTCTAGCTTCCATTTTTGGGGTTGGCAATTAATCATTGTCGCAGCGGCCATTACCTTACCATTGGGAATTACCACTTCCCACGAATATGCGGAATTAGAATGGCCCATTGACATAGCGATCACTTTGGTTTGGGTAGCATTTGGTGTCAATATGTTTGGTACAATTTTTAAACGACGCGAACGTCATTTATACGTAGCCATCTGGTTTTACATAGCGACATTCATTACAGTAGCGGTATTGCATCTGACAAACTCCATGCAATTGCCCATTTCGTTATTTAAATCATACTATGTGTATGCGGGAGTGCAGGATGCGTTAGTTCAATGGTGGTACGGACATAATGCGGTGGCATTTTTCTTAACAACACCATTCCTAGGATTGATGTACTATTTCTTGCCTAAGATGGCGAACCGGCCAGTTTATTCTTACCGATTGTCCATTTTACACTTTTGGGCTTTGATTTTCATTTATATCTGGGCGGGACCACATCACTTATTGTATTCGAGTTTACCGGATTGGGCACAATCCTTGGGCGTGGTGTTTTCCATTATGTTGATCGCACCATCGTGGGGAGGTATGATAAATGGTTTATTAACCTTGCGCGGTGCATGGGATCAAGTACGGGAGAATACCATTTTGAAATTCATGGTCGTAGGCATAACATCCTATGGTATGGCCACCTTTGAGGGGCCGATGTTAAGTTTAAAAAATATCAATGCCATTGCTCATTTTACCGACTGGATCGTTGCACACGTACACGTGGGTGCTTTGGGCTGGAATGGATTCTTAACTTTTGCGATGTTATATTGGTTGGTGCCTCGCATGTATAAAACCAACATATACTCTGAAAAATTAGTCAAAGTACACTTTTGGATCGGTACGATTGGTATTGCTTTTTACGCAATCCCGATGTACATATCTGGATTTACCCAAGGAATGATGTGGAAGCAATTTACTGCCGAAGGAACATTGCAATATGGAAACTTCTTGGATACGACATTACAGCTACTGCCTATGCACATCATGCGGGCGCTGGGTGGAACCTTGTATTTGACAGGTGCTATTTTGATGGCTTTCAATTTATTCAAAACCATGGCGCAAGGCAAATTAGTAGCGAATGAAGCTGCTGAAGCTGCACCATTAGCGGTGACAGAAGAGGCTGAACCAGGAGAACATTGGCACCGCTGGATTGAACGTAAGCCTATTCAACTGCTAGTGGGATCGTTGATTATGATCTTGATTGGATCTTTCGTAGAGTTAATTCCAACTTTCATGGTCAAATCAAATGTACCTACCATTGAGGCTGTAAAACCCTATACATCATTGGAATTAGAAGGCCGTGATATATACATTCGTGAAGGGTGCGTAGGATGTCACTCTCAATTAGTGCGCCCTTTCCGGAGTGAGACGGAGCGTTATGGTGAGTTCTCCAAATCAGGTGAATTCGTATATGACCATCCATTCTTGTGGGGATCAAAGCGTACAGGACCAGATTTACATCGTGAAGGAGGCAAATATCCGGATTCATGGCATTATCACCACATGCGTGATCCGCAATCTATGTCTCCAGGTTCAATCATGCCGGCTTATGGATGGCTATATGAACAAACGTTGAATACGGATCAAACGCGAGATAAATTAGCTGCCATGAAGAAATTAGGCGTCCCATACACAGATGCCGAAATTATAAACGCTAAAGCAGATTTAAATGCACAATCAAAAATAATTCAGATGCGCTTGGCGGAGGAAAAAATCAAGGTGGCTGCTGATAAAGAGATTATTGCTTTGATTGCTTATCTCCAGCGATTAGGAACAGATATCACAAAAAAATAAGATTATGTTTAAGCAATTTATAGCGAATATTCCAGGGGCAGATGCTTACATGATATTCTCATTAGTCACATTCATGGTGTTCTTCTCAGCTGTAGGTGTATATATGCTGCTGATGGATCGAACACATATCCATGAGATGAAACAATTACCATTTGAAAAGAAGTAAAAACACGATAGCATATGACATTCTCTTTTATCGAAATTTGGTTGGTCAGTTTAATCCTATTAACGGGAGTGGTTATCTTGATTGTAACACTTCAGCTAAATGCAGCTTTAAAAAAATTAGTTCAGTTACCTCAAGAGGCCGAGGAAAAGCTAACCTGGTGGCAAAAATTCACGGGATTGAAACCACTCGAGGAGGAGCGTAATTTAATGATGGAACATACCTATGATGGTATTGAGGAATTGGATAATCCCACACCTCCGTGGTTCATGTATTTGTTTTATTTAACAATCATTTTTGGAGTTTTCTATGGGGTTTATTACCATGTGTACGCGACGGATAATTTACAATTAGGTGAGTATAAAACAGAAGTAGCTTTAGCTGAAAAAGCACGTGAAGCGTATATGAAACAGTTTGCGAATTCGATAAACGAAGACAATGTCACTCTTGCCACGGACGCCAAAGATTTAACATCGGGTTCCACTATTTATTCAACAAATTGCGTAGCTTGTCATGGAGATAAGGGCCAGGGGGGCGTAGGACCTAATTTAACAGACAAATTCTGGATTCATGGGGGAGGGATCAAAGACCTCTTTAAAACCATAACACATGGTATCCCAGAAAAAGGCATGATAGCTTGGGAAAAGTCGTTAAATCCGATCCAAATCCAACAGGTCTCATCTTATGTATTATCCTTGCAAGGCACCAATCCTCCTGGAGCAAAGGAGCCACAAGGGGAAGAACTTAAACAACCTTAAATATTTATACTATGAGAAAGAATGTTGGAAAAATGGACCGCATCGTACGCATTGCATTGGCAGTCGTATTAATCATTTTAGCCTATGCTAAAATAATTCCTCAAAACTTAACCATTGCTGCCTATGTGGTTTCAGCTGTTATTGCGACAACTGGTTTTGTTCGAATTTGCCCTTTATACAAAATGCTCCACAAAAGCACCGTTAGGGAAGAACCTCCTCAGTTTTAATTAACCCCTAAGGTCCGAGGAAATCGGACCTTATTTTTTATGTCACAAATCAATTTAGAAAATGAAGATTTCAGGAATCACCTGTACAATCAGGCCAAAGATGGGAAGCGACTATGGATTTATCCTGGACGAATTATTGGCCAATTCTATAAATTAAGGACATATTTTTCATACGTACTGTTAACCTTGTTATTTGGATTACCTTGGGTTGAGATAAATGGCCAACCCATATTTTTGTTCAACATACTAGAACGCAAATTCATCTTTTGGAGTGTTCCATTTTTTCCGCAAGATTTCCATTTAGTCGCCTTAGGACTTGTATCCTTTCTGATATTCATAAGTCTATTTACCGTTTTATTTGGTCGAATCTGGTGTGGATGGGCTTGCCCTCAAACAATCTTCATGGAAATGCTATTCAGGAAGATCGAATATTGGATCGAAGGGGATGATAAAGCGCAGCGCCGACTAAACGAAGGTCCATGGACCAACGAAAAATACATCAAAAAGGGGAGTAAGCACACACTATTCTTTATGCTTGCTTTCGCGATTTCAAATACTTTTTTGATGTATATCATCGGCAAGGCCGACTGGTTAAAAATAATCAATGAAAATCCCGCTAATCACATAAAAGGATTAGCGGCTATGTTAATTTTTACGGGTGTCTTTTATTTTGTTTTTGCTCGATTCCGGGAGCTAGTTTGTATCGTCGTTTGTCCCTACGGTCGGCTACAAGGTGTTTTACTAGACAATAATTCCATCTTAGTTCAATATGATCACAAACGTGGAGAACCACGTGGAAAGGTCGGAAAAACGGAAGAGAAAGGGGATTGCATCGATTGTCATTGGTGTGTCCGCGTTTGTCCTACGGGCATCGACATTCGAAATGGCAGTAATCAATTAGAGTGTATTGGGTGTACCGCGTGCATAGATGCTTGTGATGAGGTCATGGAAAAAGTACACCAACCTAAAGGTTTGATTCGGTATGATTCATTACAAGGAGTCATTTCGGGAACCAAACTAAAATTCACCAAACGCATTGCAGCCTATACATCAGTCTTAGTATTGATCATGGGTATTTTGGCCTACATGCTTGTCACGCGACGCGATTGGGAATCTACTTTGCTTCGTACACCTGGAATGACGTATCAATACGATCAAAAAACGAAAATGGTTAGTAATCTGTACCAATTACGCATTTTAAATAAATCAATGAAATCTCAACATGTTCAAGTTTTCGTGGAGGAACCACTAAAAATTAGTTGGGTAGGAAAACCAATTCAGGGTATTTCACCAGGTCAAATTGCCAAAGGGGAGTTTTTTATCCGTGCAAAGGCAGGAGCTTGGAAGCAAGGTGAAAAAATTCAGATAAAGATTATAAACAATGCAGGGAAAGAAGAAAGTTTAAAAACCAGTTTCATACAACCAGATGAATAAATCGACAAATAAAGGCTTCCATTGGGGCCACGGGATTATAGTGACTTTTGTACTATTTGGTGCATTTATGGCGTATTTCTACATTAACATGACCCAGCAAGTAATCGAATTGGTAGGCGATAATTACTATGAAGATGGGCAAAAGTTTCAACAAAAAATCGACTTAAAGAATCAAAGAATTCCTGCATCAGATACATTATATGTTCAGTTATTCACTGAAAAAAACATACTTCTTATTCGTTTGCCGCACGGTACCGAGGCTGCCAATATGCAATTTTTCAGACCTTCCAATTCAAAACAAGATAAAAAGCTTAGTTGGCAGGCGAAAGATGGCGAAGCCTGGGTAATTCCCAGTGACTTCTTAACAAAGGGACCGTGGAAATACTCCATTTCGTGGCGCGTCCATGGGCGTGAATATTTGAAAGAGGAGCGCATTATGATCAACTAACGATGGGAACATGGTATTACGCTTTTTTGATTGGCTTAGCAGGCAGCTGGCATTGCGCCATCATGTGTGGCCCTATTTTACATCAAATTCATGTACGAGGTACCGCCAGTTTACGTATGTTTTTATACAACCTAGGGCGTATTTTCATGTATGGAACCTTAGGCTTTTTTGTTGCAGGCTTAGGGTCAATCTGGCTTTTCCCTTCCTGGTGGCAGGTATATTATGTAGTCGCTGGGATCTTAATCGCCTTGGTACTCACGGGAACGCTGGGGGATAGTGCGGCTCAATTTCTGCATCGGTATCTTGGCCGGTATTTACACAAACTAGGTACGAAAATGGGACCTACTGGATATTTTTTCCTAGGAATGAGTAATGGCCTGTTGCCCTGTGGACTTGTTTTAGGTGGTTTGAGTATTGCGTTGATTCAATCAAATCCCTGGTTCGGGGCGTTAAGTATGGTGGCCTTTGGCGTAGCCACCTTACCCGCATTGCAATTTTCTACCTGGGGAATAAAGTGGCTTGGAAATGCAAAACCATGGATAAAGTGGCTTGGCTGGATTGTCGTTGTCATATTATTATTCCGCGGAGCCTATGGAATTGCGGTAGGTCAATCAGCTTATTTACGTCATGCCAAAGTCACCCCCATCATTTGCCATCCGTTTTCTGATTACTTCCAACCTTAGTATTTTAAATTCGCCAACTTATCGGGTTGTAATATCGTTAGTTCAGCACCTTTAACTTCGATCAAACCTTCTTTTTTAAAATCACTCAAGGTGCGAATGACTGACTCCGTAGCGGTACCTACGCGTGAAGCCAAATCTTCCCTGGACAATTTCATTGAAATAGGTTCACTCGGATTTGCTCCGTAGGTTTTAACTAACTCCACTAATGCTTGTGCCACACGTTTACGCAATGATTGATATGCCATTGAAAATAAAATAGACTCGTTTTTAAGCAGGTAGTTCGTTAAAGCCTTGCGAAAATAAATTTCCACATGAATATTTTCATTTACTTTTTCCATGAAATCTTTGGCATAAAGACTCATTATCGTAGCATCTTCAAGTGTTTCGGCGGTTTCACGGTAGGCTTGGTTCTCCAACAAGTCAACAAAACCAAAAAAATCTCCAGGCTTGACAAATGAAGTAATAAAATACTTGCCTTCGCGATTTGTATGATAGGTCTTTACTTTTCCTTTCACTAAGTAGAATAGGCGAGAGGGTACATCGCCTTCACTGTATATCACTTGTTTTTTAGCTAATTGAAGTTGTTTCTTGTCATTTGGAAATTTTTCAAAGTCTAAAAAATCGATGGCTTGTTGGGCCAAAACCAAATCATCATGCGAATCCGCCGCGGCAAAATTTGTATGCTGTTTTTTCAAGCGTGATTCGATTGCCCGCAATAATTCAACTTCTTGAAAAGGCTTAGTCAAGTAATCATCAGCGCCCATTTCCATACCCTTACGCATATCAGCACGATCTGTCTTTGCCGTTAAAAAGATAAACGGAATCGTCGCTAACTCCGGTTGGTTTGCAAAAACCTGGAGCACGCCAAATCCATCCAGGTGTGGCATCATGATATCACAGATGACTAAATCTGGGTTTCCAAATTTAGCCATGCGCACCCCTTCAATTCCATCTGAAGCTGTATCCACGGAATATCCAGAAAGCTCGAGTAGTTCCGCGGTGTTTTCGCGAATGTCTTGATTGTCTTCAATGATTAAAATTTTAGTGGCCATAATTAAGTTAGATTAGGTAAAGTATACGTGAGCGTGGTGCCTTGATTTAGCTTGCTTGATAAGGATAATTCTCCTTGAATCAAACGAACATAACGATCCATTATGTGCAATCCTAAACCAGTACCAGGTATGATATTCGCGTTTCCGCCTCTGAAAAATCGCTCAAACAGGTGCTTTTGGTCTTGTTCAGATATACCGATTCCATGGTCTTGAATGGTTATTTCCATGGTATCTTGATGCGATTGTACACGTAGAATGACGTTTTTCTGAGAAAATTTTAAGGCATTTGAAAGGCCATTCAATAAGATTTTACGAAGCATCGAGGTATCCGTACAGAAGCGTGCGGAAGGGTCTGACAAGGTCAATTCTATGGCTTGGCCTGGCTTTTTCATGCCTGCGAGTATGGAAACTAGTTCTTCAAAAAACTCAGAAACGCTAAACTCTTCGGGACGCACTTCCACTTTACCAGCTTCGAGTTTACCTGCTGATAAGAATTCCTCAAGAATTTCGGTCAAATGTGCGACAGAAGATTTGATTCGTTGAATATGCTGCGCACGTTTAGGCTGCTGGCTTGACTCTGTATATTTTTCAATTAAAGAAGCTGATGAAAGAATGGAGGTAAGTGGCGTTCTAAATTCATGGGAAGCCATGGAAACAAATCGGGTTTTAAGATCCCCCAATTCGATTTCTTTTTGCAGCGCATTTTCTAATTCATGCGTTTGTTTTTCCAATTGCCCAAGGGTATTTTGTAAAGCTTGGGTACGCGCTTTAACTTCTTCCTCAAGCGATTCGTTTAGTTGATTTATCTCCTGATTTTTTAATATCAGCTCCATTTCTACTTTACGTTTCAATGTCACATCACTCACGAAGGCGATGTAATACATCTGATCATGATCCTTAAAATGACTCAATGAGATTTCGATGGGAAATAGAGATTCATCTTTGCGTTTAGCTTTCAGATCTAATCCTACGCCCATGGGTCGAGAGACAGGCTGCTGATTTAAGGCATGTAAATGTCCTTCGTGACGACCTTTGAGATGATTGGGGATCAATAAAGATATATTTTGTCCCAGTAATTCTGATTCAGTATAGCCAAATAATCCTTGTGCAAATTCATTGGACAAAATAATATTGAATTGCGCATTGGTTACCAAAATTCCAATGGCCGCCTCATGAAAGATGGCTTCGAAATGCTTGGGATTAGAAAAAATGGCGCTAGACATATGAAGTAATTTATAATTGAATTTAGGCAATTTTAGCATTGGGGGCAACAAAAAAGCTAATTCTTATAAAGAATTAGCTTTCAGAAATACTAGTTCTAAAAATAACGTTAAAAACTATAGATCTTTGATTAAAGTAATGACGCTTGGCTTTCCATTTTGTGTAATGTGTAGAATGTATTGACCTACCCTTAAGGTTCCAAGGTTAGTCACATCAACCTCTTTGACAAGGCTTGGAAAGATTTTTTCAAATATTGGATTACCTGCCATGTCCATGAGAGTCAATTGTGTTGGGTAATTAACCTCCCTAGAAAATGTCACGGTAAACCGATCCAAAAATGGATTCGGAAAGGCGGTAAAGATTATCGGTTCACTTTCATCTTTCAACGTACTAGGAAGTATTGAAACAGGTTGTGTCCGATAACTGAAACCAAAACCAGGTTGCTTGAAACCTTGTCGGACCGTTAGCGATCCATTCTTAAACGTCCCCGAAACACTCATTTGACCCACTACCTGCGTAACGTAGTGACCATTTACTAGTTTAGTTGCCCCCCCGCCGCTTAAAGTTGAGTTCATCAACTTTTGAGCGTGGGAGTTAAATGCAGCCAAACATATTAATACA
>JACCDM010861528.1_pt1 | contig 16068 bp, 18 predicted proteins | sample 7445851 | NCBI WGS metagenome assembly JACCDM01 (sample SAMN15323438, study PRJNA562643) | freshwater metagenome | isolation source: river surface water | place: USA:Blue River Watershed | collected 2017-08-16
GCCCCGGTTTGGAATGAATTGTGCGCAAAACTAAACCCGTTCTTTTGATTGTTGTTTATAATGTTTGTTTCAATTTCAGTGTGGAAATAATTGCCCAAAGCGAATTTGATGGAGTTAAGTTCTCTAGCTATTTTTATGGTATCTACAGCAAACTCGTTGAGTGTAATTTTATTTATAGGTTTAACTTGATCAATTTTAGGCGCAGATCTTTCTTTGGTAGACTTAGGCCGTTCAATTCGTGTATTTTTTTTGTCAAGTTTATAGGTAGACTTGAGTACGTTTTCGTCAATAACCCCAACTTCGGATAATTTTTTTTCTAACGTATCGGTTTTACTGGATTGTTGAAATACAAATATACTTTCATTCGTGAAGCCAAATGAATTGATGCTACAAATAAGAAATAGTTGAATCAGTATGAGTTTCATTGAGCGCATTTTAGTTGATTGAAACGTTCTAGAATAATAGAATGAATATTGATATCTTTATTCACTAAGGGTAAATTTAGCGCTTGGGCATAAAGGTCTTTAGCATCTTGGCAATTATTCATTTTTTCAAGGGATAAGCCAATGTATAAAAATGCTTCTGGATAAATATATTCTAACTGGCTTTGAAATAAGCTATTTGCATTCTCGCCAAATATATAACTGTTTAAAAATTGATTCAATTCTTGGAAACTATTTGAATGCCATAAATTTTTGGCTATGTCCAAGATTGCATATGCTCCAGCGTCTTTTTCTGTTTTAGTCTTTAAGATGCCAGGAATTCTTTTCCCCACTTCAATTAACTCCTGATTAATCGACTTGACATTAATGGAATCATTTTTTTGGCATCTCGTATCCCGATATTCAACTAACTTTCTGGTGAATCGAATACTATCACTTGCCGAATTACGTTGCGTTTTTATCGCTGAGATGGCGTTCCAGAAGTCACTTAATGTATCGTCTTTGACTGCGATATCAGCTAATTGCCAATAATTGTTTTTAAGCTGATTTTGAATTTTTTGGTCTTCTTTGGCTTTTATAACTTTCAATAAAGCCAACTTGATTTTTTTCTCAGTTGATTGATTTTTGACTTCGGTCGAATAAATTCTCAAAAGCTTTTCATTTTTATCTAGATAGTACTTTTTATTAGCTAAACTCTGTTCGTCATAGTTCGTGCTATTACTCATCAATTCAGTATAAAATTTTTCAGCTTCGATAGCTTTTAAATTTACTGATTGCGCGATGAGGTATTTAAGGTAGCCTGAATTAATATATTCCTTCGGTAAATATTCGGAAGGGACAGGTGCATATATTTTTTCTAATGCAATAAAATTTCCTGCCGGAATACTCAGTTTGGGAAGTATGTAGGTGACATACTTCAAACTACCTGAGTCCGCCGCATAAAATTTCCAATCAGTCAATAATTCCTTGAATTTTGATTCAGCTTGTACACTATCTTTTTGTTCTAAGTAAATCTTAGCTAATTCATATGTGACATTGTATTTAATATTTTTTTCTGGATAAGTCGTTGCAAAAAGCTTGTATGCGTTCAGTGCATTTGATAACATATTGGCATTTCTGATTTTGATACAATCGTTCCAAAACCGTTGAATATCTGGATAGTTTTTCGGAAAACGCTCCATAAAGGCCATTTCATCATTGTTATCATGACTTAATTCATACAAGTCATTTGTCGTATTTGCAATCTCATCTGCGTCACTCGAATTATCAATGATATAAAGTAAATCTTGTTTTACTTCTTTATACTTCAAATTGATTTTATTGATTTTAAATTCTTTCTTTCCCGCAATTTTGGTCGAATCACCATATTTTGGGTTTTGTTTTTTTCCAAAATTTCTATTCAGTTCAACACGTTTGAATAGTTGAATGAAATAGTCGGGGGAATTTAACACGCTATTTTTTAGGGCTGTATTGATCCTTTCTAATCGAATTGGATAAAAATCAGGACTGTCATCATCTTCGAAGACATCTTCTTTCATTTTAATGACTTGTTTTTTATATGTTGCATAATGACGTAGGTAACTGTCCGCCATAGCATAAAAGTCGTCAAGTTGTATTCTATTTTGTTTATTAATAGTTTCCTTTTTAATTACTATTCCTAGATAGCTATAAAAGTCTTTTTCTGCTGGTGAAAGTTTAGCTAGACTTGTAAGTCTTTGGAAGTTGGTCCAATATTTCGCGTCGAAACCGATCATATCCTTGTAGAGCCTGATCGCATTTTTACGAGTTGAATCATTGGCTAAATCCGTTTCAAAAATTTTGTTTACCAGGTTTTCCTGTGCACCATAATCTTCATTGTTTGAATTCAGATAACAATAAATAGTATTATCGGCAATCAGCGAATACTTTTCGCTTCGGAATTTGATTAAATCTTCGGATGCTTCGCCAAAATACTTGGCTGTTAATTGGATCCCTTGTTCTAATAAAGATTTTTTCTCACTGGTTATCTTGATTCGTCTTTCTTTATAGGCCTTGTATTCAGGATTTTTACTTAACAAATTGAAGGACTTCGGATCGTCTTTTACTTTGTTTTCCATTTTTTTAATTGATCCTGTAATTGCATCAAATTCATCATTTAACTTTTGTGCATCTTGTAAAAGTCCATTTAAGAATCCCAAGTTAAGATCGATTTGCCCCCCTTTGTCAATTTTAAATTTGGTTGCGGCACCAAACAGTTCTTTCACTTTAGCGTAATCTCTAGGCTCTTTACTTACCTCATTGAAAAATAGTTCTGATGCGTATTCTTCAAATAGGGACTTAGGTAATTCTGTTTTTTCGCTCAATTTATTGATGTTTTCTATTGACTTGAAAACATTATTTTCTAACGTTAAGAGTTGAATGAATAGGTTATTAAATGTATCATTTGAGGCGTTGGTTGCATATTTTAAGAGGTACTTGTTGACTTGAGCATATGCCGCTATGAAGTTTTTTGCTTCGGTATAAATTTGGATTTTTCGTAAAGCAGCTTTTTGACTTATCGTTGTGTCAAAATTAATTTCGATAGAGCGATCAAAAGCTGTTTCAGCTAATTTATTTTCATCCAGATTTGCATAGGTATCTCCGAGTAGAACAAATACATGCTGTTTGAGTGAATCTGATCGAACAGTGCTTAATTTCTCTAAATCGCTCACTAATGATTTTAGCGCGCTTTTTTCTTTTCCAGCTTTCTTAAATTTCGCAAAAGCCTCTCTATATTTTATTAATGAATCTGATTTTGGATCAATAGAAAGATTGGTATAAATTTTGACCGACTCATCAAACTTGTCTTCAGCAAAGTATAATTCGGCAACGAACCGCTGAATATCCTTAGTGAATACATTCTGACTTTTATCTTGGGTAATATTTTTACGTTCTACTAAGTCAAAAATTGCTTTGAACGGTCTTTGGCCATCTAAATAAAATAGTGATTGCAACCATAAACTAGCATAGGTTTTATTGATTTGTATATTTTCCTCTTGAGAAATTGTGGTTAGTCCGATAATCTGAGGTTTTTTATCAATCTCAGCTAAAGCGATAACCGCATTTTCATATCTCTTCTCCAAGAAATGGATATATCCTAAATAATATAAGGATGGCTTACTAATCTCAGGTACTTGTGATTTAGCTAATAGATCAAATTGAATTTGTGCATTTGGATAATCATGCAACATAAAATAGGAGTAGCCTAATTGATAGGATTGTACCTCTGTCCTGTTGAGTTTTGCTGAAAGGTATTCGGAGGCTACTTTATAATTGCCCGATTTGAAGTATAAGGAACCTACTTCATTCGTTAGTTTTAATGAGAAAGGGTTGTTTTTGTATTTTCGAATATACCGTTCAATATTTTGCGAAATATTTTTAGGATCTAAGTGAAATTCGCTCAGAACAATAAAATATTCTATTTCGGCTAATTGGTCTTCATTGTAGAAATTATCTTTTTTTGCTTGAATGATCGCCTGCTTGAAAGCAGTTTTTGCAGAAAGATAAAGGCCCTTCGTGTACAAATTCCGACCTTCCTGAAAAAAGTTTTGATCTTGTCCAATTTGAGCAAACAAATTGAAATTTGTAAAAAACAGTATAAGAAGAATTATAAATGGTAGATACTTTTGTTTCATGTAGTATGAAGAAAGGGTTTCCATTCCCTTGTGGAAATGTCATAATTAAGTAAAATGACAAGAAAATTAGTCACAAGTTAACTAATCTCATAGATAAATTTATTTTATGGTTTCAATATTTTAGTCTAAGTGGAATGTAGTTCAGTATTAGACGATCTCTAATCCTCATTTTTTTAGTTCCATTTTGTCTTTTGGGAGATAGCTGTAAATCAGTCGGAATTTGAGGAAAGTAAATTGAAATTGATCGAAGTGGTAGTAGAATTAGCTGCATAGGAAAACATTCGCTGATCGCGTAGAATTCATTTTAAAAAGTGTTGAATTTTATGGCGGTGAAAATGTGCGCTATTCCTACATGTATTCGAAAGACGTTGAAATGTCTATGTTGGAAGAAAGTGCGTGGAAGTTAGCGCATAAATTAGTTTTTGACCAATGGCATCATTCATCTGGCCATCTGCTTAAGATATTATACCAGAACTAGAAAACAATAGGTGCTGCTAGATTGATTCGAATGAAAAATTCGCGCGATCGTTTTAGGAATTGCCAAGGTGTCATGAAAGACTACTTGAGATGGGTAATCTTCGTACACTATTTTTACATGACAGGAATTTGGCCTATGAGCAGAAATTCGAACATAGGCCAAATACAAATCTGATCTATTTTAATACATGAAATGCCAAGACCTTTTGGACATCATATACGTTAACGGATTTATTAAATTGCTTTTTTATGCTCGGCTGAGCTTCCCCTGAAATCCAGATTTTCAATTCTGCATCTAAATCAAACGTACCCGCCGTCTCCACACTGAATCGAGATACGCTCTTATAACTAATTGATTTGTATTCAATCTTTGATCCCGTTAATCCTTGTTTATCAATTAAAATGAGTCTTTTACTCGTGAAAATAAACATGTCTCGAATAAGCTTAAACCCTAATTCAATTTCCTCATTTTCAATAAGTAAATTTCCATACTCCTTAATTAAATCTTCTTGTTTAACAGATCCTGCATTTCCTAAGATTGCCGAAAAAAGTCCCATATTTTGTAAGTTTAAAGTGAAGGCTAAATATTGGTTTTTAAAATTTATCAATCAAGTATAATTTATTTTATGGATGATGTAAATTTTAGTAGATTGCTACTGAATGAAAATTTTAACAAACGATGAAAAACCTACTATTCTTTTTATTATTCCTAAGCTTCTCTACGCACGCCCAATGGACCGACCTTTTCAACGGCAAAGACCTCAAAGCCTGGAAAACCAGTGAAAACCCTAATTCCTTCCGCGTCGAGAACGGCGAACTCATCATCGAAGGCCCCCGCGGACACCTATTCTACGAGGGTTTGCAACTCAGAAATTTCGAAGTACACGCCCGTGTGAAAACCTATCCAGGTGCCAATTCTGGGCTGTATATCTGCACCGCCTTCTTGGAAAAAGATTGGCCTAAACAAGGTTATGAGATTCAGGTAAATAATTCGCATACGGACTGGCGACGGACCGCTTCCGTGTACGGCATTCAAGACGCCAAAGAAACCTATGTCAAAGACGGCGAGTGGTTTGACCTAAACGTGATCGTTCAAGGAAATAAAATTACCACAAAGATCAACGGCCAAACCGTGATTGATTATACCGAAACCGCAGAACGTGCTAACGGCACCGATCCGCGTAAATTACAAGCCGGAACCATCGCCATTCAAGCGCATGATCCGAAAAGTAAGGTGGCTTACCAACAAATCCAAGTACGGGAAATCAAGTGATAACCCAAGCCGATTTTAAGCCACTTTTGAAACACGGGAAAGTATTTGTCCTCGATGTGCGCAATGCAAAAGAATTCGAAGATGGACATATTCCTTGGGCCAAACACATTCCGCTTAAGGAACTCACCCAGCGAATGAACGAACTGCCAACTCATAAACAGATAATTACTGTTTGTGGGAAAGGAGGAGGAAGATCAGTTGAGGCAGCGGGTATGATTCCCGGCGCCGACTGGCTTGAAGGTGGTACTGATGGGTACTTTGAACATTAAAAAAGAGGAGCCTTTTGAGCTCCTCTTTCCTTTTTACAAATCTACTGCCTCACCGTAGGCCGCTTCCGTCGCGCCTTTAAAGGCTTCTGACATCGTCGGGTGTGGATGAATTGACTTCATAATCTCGTAAGCTGTGCTCTCTAATTTGCGAACCACAACTGCTTCTGCAATTAGTTCCGTTACATTGTAACCGATCATGTGTGCACCCAATAGTTCGCCGTATTTGGCATCGTAAATTACTTTCACAAAACCATCACGCGCCCCAGCGGCTGTCGCTTTACCCGATGCCACAAATGGGAACTTACCTACTTTGATATCATAACCCGCTTCGATAGCCTTCTTCTCAGTCATACCTACCGAAGAAATCTCAGGTGTACAATACGTACATCCTGGAATGTTCGTATAATCTAATGCTTCAGTCTTGTGTCCGGCCATTTTCTCTACACAAATGATACCTTCTGCAGATGCCACGTGAGCTAATGCAGGACCTGGAGTAACATCACCAATCGCGTAATATCCTGGGATATTCGTCTCATACCAAGCGTTTACCGGAATACGTCCCTTCTCCACAATAATGCCAACCTCTTCTAGTCCAATGTTTTCCAAATTACAAATTACTCCCGCGGCTGACAATACGATATCACATTGAATATCCTGATTGCCTGTTGGCGTTTTTACACTCACCTTACAGCCTTTTCCTTTGGTATCTACCGATTCCACACTTGAAGATGTCAAAATATCGATGCCCATTTTCTTGTATTGCTTAGCCAATTCTTTCGAAACATCTTCATCCTCTACCGGTACGATGTTTGGCATAAACTCTACGATAGTTACTTTTGTGCCCATCGCAGCATATACGTAGGCAAACTCCACACCGATAGCCCCTGAACCGATGATAACTAGCGAATCTGGACGCTTAGCTAAGCTCATCGCCTTGCGGTATTCGATTACTTTTTCACCATCGATAGGTATATTTGGCAAGGCACGCGCACGCGCACCCGTTGCAATCATGATATTTTTTCCTTCGTAGATCGTCACTTTTCCATCGGCATCTGTTACCTCCACCTTTTTGCCTGGTTGGATTTTACCGAATCCCATGATCACATCGATCTTGTTTTTCTTCATCAAAAACTGAACACCTTTACTCATGCTATCAGCAACGCCTCTTGACCGCGCAATCACTGCTGAGAAATCAGCCTCTGCGCCTTTCACGGTAATGCCATAATCTGATGCATGTTTAATGTATTCAAAAACACTCGCAGATTTCAATAATGCTTTGGTCGGGATACATCCCCAGTTTAGGCAAATTCCTCCTAAAGATTCCTTTTCCACCACTGCACATTTTAAACCTAATTGAGAAGCTCGGATAGCCGCTACATACCCTCCTGGGCCTGAGCCTACCACGATCAAATCGTATTGTTGCGCCATTTTATTGCTTGATTTAAATGAATGAGGCCGCAATTTAGCACAAAATCGGGTATATTTGCACTTTATAAAGAAGAAAAACGCATGACAAGAGACAGGTTCAATGACCTGAAAGCCAGAATAGAGGCTTTAAGGAGGTATCTTTGACTACGATCACAAGAAATATTTAATCTCCGAGCTGGAGACAGTTACCCTAGATCCCGAATTTTGGAATAATCCTGATAAAGCCGAAGCGACTATGCGCGAAATGCGCGGACTGAAGTTTTGGACCGATGGTTTCGATCAATTATCCCGTGCGCAAGACGACTTGGAAACTATCTGGGAATTTTACGAGATGGGGGAGGCCTCTGAGCCCGAAGTGGATGCGGAGGGAACCAAACTCGAAGCCCTTCTTGAATCTCTCGAATTCCGAAAAATGATGTCGGATGAAGGAGATAACATGAGTGCCGTGCTTGAAATCAATGCCGGTGCTGGTGGCACGGAATCCCAAGATTGGGCATCGATGCTCCTCCGTATGTACCATATGTGGGCAGAGAAAAATGGCTTTAAGGTGCGTTTAGTGGATGAAAATCAAGGTGACGTAGCCGGCATCAAATCCGTGACCATAGAGGTTGACGGCGAATTTGCCTACGGTAATTTGAAGTCGGAAAATGGTGTTCATCGCTTAGTGCGCATTTCACCGTTTGATTCGAATGCCCGTCGGCATACGTCTTTTGCCTCTGTATACGTTTGTCCACTGGCAGATGATTCAATTGAAATCGACATCAATCCGGCGGACATTGACTGGGATACTTTTCGTTCCGGTGGTGCTGGGGGACAGAATGTAAATAAAGTGGAAACGGCAGTGCGATTGACGCATAAACCGTCGGGAATTATTATAGCTTGCCAGCAAGAGCGATCTCAGTTACAGAATAAGGAAGTTGCCTTGCGCCTCTTGAAGTCTAAGTTATACCAAATCGAAATCGATAAACGGAACGCTGCGCGCGCTGAAGTAGAAGCTGGCAAAAAGAAAATTGAGTGGGGATCGCAAATCCGATCGTATGTGTTGGACGATCGCCGCGTGAAAGATCACCGAACTAATCACCAAACATCCAATACAGATGCCGTTCTTGATGGTGAAATCAATGAATTTATTAAGGCGTATTTAATGGAGAATTAATTCCCCCTTACCTTTGGCAAACCTTGGAGGATTGCCAAAGGTAGGGTTATTTAGTTGATTCAGACTCTAGTTTTTTTAGATAATCAACTAACTGATCTTTCGCTAAAGAAAGCGCGATACCTACCGCATAGGAGGTTAGCGCATTGCCAATCAATGATGATTCCTTCTTCTCAGATTTTTTGGATGAGGAAGAATCGGAAAACAACGAATAAAGTAAATAAGCACCGGCAAGTACTCCTCCGGCCAACAAGATTTGCCCGCCACGCTCTTTAGCCACTTGTTTGATATCTGCGATTTCTGCGACTAACTCTTTTTGATAGGCAGAAGCCTTCGCTTCTAAATCCGCTTTTTTTTCAGTTATCTGACTCATCTTCATGTATAGCTTCTTCACTACTATTTTCTGGTTGGGGAACCCGAAAGCTTGCTAATAAAACAAGTCCCACCACTAAACTTATTCCTGCAACAATTAAATACCCTACATAGGAACTTGATAGCCATTGGTTTAAGCCATTAGCAATACCCATTAAGGCAAAAATACAGGCGATTCCGAACGCAAATGCGATAATGATAAATTTGAAAATTCGCTCCAATAAGGCTTCTAGACGATCTTGAATATCTAATTTGATGATTTCAAACTGCGTCTTCAAATAATTGGTGACTAATTCCACCAGCCTATTGTTATCGAACAATCCCATCTAGCGTTGTTTTAACTTAGCCTCAATTGAATGCTGTGTATGCGGGACCAAACGCAAACGTTCTTTAGAAATTAATTTGCCGGACTCAATGCAAATCCCATATGTTCCGTTCTTGATCCGCATCAATGCATTTTCTAGGTTGGTCGCAAATTTTTGCTGACGCACTGCCAACTGGTTCATACTTTCCTTTTCTTGCGTATCTGCTCCATCCTCCATCACCTTCGAGTTACCCGATGTGTCATTTGTACCCGAATCATTCTTTTTGCGTAAGGTTTCACGCAGGTACTTTAACTCGGCGTTGGTCTCGGCCAACTTCGCCTGAATGATTGCTTCAAACTCTTTTAATTCTTCTGCTGAATACCGTAGTTTTTCTTCGTTTGCCATAATCTAAATAATAAATAAACGTGTAAGTGACTGATAGTCAAGTACTTGCTATTGCAGTTTTGTTCGCTTATGCAAAGATAAATTTATATACTTGAATTCGATAAGTTCCATGTATTATTTTTTAATCAATTGATTTTAAGGTGTTTGACCAATCACGGTAACCTTGGTAGGCTAGTCCCACAAAGACCGCATATAAACAGGCAGTTCCCCACATTTCCTTCTGTACATACAATCCGATGTACAACAAATCCACCCCAATCCATACGATCCAATTGATAATTTTTTTCCGAGCTGCCAGCCAGGTACCCCATACACTAAAACCCGCCAACACACCATCCGTATATGGATAGGATGCATCTTGAAAATATTGGTGGTGTACAAACCCTAAGCTCAACCCAAAAACCAATGAGAAAATAACGCCTATACATATACTTTTTGCACTTGATCGCTCCGCGCGCCAGTTTTGCTCCGATCGATTCCATGCAAACAAACCCATAATCCCAAGGGCGATAAAGAGCCCTTGCAACTCCATATCTGCATACAAATGATGTGAGTAGAAAACATAAAGGTAGACTGCCGATGAAATTATATTCCAGACCCAGGCCAACCAATGCCTGCGCATGGAGAAGAATACGCCCAAAAGGGCCGTCGCCACGCCAATTCCCTCCATCATGATTCTTTATTTTTTGCGAAATACGCGCAGAAATGTGTAATCGCACAGTCCGAACAATGTGGCTTGCGTGCCAAACAAACATACCGTCCATGTAGGATTAACCAATGATGTGCCCGCGGAATGATGTCATTTGGTAAGTGGCGAATTAATGCTTTTTCGACCAATAAAGGTGTTTTAGCAGTTTGAGGAACCAATCCTAAGCGTCTTGAAACACGGTACACATGCGTGTCTACCGCCATGGCCGGTTGGTTGTAAATCACAGAAGCAATGACATTAGCGGTTTTTCGTCCCACTCCCGGCAATGTCTGTAATTCATCAATCGTCAGAGGGATAGATCCCTGAAATTGGTCCACCAATTTTTGACCTAAACCCAGTAAATGCTTTGCTTTGTTATTTGGATACGAAACCGAACGAATGTAGGAAAAAATTTCGTCCACACTGGAATCTGCCAATGCCTGTGGATCCGGGAATCGATTGAAAAGAGCAGGGGTGACTTGATTAATTCGCTTGTCGGTGCATTGCGCCGAAAGCACCACCGCCACCAATAACTCAAACGGATTACTGTAATGCAATTCCGTCTCAGCCTCAGGAAACGAGGCGGAAAAATGGGCAATAAAAGCTTGAAATCGTTCCTTCTTTTGCATGCGTTGAATTTCATGCAAATTAAGAAACAATTTCAAGATTAAGATTGAATCGCCTCTTTGTGTTTTGCGTACGCGAGGATTCGATCGACCACACGATCCGATGGCTCATAAGCCGCTCGGTCTAATGCGTTTTTGACCTCTTGGAAGGATACTAACTCCGAGTATACTTCTGAGGATAAATTTTGGGGAAAGCCCGATTCAGGCTCATACAAATTTTTAATGAGGTCATTTGGGGTAAAGCTTTGCGTCATAGGCAATCTCTTGTTTGTTTAGCATTTTCCTCAAGTTGATAAGCGCATAGCGCATTCTTCCCAAGGCCGTATTGATGCTCACGCCCGTTTGATCAGCGATTTCCTGAAAACTTAAGTCCTCATAATGCCGCATGACCAACACTTCACGTTGTTCATCAGGTAATTTTTTGATCAATTCCCGCACATTCGCGACTTGATCCGCCTTCAATTGCATGTCCTCCACCGAGTCTTCCGCAAAATCAAAGCTATTAAACACTTTCGACCCGTCCTCCAGCACGATCGTTGGATAACGTTTTTCCTTTCGGAAATAATCAATCGCCATGTTGTGGGCGATACGCAGAATCCAAGGTAAAAATTTTCCCTCTTCATTGTATCGGCCTGACTTCATCACGTCGATGGCCTTAATATAGGCTTCCTGCATTAGGTCTTCCGCTACATAGCGATCCTTAACGATCAGGTAAATAGTTGTATACACTTTGGATTTACTACGTTTGACTAATGTCTCAAACGCTTTATCGTCCCCTTGGATGTACGCTGATAATAAAGCCGCATCGCTAACCTGAATTTTAATCATAAAACTTCAAAATTGTTAACGTAAAGCTTTATCTCATATTGTGTCTCCTATAGATTTTTTGGACGAATTAATTTGATTTGTGCCACTCGGGCATGCCAAAAGTAGAAATATCTTTTGTAAAACAAAATTTTGAAAGTGATTTTATGATGAATGGAATGCCACACTTTCCGATAAATCATTAGTTTTGTCAAAAATAAACTAAAAATAAACACATGAAAAAATTATACTTCCTAGGCCTACTTTTGGCTGGAACATTCGCTGCTAACGCGCAAACGGGAACTTCCGCTGATTACGCTGGTGTATTCAAATTAGACGAAAATCCATATGTAAAGACCGTTGCTATCTCCATCAAAGAAGGTAAAGTAATGATGGCCGCCGAAGGTTTTCCCGATGCTGAATTGACCCCAGGAAAACAAGTGGATCAATATGAATTAACAAGTATGAGCGGAGTTGTAAACTTCGTTCGCGAGGGTGGTATTGTGAAAGGCATAAAAATTGAAGCGCAAGGTCAAGTGCTTGGTGGGAAAAAAGAAGGTAGCAGTTTAGCTGAGTATACGGCTACGTTTAAAATGGCCGACAATGAATATGTGAAGAAAATCATCGTGGCGATCAAAGATGGTTCTTTGCAATTAAGTACCGATGCGAATCCAGCTGAAGGGGCTGTTTTAAAGGCAAGCGCTACCGCGGATACCTTTACAACAAGCATTCAAGGATATGATGCTGATATCACTTTCTCCCGTACCGAAGGAAAAGTAGCGACAATCAAATTATCTGTTGCTGGTGGTCAAGTAGTTTTGACAGGAAATCGTGAGTAATTTCTAATGGCTAGGGCTTTAAGGAGCCCTAGCCATTATTTTAACGATCGTTTATACAACTGAATCGTATTTTCCAATCCATAATATAAGGCATCGCAAATCAAGGCATGCCCGATCGAAACCTCATCCAAAGGCATCACATTGGCTTTAAAAAAAGCCAAGTTTTCTAAACTCAAATCGTGCCCTGCATTAATCCCTAAACCTAATTGGTTTGCCCGAAAAGCTGCTTTTCGATAGGCTGAAACCGCCTGTGTCGGGTTTTCCATAAACATTTCTGCATACGGTTCCGTATACATTTCAATGCGATCCGCACCCGTCGTAGCCGCCGCTTCGACCATCTCCAGCACAGGATCAACGAAAATGGACGTTCGAATACCCGCGTTCTTAAACTGCGCAATTAATGATTGCAACAAGCCTTGATGTTGGATCGTGTCCCAGCCATGATTGGATGTGATTTGCCCCAATGCATCCGGAACTAACGTCACCTGCTCCGGGCGCACTTCCAGCACCAATTCAATAAAAGATGGCTCCATCGGGTTGCCTTCAATATTAAACTCTGTTTTGATTACTTCCTTTAACGCACGGACATCCGCATAGCGAATGTGACGCTCATCCGGACGCGGATGCACCGTGATGCCTTCCGCCCCAAAGCGTTCACAATCCAAAGCCACCTGAATGACATCCGGATTATTGCCCCCGCGTGAATTTCGCAAAGTCGCAATCTTATTGATATTTACACTAAGTCTAGTCATAGCTAAAAAAAGGCCGGTGTGACCGGCCTTCGATTTAAATCAAGTGATGTGCCGCTAAATATTCCGCAATTTGAACGGCATTAGTCGCCGCCCCTTTTCGTAAATTATCGGCCACAATCCATACGTTCAATGTATTTTTTTGCGATTCATCTCGACGGATACGTCCCACAAAAACTTCATCTTTTCCATGCGCAGTGATCGGCATTGGGTACACGAAATTCGCAGGATCATCTTGAACGATTATGCCTTCCTCTTTTTCCAAAATCGCACGAACCTCCGCTAAATCAAAATCATTTTCAAATTCAATATTTACCGCTTCCGAGTGCCCCCCGATTGTCGGGATGCGCACCGTCGTCGCCGTTACCTGAATCGAATCATCCATCATGATTTTTTTCGTTTCCAAAATCATCTTCATCTCCTCCTTCGTATAGCCGTTCGCTAAAAATACATCGATATGTGGCAATACGTTCAAGTCAATTTTATGTGGATATACCTTCGCACCTTCTTTGCCAGCGCGCTCATCTAATAATTGGTCAACAGCCGCTTTTCCGGTTCCAGTCACCGACTGGTATGTCGAAACAACCACACGCTTTATTTTGTATTTTTTGTGCAATGGATTTAACACCACCACCATCTGAATCGTCGAACAATTCGGATTCGCGATGATCTTATCTTCTGGCGTTAATGTATTTGCATTGATCTCAGGTACCACTAATTTTTTCGTTGGGTCCATGCGCCATGCAGATGAATTATCTACCACCGTAATCCCCGCAGCCGCAAATTTAGGTGCCATTTCCAAGGAAGAGCTCCCTCCCGCGGAGAAAATAGCAACATTGGGCTTCATAGAAATCGCTGTCTCATAACCTACCACTGCGTACTCTTTTCCCTTAAAGGCAATCTTTTTGCCAATCGAGCGCTCAGACGCAACTGGAATGATTTCAGAGACTGGAAAATTACGCTCTGCTAATACTTTTAAGATTTCACCGCCAACTAATCCTGTGGCGCCTACAACAGCAACTTTCATGTTTATTATTAATTAAAAATTATACTTCCACTGTAATGCCAATGACCCCCCGGAGGTGGTTGCATTTGGCGTAAATTCTAAACTTACTTGCGGACTCCCATTTGCCAACGAATTATACTTCGATAAGGCTCGGTTTAAGTGCCGCATACTCATTTTACCTAGGTATATATTGACTAAGGCGGCAGTACCCACGGTCGCCAAAGAAAATCCATTGGATACTTTTCCTGGATAAAGCCAGGAATAAATGGATAAACCAGCCCCCACACTTGAAATCCAATTCATTAGATTTCGCTTTGATTTGAACCGGTGATATTCCAAACTTACTTCAGGATCTCTGGACTCCAATAACGGGATTTGTAGACCCAATGGATTTTCAATTACCTGCCGATTGTATGTATATTTTTTTCTAAAACCCTGTTGGATCTCCTCAATCGGATACATTCGCGTACGACCTTCCTCTTGTGCCAGCACGCGCGCACATGTGAGAACAAAGATGATAACGAGTAAATGCTTGATTTTCACAAACCCACGTGTTTTTATAGCCTGCAAAATTAGGGCTTATCTACTTGAATCAAAAGGATTTTTGTGATAAAATCCATCAAACAGATGGATGCCAATCGGCGAAATGCAGAGGTCCAGCGGGATATCATGCGTTTCTACGTCATCTATACGCTGAACGGGTTCATCCAAACAGACGCCTAGTTTTAGGGTGTCTGGCCGGCAACCCTGCAAAAACCGATCGTAAAACCCTTTGCCATATCCAACGCGGTTTCCTTTCGTATCAAAAGCTAAAAGTGGAATAATTATAAGGTCAATGGCTTCAGTGTCTATTTTTGGGCATGTTGTAGGATCTGGTTCCCGAATTCCCCAGGTCGAAGTAAGGAAAGAATCACTCCCAAGCGCCTCATAGGCAACCATACGATCCTCATTTTCAACTCTAGGAAAGCAAAGTTGATGGCCCAACGATTCCAGCGTTTCATGAATAGATTCCATCTCCACTTCTCTTCGTTCCACGATCGATTGAAAACTCATGATCCGATGCGGCTGCTGAAAGCTCGTGATAAACTCCATGAATTCTTGTTGGAGCGACTCATTCAACAGCGCAAAGATACGCGCGTCGAGATTTTTTCGTCGGGCCATCGCAAGCTGTCGGAGGCGTGATTTGTTCATGGAGTTGGCCTTAACTATTCGGTATTTTTTCTTATTTTTGCCTCAATTTTGCCGATTATTTCATAAAAAACAACAAGACTGTGGCCTTTAAGGAATACAAAAATTTGGATTATGCTGCCGTGGCAGACGAGGTTCTAAATTTCTGGAAAGAGAATGATATTTTTGAGAAGTCTATTTCCTCACGTGAGGGAAAACCTACGTTTACTTTTTTCGAAGGCCCGCCTTCTGCAAATGGTACACCCGGGATTCACCACGTGATGGCTCGTACCATCAAAGATATTTTCTGCCGCTACCAAACCCTGAAGGGGAAACAAGTGAAACGTAAAGGGGGCTGGGATACCCACGGCCTACCGGTCGAACTACAAGTTGAGAAAGAATTAGGCATCA
>JACCDM011334458.1_pt1 | contig 16066 bp, 18 predicted proteins | sample 7445851 | NCBI WGS metagenome assembly JACCDM01 (sample SAMN15323438, study PRJNA562643) | freshwater metagenome | isolation source: river surface water | place: USA:Blue River Watershed | collected 2017-08-16
ATGCTGATCGGCACTGCGGCGCTCAGCCGTAGGCACCGCCGGTCAGCATCAGATCGAAACCGCGCGCCAGCACCGTTAGCAGCAGTGTCGCTCCACAAAACAGATTCACCACCATCATCAGCGCAATTGGCCAGCGGCTATCCGACGCAATGTCGGAGGCTGGGTTGTAGCGCGCATCCCATTTTTCATCCGGCATCAGGCCGAGCACGAAGGTTTCGATGCTGGCCGCGAGCATCGAGATCACCAGGGGCAGGGTGTTTACCAGCAGGGGTAGTTCCGGATTTGATAACAACAGCAGCGCCGACAGTGGCAGACTGACTGCATGCAGCCAGCCCCAGCGATCGCTCAGACCGTGCAGATAGAAGCGGTGAAGGCCGACGGAGCCCAGCAAAAGCGAGAGGATGGTCGCCAGAGTCTTGTTCTTGTGCGTCGCAGGCCCGAGATCGGCGGGATTGGATTCCATGAATGCCATAGTAAAAATGTAATTATTGCTGTTTGTGAAAATGCCCGGAAAGCCGTGAGTGTGCGCCAGCTGTAGCCTCAAGAGTAATTGATCATTCGAGAACTTGTTGCCAACAGGTGAAAAACGCTATAATCGCGGTCTTTTCCCGTGTCCGTACCCCTTTTGTCGAGAAGATCATGGTCGTAATTCGTCTGTCCCGTGGTGGCGCCAAGAAGCGCCCGTTTTATAACATCGTTGCAACCGACTCGCGTAATCGTCGCGATGGTCGTTTCATCGAGCGTATCGGTTTCTACAATCCGGTTGCTTCTGGCGCTGCTGAAACGCTCAGTATCAAGCAAGATCGTCTGACTCACTGGCAAAGCGTGGGCGCGCAACTCTCGCCTACCGTTGAGCGTTTGGTCAAAGCAGCTGGCAAAAAAGCAGCCTGATGTGAGTTTGCAAGGCGGTTCGGGAATTTCGGTTCCCGACGATTTGGTTCTGGTGGCGCATGTCTCTGGTCCCTTTGGGATCGCCGGCTGGATACGTATCCGCACTTACTCTTCCGAAGCCAGCGCGCTGTTCAGCGCAAAAACCTGGTGGCTGGACAAGCCAGCGATGCACGATGTGGAAGTTCTGCAAGTGCGTGCGCAGGGCGAAGACCTGGTGGCGCGAGTCATGGGCATCGAGGGCCGGGAGGCCGCAGAGAATCTGCAGGGAGCGACGATACATGTGCGTCGTGCACATTTCCCGGCGCTGGAAAAAAACGAGTTTTATTGGGTCGATCTGATCGGCCATCAGGTGGAAAACCTCAGTGGTGAGCGATTGGGTGAAGTTGTCGGCCTCATGGACAACGGTGCGCATCCTATCCTGAGGGTTGTGTCCCCAGCTGGCACAGAGCCCCGGACGCAGGAACTGCTGATTCCGTTTGTCGATCAATTTGTGACTTCAGTAGATCAGGCAGGCAAAAAGATAACAGTGGACTGGGAGCGCGATTACTAGCGTGCGTCGGGTCTGGTAAAAGTAATGATGGCAGGGCGCGGATGCCCGATGCCATGGGAGCACAGCGTATGCAGTTTGATGTGATCACGCTCTTTCCCGAAATGTTTTCAGCGCTGACCGCGTCGGGTATCACGCGGCGGGCTTATGAGCAGCAAAGATTTGGACTGTCGTTATGGAATCCGCGGGATTTCACCAGCGACAATCACCGCACCGTGGATGACCGGCCTTATGGTGGCGGTCCAGGCATGGTGATGATGGCAGCTCCCCTGGAAGCGGCGATCAGCGCAGCAAGTCAGAGGCAACAGCAACTGGGTTTAGCCAAGCCGCGCACGATTTATCTGTCGCCGCAAGGTGTGCCGCTGAATCACGACAAGGTGATGCAGCTATCGCAGGTGCCGGGACTGGTGTTGTTGTGCGGTCGGTATGAAGCAATCGATCAGCGTTTGCTGGACCGTTGTGTAGATGAAGAAATCAGCCTCGGCGATTTCGTGTTGTCGGGTGGCGAGCTGCCAGCGATGGCGCTGATGGATGCGCTGATACGGCAGTTGCCCGGTGTTCTCAATGATGAGGACTCGGCAGTCCAGGACAGCTTTGTGCAGGGCTTGCTGGATTGCCCGCATTACACGCGGCCTGAAGTCTACGAAGCTCAGGCAGTGCCTGCAGTGCTCCTCGGCGGAAATCATGCTGAGATTGCAAAATGGCGGCGCGAGCAGGCCTTGCAGGCAACGATGCAAAAGCGACCTGATTTGATTGCGAAGGCGCGTCAGAGCGGATTGCTTGGCAAGGCGGATGAAGCTTCGTTGCAAAAGATTATGTTGAAGTGAATGCAGTAAAAATGGGCGAAGTAAACAAGCTCGTTCATGCAGTACAAAGAAGCAGGACAGGCACAAGCCTGAATTTGTTAACCCCATCCTCTACCGGGCAAGCATCACAAGGCGCCGGCAAGATGGTCAAGGAGCTTAAAAATGGATCTGATCCAGCAACTCGAGCAAGAAGAAATCACCCGTCTGGGTAAAAACATTCCTGAATTCGCACCCGGTGATACCGTGATCGTGAATGTCAACGTCGTTGAAGGTACCCGCAAGCGCGTGCAGGCTTATGAAGGTGTCGTCATCTCGCGCCGTAATCGTGGCCTGAATTCGAACTTCATCGTTCGCAAGATTTCCTCGGGTGAGGGCGTTGAGCGTACGTTCCAGCTGTACTCGCCACTGATCGCATCGATCGAAGTCAAGCGTCGTGGTGATGTGCGTCGTGCCAAGTTGTACTACCTGCGTGAGCGTTCGGGCAAGTCCGCACGTATTCGCGAGAAGCTGCCGAACCGTCGCGTTACGGCTGCGGCGTCGGAGTAATCAGGTATTCGCGTCACCTGAAAAGGGCACCGTGTGTGCCCTTTTTCTTTGCCCATGGAAGCACTGATTAAATAAACTCAGAAATTTTTGTGGCAAGGTCTTCGCGCCAATCCCTTGATTTTTCTGATCCCCGCGTCGCACAGCTAGGCTGGCTCGCCATAAAACGTGGATTTAGAACCTATCTCGTTAGGCCGCTTGCGGCGTTGGCAGTACCTTGTCGTACAGTTGTGCTGCCTGCGGTACTGCCGCCTTGCCATCGACCTAACGAGATAGGTTCTTATTCAGCCTCTCCTTAATATGAAAACACCCGCCTTCGATCCTACTCAGGCAAGCATTGATGCCCTCGCTGGTGAAGCGCCGGTTGATGCGCATCGCCTGAGTCCCGCCTGGCTGCGCGAGCGCTTTACGCAGTCTCTGACCTGGACGCCGGAATTCACTGAAGATGCTGCCTGGCGCGACTTGCCGCCGGACGCCGTGCCAGCCGCTGTCCTGATCCCGCTCGTGAATCGGCCGCAGGGCATGACCTTGCTGCTCACGCTGCGCACCGCGCATCTGAACGATCACGCAGGGCAGATCAGTTTTCCCGGTGGTCGGGTTGATCCCGAAGATCGCGATCCTATCGCGACGGCTTTGCGTGAGACCGAAGAGGAAACTGGGCTTTCCCGGCAGCACATTGAAGTTATTGGCACATTGCCCGACTATCTGACGGGCACGGGCTTTCGTGTCACGCCCGTGGTCGCCCTGGTCCAGCCACCGTTCGAGCTTGCCGCTGATGTGTTCGAGGTTGCAGAAATCTTTGAAGTGCCGCTCGACTTTCTGATGAATGGCGCCAACCACCAGCGGCGCAGCGCCGAATTCCCGAACCGCCCCGGCCGCCGCAGCTTTTATGCGATGCCCTTTGAGCATTACTTTATTTGGGGTGCCACGGCGGCCATGCTGCGTAATCTTTACCATTTTCTGCGTGCATAAAGACCAAAAGAAAGCCATCGCCGACGATTGTGCGGTGTCTGGTTTGATTCCGAGCATTTGCTGAGCTATCTTACGGGTTATCTGTTTATCCAGAACAAGCAATGACTCTTTTTTCCATTTTCTGTGTCCTGCTGATCGAGCAGTTCAGACCACTTAGGGCAGACAATCCCATCTATGGCTGGATTGTGGTGCTGGCGGCGCGCATCGAGCACAGCTTCAATGCCGGTCGCGCCGAGCACGGCCGGCTGGCCTGGCTGGTGATGATGCTGGCGCTTGTGCTGCCCACGCTGCTGATCTATTGGCTCTGTGCGCTGGCAGGTCCGATCGCGCAGCTTGCATGGACCATCGTGATTGTCTATCTCACACTGGGTTTTCGGCATTACAGTCATTACTTCACTGCGATTCAGCTGGCCCTGGATAACAACGATCCCACGGAAGCACGTCGTCTGCTGGCTGAATGGACACGGCAGGACGTGCTGGAACTCGATGCGCAGGAAATCTCGCGTTTGGCGGTCGAGAATGCATTGATCACCACGCATCGCCATGTGTTTGGCGTATTTTTCTGGCTGCTGATGCCTATGGGACCGGCGGGTGCCGTGCTGTACCGTGTGAGTGAATATCTGGCGCGCGCATGGAATGAGCCTGAACATTTGCGTAACGAGCCCTTCGGCAGTTTTGCTTCCAAAGCGTTTTACTGGATCGATTGGCTACCCGTCAGACTGACGGCCATTGCCTTTGCGGTGGTCGGGAATTTCGAGGATGCCATTTACGCCTGGCGCAATTTCGCGCGGCGCTGGGGTAACGAATCCACGGGCATCCTTTTGTCTGCCGGTGGTGGCGCGATGGGTGTGCGTCTGGGCACACCATCCGAATATGCACCTGAACTGCCGGGTGTGGATATCGCCGCACTCGAACCTTCGACACCGGATATCGATACCTTGCCCGGCGATCCACCTTCGCAACGCGCATTGCAAAGTGCGGTAGGGCTCATCTGGCGGTCGCTATTGCTCTGGGTGTTGCTCTTGCTTTTGGTGACTGTCACCAAATGGATAGGTTGAGCACGCTGGTAGCGTTCGGCTGCCTGGCCGATCCCGGCGTATGAGGCCAGAGTCGCCACACTCAGGGTCGCTTGCTTTTTTTATCCGTGAGTCTTCGGTAAGATAGCGTCTGCCTTGCCTCGTCGTAATCCATCATTTCCTGATTTCATCGCTACGCTGAAAGACCGTCTGCCTCATGGCGACCCCCAGCTCTGACACGAATTTTTCCCCGACCGACTTCATCATTCAGGGCGTGACAGGCAAGGGCCATCTTTTTCGACCGAGTGACTGGGCCGATCGTCTCTGCGGCATCATGTCGCGCTTTCATCCTGACGCGAGCACCGGCTATGACCGTCACCTTCAATACTCCCCCTACGTGCAGCCAGCCCTGATCGAGGGTGTCAGAGCCGTGCTGGTTGACGCAAGGCTGTATGCGCTCGAGCCCATGGCATATCACTTCCTTCACAGTTTTGCGTGCGACAATGATCTGCGCGTTATTGATGCCTGCGTACTTCAGCAATCCAACAAAGCCTAGCGACACCCACTGTGCTGACAATCGCACAAACAACCGAACAGCGATTCTATTTTTAAATAATTAGTGCTTTCTTAAACATTCGGTGCGGCAAAGCTTTACCCGGCGCAAGCTGTTGCCGTATTTCATGCAGTGTGATGTCGCGCCATGTCCTCGCCTTCTCCTCAGGGTTTTAGTCTCACCGAACTGATGATCACACTAGCCATTGCCGCGATCATCGCGGCGGTGGCTATCCCGGGTTATCGTGACCATATGTTGCGCGGCCATATTCCCGAGGCAACCAGCACGCTCTCTGCGCTGGCCATGCGGCTGGAACAGCACTATCAAGATAATCAAGCTTATAGCGATGCGAATGGCTGTGCTATCGCCATGCCGACAGACGATTTTTTCACGTTTGAGTGTGCAGCAAACGACAGCGGTCAGTCGTTTTTGCTCAAGGCCAGCGGTAAGTTAACCGGTCCAATGACTGATTTCGTGTTTACGCTCGATCAGAACGGCAATGCGAAGACGACCCAATTGCCAGCAGCTTGGGGTGAGGCGCCATTCAACTGCTGGATTACCAAGCGGAGCTCGACATGCTGACTGATACCAATGACAGCATCTCAGGCTACGAATCAGCTGAAGTACCTGCTGGTTTCTCGCTCATCGAGTTAATGATTGTATTGTCGGCACTCAGCATTCTCTTCGCAGTTGGGATGCCTGCCTTTGGACGACTTTTGCATGATATTGAAATCCGTGGCAGCGCAGAAGGCTTGCGTGCAGGACTTCAAAAGGCACGTGCTGAAGCGGTTACCCGTAATGCACTCGTTCGTATTTCGTTCACCAACGTATCAGGAAGACCCGCATGGACCTTAGGTTGTGTTCGCTCGAACCTGCGTTGTCCTTCGACGATCAGTTCCTACAGTGCCAATGCAGACACCCTAATACGATGGGGAGCAGCGCGATCGAATGATCAAATCGCACTGAGTACGGCACTGGCCCCTGGTAATCGCATGCCTTCGGGTGTGACGTTCAATGCCTTGGGCACGGCGCCAGGTGTGGAGAGTAACGCTGATGCTTCGCGCATTGATGTCACCCATGCGATCAATGAGGAAGCAAAGCGATTGGTGTTGATGATCACAGCGGCGGGTGCGATCAGACTGTGCGATCCGTCTGCCGATAGTGGCTCAGTTTTACGTTGCAGCTAAAAGCCTATGCCTTCAAAGCCTCGCGTCGCCATCAGTTTCCCGGCCGGTCAGAGCGGTGGCAGTTTGCTTGAGGGATTACTGGCGATCCTGATTTTTTCAGTCGGAATGCTGTCGTTGCTGATGCTGCTTTCGGCCACGCTGGTTGAAACAGGCAATGCCCGATACCGCAGCGAAGCGAGCCTGCTCGCCTCGGACTTGATCGCACAAATGTGGACTGGCGATCGCTCATTGACTGAATTGCGCGAAAAATTTACGAAATCAGAATCTAAAGACTACCAGCGCTGGCTTGCCACGGTACATGCCCGACTGCCTGGGACAAGTGACAACACGAACTTGCCCACAATAAGCATTGATAACAATCGTCGGGTCAAAATCCTGATGCGCTGGCAAGCACCGGGTGATGGGAAAACCCATCAGTTACTTACGCTGGCCACCATCACTGACTGATGCCCTTCATGTATCCGTCAAAAAAAAATACCCGACGTATTCAAGGACTGGGTTTAACGGATCTCATGGTGGGGCTGGCGATTGGCTTGCTGGCGGCGCTGGTCATTATAAAAACTGCCGTATTGTTCGAAACGCGGCGTCAATCAACCACCGGCATCGCTGATGCACAAATGAATGCATCGTATGCGCTGGTAAATCTAGCCCGCGATATGCGCATGGCGGGTCATGGGTTGGGCCCGGCGGAAGCTCTGGGATGTATCGTACGTCGCACGCTTGGCACAACGGCGCTGCCTGATTGGATGCTTTGGCCGGTGACGCTTATCGATGGTGTTAATGGTGCCTCTGATACCTTGCTTGTTCTCTCCAGTGGCAAAGCCCAAAGCCTGACTGCCGCGCAGCTCATTGCGCCCTATGCTATCGGTTCGGACGTCCTGATGGTCAACAGTACGCTTGGCATGACGGTCGGCGATACGCTATTACTGCATGAGAGTGGGAACACGCAGTGCCCTTTTATAAAAGTAACCGGCATACCCACCGGCGAATATCGGGTTCGTCATACTTCCTTGCCTTCCGGATTACTGACAGCCACCGCGTACCAGGAGGGCGCTGCGGTCATCAATCTTGGCGCCATCCATCATCAACGCTACACCGTCAATGCAAACAATCAGTTGCTGCTGGAGCGTTACGATGCAACGACTGACAAATGGCAGGGTAGCGCATTTGCTTCCGATGTCGTTAGTCTGCAGGCGCAGATGGGTTATGACGCACGCGCCACACTTTCCGGTGCACTTCGTGTCACGCGCTGGAGCGCTGCCGCATTCGACGCAAACGCTAACGGCACGGCAGGTGATGCCGATGATTATCGACGTGTCCTGGCCATAAGGATTGCCGTCGTGTCCCGTAGTGCACAGCGATCGGATCAGGGCTGTTCTTCTGCAACGCCGACCTGGTGGGCGGCAAATGAATCGACAGGTGTGATGGAAGACACGCCCATCGCAGTCAATAACATCCAGGATTGGGCTTGTTATCGCTACCGGGTGTTGCAAGCGGAGATACCGCTGCGCAATCTGATCTGGAGTGATTCGTGATGTCCCAACGTGCTGGTGGCGCCGGACTGGTCGTTGCTTTGGTCATGTTGATCGTAATGAGCATGAGCGCATTGGCTTTGGTACGAGCGGTGAGTACCAGTGTTCTGGTCGCAGGAAATTTCGCTTTCAGGCAGGCAGCCGTGATGGCAGCAGAAGCGGGTAGCGAAGCAGCGATCGTGTGGCTGACTGCACGCGCCCTATTACCCGACTTGTACAGCGATCAGCCGGATCAAGGCTATTACGCCAGTCTTCCTGACGGCCTCGATATTAGCGGTAGCGCACCAGCGGGTGCGACGGTCGCGATCGACTGGGACAAAGATGAATGCAATTCAGGTACTGATGTGACCTGCGTGAGTGCGTCGCCCGAGACCACCAAGGATGATGCTGGTCAGGTAATCCAATACGTCATTCATCGCCTGTGCCGATCGGCCGGTAGTCCTGAGGATTCGGCCAATAGCTGTCTTTTGTACAGGGAAAGCAGTCAGGTGAGCCCGAAAAAAGGGCAATTCAGCTACGGCGCCTCGAGCCGATTCAAGGCGAGCTCAGCTGTTTACTATCGAATCACTACGCGTGTCCGCGGCCCTCGCAACACCATCGTTTTTGTTCAGACACTCGTCCATTTCTAGCACACAGTAAGTCATGAAAACTCTTTCGACATCACTATGAAATTTTTTCGAAAAATTTTAGTTACAGGTATATGTGGGTTTTTTTCATTCGCCATTGCCGGATCGAATGAACTATCTCAGGCACCGCTCGGCTTTCTGGCAGTCAGTCAGGCCAAGCCTAATATTTTCTTCATTCTGGATGATTCCGGTAGCATGCAATCCAGCGCCCTGGGTGATGAAGTTAACATCAATGGGTATCAGAACACCATTGGGTATCGTAGCAGCTTGTGCAACAAGAGCTACTACGATCCATCGATTACTTATCCAGTGCCAGTCAAGCCTGATGGCACTTATTTTCCTCACCAGCCATTCACGCAAGCGCTGTATAACGGTTTCAATTCAGACAGTGTTACGGTGAATTTATCGAATGAATTCATGCCGTGGCGAACGTCGTTAACCATTCCGGCATTGCCAGCCAATACAGAAAGCGTCCGATATCGTCCTGATTGTATTGCGCCGTCTGCCTTCGCTTGTAGCTTTGATCCCAACACACCTTTCCCTAACCGCCCTGAAGCCGCCCATTATTTCATCTACACCGGCAATAAACGTAGCAGTCTGGGCGATAACTCAGTCGACGATCACTGCAAGGACATCCTGTATGACCTGAGCACCAGAGGGTCCCGCAACTGGACTAAAATTATTGTCAGCAGCACTTCGGGTCCCGGTGGCTCCGATGAGCAACAGAACTTTGCCAATTGGTTCAGTTATCACCGGACACGTATTCTGACGATGAAAACAGCGGTTGGTCTGGCCTTTCGTGATATCGGTGATCAGTACCGTGTAGGATTCACCACCATTGGTTACAGCGGCACGGATAGCAACAATCCTAATTTTTTAAAGTTAGATGAATTTTCCGGGACACATCGGAAAAGTTTTTACGACAAGTTGTACGCCACTGATCCTGTTGCAAGCACACCGTTGCGTGCGGCCTTATCCAAGGCAGGAAGGCTTTATGCAGGAAAGCTTCTGACCGGTAGCGATGATCCTGTTCGTTATTCCTGTCAGCAGAATTTCACGATTCTGTCTACCGATGGTTACTGGAATACTGCTTGGGAGACGAGCAGCTACGGTCCGAAGAAAATCGATGGTTTGACGAATGTCGGCGACCAGGATAGCGACTTGTCACCTCCCCGGTATGACGGGGATAAAAACGGAAAAACACTACGCGTCGCAACACTGACGGTGATACCGCAGCCGGCGAAGAAATACGACGTAACAGGTATCTACAGCATGGAGGTTGCGGGGAAGTCACTGATCGGTGCTGCGGCCGGCGTCCAGCACAGTGATGATATCGATAGCGATGCAATTCTCATGGCCTTTCAGGTGGCTCTGGCGATTAATCAGAATGGGTTCAGAGCCGTATCACAGGACAATAAAATACTGATCATCGCGCCGGATGGCGCCACGCTGGCCAGACCGGTGTTGACAGTTCTGGGATTTTTCAAGATTGAGGTGGGCGATTTTCAGGAGATCGGTCGTCAGGGCCGTACGGTGGATACGCTCGCCGATGTGGCGTCTTACTATTACCGGACTGATCTGCGATCCTCCGCCTTGGGAAATTGCGGCAGCGCACCCGAGGTCTGCACGAACAATGTTCCGTCCGGTCCCGGTAACTCGGGACCCAATCATCAGCACATGATCACCCTCACATTAGGACTCGGCGCCAGTGGCACGCTTCGTTATCAGGAAAATTATCTGAGTGCTGACGACAGTGATTTTCGAAAAATAGTCGATGGCACACTGAGTTGGCCTGATCCTATTTTTTTCAATGGTCCCGAGCGCATTGATGACCTTTGGCATGCGGCAGTCAATGGCGGTGGTCGTTATTTTAGTGCGGTCAATCCCCAATCTCTGGCGCGCGCATTATCATCGACTGTAGCCGAGATACGTGCTGCTACCGGCGCCGCAGCTGCGGCTGCCACCAGCAGTCAGGAGCCGGCAGAGGGAGATAATCTTTTGTTTGCCTCTTCCTATCGCAGCATTTACTGGGATGGTGAACTGGAAGCACGCAGGATCAGTTTGAGCGACGCTAGCATAAGTGCAGTACCTGACTGGTCGGCTGCTCGACTTCTTGACAGGCGGGCTGGAAAATCCTCGGATACGCGACAAATTTTCGTCCGCGACGCATTGTCGTCAGCAGGCCTCAAGCCATTTGGATGGCGTAATCTTGACGCCGTTCAGCAAGGATATTTCACCGGTCTTTGTAATTCTCCTGAGCGACTCTCTCAGTGCGCCTCATTGTCAGCCGATGAGAAGTTGCTACTCACAGGCGAGAGGGTCGTCAATTATCTTCGCGGACAAAGTGAGTTCGAAGATAATCCTGACAACGAAAATAAACTGTTCCGGCGACGTGAACACATACTCGGCGCGCCGATCAATGCGCCCCCACTTTATGTAGGTCGTCCCACGTTTCGCTATGCCGACGAGAACTATGGCGCGTTCCGAGATGTTGAGGCAATCAATCGTCAGCCCATGGTGTATCTGGTCGCCAATGATGGCATGTTGCACGCCTTTAATGCCAAAAATGGCGAGGAAGCCTGGGCATTCATACCGCCTGCCGTACTGCCCAGTGTTTGGCGCAGTAGCGACATGAATTTCGATAAAAATTTTATCTATCTTCTTGATGGTGCTCCGGTAGCAGCCGATATCTGCCCGACAGAACCGCTAACCCGCTGTACGGCCCAGCAGTGGCGAACGATTCTGGTCAATGGTTTGGGTGCTGCGGGGAGATCGTACTTCGCACTCGATATTACTGATCCACTCAATCCCAAGTTTTTGTGGGAATTCAGTAATGACAATCTGGGTTATGCGATGGGCAAACCGATTGTCACCAAGCGACGTGATGGCACCTGGATCGTTGTACTCGCCTCAGGCTACAACAATGTCAATCCGGGCGACGGGCAAGGAAGACTGTATGTACTCGACGCTTTCAGCGGCAAGCTGCTTGATACCGTCAGTACGGGTGCAGGCACTACCACCAATCCAAGCGGCCTCGCGCATCTGAATGCATGGGTCGATAATGCGCTCGACAATACCGCGTTACGTTTTTATGGCGCGGATCTGATGGGTAATCTCTGGCGTTTTGATATTGACGATCTGCTCCCACCTCAGGGCAAGGAGGCGGTCAGGCTTGCTCAATTCATTCGCCAAACACAGGTGCAGCCCGTAACGACCCGAGTGGAATTGTCGCAAATTCGTTCAGGCAATATGACGGTGCCCGTTATCACGGTTGGCACGGGGCGACTGCTGCATGTATCCGACCTGACTAACCAGGATATTCAATCGCTATACACGATCAAAGACCCGCTGACCGGGGAGGGTTTCGGTGATGTACGCAATGGTGGATTGCTGGCGTCGCGCAGTATCGTGGCGGGTCAAGCGGGTGAGCGCAGTGTCACGGGTGATCCGGTGGACTGGACCACGCAAGCGGGCTGGTATCTCGACTTTGATCAAGCTGATTCGCTGGGTGAAAGAGTGACTATCGATCCCGATCAGCAGCTGGGTTTGATTCGTGTCGTGACGAACAAGCCGGATGACAAAGCTTGCCGTCCCGCTGCCCAAAGCTGGATTTACACGCTCGACTATCAAAATGGTCTGTATGTGCCGACGACACCGCGATCCGTTGCGGCAACGCGTGTCTTCAGTTCTACCCTGGCTGCAGGTGCCCGAACCATCAAAGTGGGCGAGCGCACGATGTCCCTGATCACGGATGACGCTGGTCGTATCAGCGTCATCAATAGCTCTGCTCCTGCCAGTAGTGCACCGACTGCCCGGCGTGTCTCATGGCAGGAACTCGACGAACAGTAGAGCGCTTGGGTGCGCTGCTGTTGTCAATGGCTATCAGCGTGCTGGTATTCCGGCCATTGATGGTGGGTAAACATTCGTTTGTTGGTTTTCGTGGTGACGGTGGTGCTCCTGCTATCGTCGAATTGCTTCCCTTGAATAGTCGTATTGACTCCCGTGTCACCGCGGCGCTCGGCCCAGAGGTCGAATCGATCACCAAAATAAAAGAGGCAGACAGCCCGTCGTCTCTCGCTGAGTCTCATACTCCATTCCTCTCTCACGGCGATGATGTAACGGGTGCCGGCTACCTGCCAGCCTCGATGCTCACGCAGCGTCCCATCGTGCTGGTGGATATTCATCCTGAATTACCTGCATCCTTGCAGGGCGTTGAGCCACAATCCGTCGACTTGCTATTGCTGATTAATGCCTTTGGCGATGTAGATCAGGTACGTCTGGAATCTTTTCCAGCATTGAGCGCTTCGATGGTGCAGGAACTCCAGCAGCATTTTCAGGTCATGCGTTTCATGCCCGGTCAGTGGCAAGGTCAAGCCGTTCCCAGTGCTTTGCGTATTCGGGTAAAGCTACACCCCTAGTCGAAGCTTTTTTCAAAAGGATGTCAGTTTGGTTGCCCCTGCATCAGATCCACCAAAGGGTAGTACGCGCACCGAATGGGATAGCTTTGGTGCTGTCGAGGTGGATGCATCGCATTGGTGGGGCGCGCAGACGCAGCGATCACTGCACTATTTCGCCATCTCGAATGAGCGCATGCCAGATGCGTTGATCACCGCGCTCGCGCAGGTCAAGCGTGCCTGCGCAATTGTTAACCGTGATCTTGGCAAGCTGCCCGAATCCAAGGCCGCCGCGATTATGCAAGCGGCCGATGAAATCATTGCAGGGCAATGGTTTTCGGAATTTCCCTTGTCTGTCTGGCAAACAGGTAGCGGCACACAGACAAATATGAACATGAATGAAGTGCTGGCCAATCGTGGCTCAGTACTGATGGGTGGCGGTGTTGGCAAAGATCGTCTTCTCCATCCCAACGATGATGTCAACATGGGTCAGTCATCAAACGATGTGTTCCCGACCGCCATGCATCTGGCAATTGCGATGGCGATCCACCAGCAAATGCTGCCAACTTTGTGCCACTTGCGTAGCGCGCTGGAGTACAGGGCTGAAGCATTCAGCCCCTTCATCAAGACCGGTCGTACCCACTTGCAGGATGCAACGCCATTGACACTGGGACAAGAATTTTCTGGATATGCCGCCCAACTTGGCTTGGCAGAGCACGGCCTCAGGGCCTCCTTGCCCGCTCTGCTATCGCTGGCGATTGGCGGTACTGCAGTAGGCACGGGTTTGAATACCCACATGGAATTTGGCCCACGCGTTGCCGCTGTCTTGTCAGAGCCAAGTGGGCTGACCTTTTCAAGTGCCGCCAACAAATTCGCAGCACTGGCTTCGCATGAGGCACTTTATGCATCGCATGCAGCGTTGAAAACGCTGGCCTGTGCTTTGCTGAAAATTGCCAATGATCTGCGCTGGCTTGCTTCGGGCCCGCGATGTGGTTTGGCTGAAATTCAGTTACCTGAAAATGAACCTGGCAGCTCCATCATGCCCGGCAAAGTCAATCCCACCCAATCCGAAGCCTTGATGATGGTCTGCTATCAGGTCTTTGCGAATGATGTCGCCATCACCGCCACCACAGGCTTGAGTAACTTCGAGCTACATGTCGGAAAGCCTCTGATTGCCCATGCCCACTTGCAGAGTTTGCGTTTACTTGCGGATGGCATGCACAGCTTTCAGCTACATGCCTTGCGTGGCCTAACCGTCAACAAAGAGCGTCTCGAACAACAGCTCAATGATTCACTGATGCTGGTAACGGCACTGGTACCTCATATCGGTTATGACAGAGCTGCCCGCATTGCCCGCCACGCCTTTACAGAAAACATCAGCTTGCGGGAAGCTGCGCGGGCGCTGGAAGCCATTACCGAAGAGGATTTTCTGCGCTGGGTGAATCCGGCAGCGATGACGATGCCGGATTCGTGAAGCAGAAAATTATGGCGAAAGCCTAGCGTGGTTTGCCCCGCCGGAACAGATTCACGGCCGCCAGCAAAATCACCGCACCCAGCAGGGATACAACCAGTGATCCCAGACTGAAATCATTTTGATTAATCGTACCTGTGCCAAACAAAGGTGCCAGCAGCCATCCGCCCAGCAACGCACCGACAATGCCCACCAACACATTCAGCAGCAAGCCCTGTTGTGCATTGGTTCGCATGATCATGCTTGCAATCCAGCCCAGAATGCCACCGATCACAATCCAGATGATGAAATTCATGTTATCGCTCCAAGAAAAGACCCATATCGCCAGCCGACTCTGAGTTAGGCAGGCAGTTTGGTGACAGGTTCATGGGGATGTATGCAATAAGCGTCAATCAAAACCGAAATCGAAGAGAAAAAAGCATAGTCCTGCATTCGTCGCTACTGTGGCTACGGGCGAGCGGGTGTGTCAGTTTGCGCTAAATCAAATTCTGGCAGGCATATCCGACTGGGCGACGCATTGTTTTGTCAAACTATTGATCGGATCACATCGTCAATCTGTCAGGAAAATTTTTATGCGTAATGTTTTTTATGTGCTGGTCTGTCTGCTCCTGCTGTCACTTCAGGGTTGTGGCTACAACACGCTGCAATCTGGAGATGAGCAAACCAAGGCAGCTTGGTCCGAAGTGATCAACCAGTACCAGCGTCGTGCCGATTTGGTGCCCAATCTGGTGAAAACTGTAAAAGCCTATGCATCGCATGAGCAGCAGGTATTGACACAAGTAGCCGATGCCCGAGCTCGGGTGGGCAGCATGCAAATAACACCGGAAGTTTTAAATGACCCCGCTGCATTTGCCAGATTTCAGGCAGCACAGGGGCAACTGACCAGCGCACTGTCGCGTCTTTTGGCGGTGAGTGAAAATTATCCACAGCTCAAAGCGGATACAGGATTTCGTGATCTGCAAGCACAGCTCGAGGGAACGGAAAACCGTATCACCGTCGCGCGTCAGCGTTACATACGATCCGTACAGGACTACAACGTCATCGTACGCTCCTTCCCAACCAATTTGACTGCCATGGTCTTTGGTATGCAAGTCAAACCGAATTTCTCGGTTGACGATGAAAAAGCAATCGCCCGTCCACCTGCAGTGGAGTTTGGTAATGAACCGGCGCGCTGAGATAAAGCGGCAGATGTTTCTGGCCGGCCTTCTGATTTTTTTCGTCTATGCGGCTGCCGCACAATCGCAGATCAAAGTTCCGGAGCTCACTGGCCGGGTCGTCGATCTGACCGCTACGCTGGACGCGAATCAGCAACAAGACCTCGATCAGCAACTACGTGTTTTTGAGCAAAAGAAAGGAACACAGATTGCCGTGCTCATCGTTCCTTCGACCGATGCTGAGGCTATTGAACAATTCTCGATGCGGGTGGCGGAGCAATGGAAATTGGGTCGCAAAAAAATCGACGACGGCGCAATTCTTATCATCGCGAAAAACGAGCGAAGGCTCAGGATTGAAGTCGGCTATGGTTTGG
>JACCDM011882429.1_pt1 | contig 16064 bp, 15 predicted proteins | sample 7445851 | NCBI WGS metagenome assembly JACCDM01 (sample SAMN15323438, study PRJNA562643) | freshwater metagenome | isolation source: river surface water | place: USA:Blue River Watershed | collected 2017-08-16
ACATCAAGTGAAGTAACTAGTCCATTAACATCAAGTGCAATAACTAGTCCAGTAACATCAAGTGAAGTAACTAGTCCATTAACATCAAGTGCAATAACTAGTCCAGTAACATCAAGTGAAGTAACTAGTCCATTAACATCAAGTGCAATAACTAGTCCAGTTACATCAAGTGCAGTAACTAGTCCATTAACATCAAGTGCAATAACTAATCCAGTTACATCAAGTGCAATAACTAGTCCAATTAAATCTAGTTCATTATTAAATATTTTACAAACTTCATTATTAAGTATACTTGGATTATTAATATTAATATTTATATTTTATTAGATTTTTCAATAACTTCATCAATATTACCTACCATATAAAAAGCATTTTCCTGTATATTATTTAATTCACCATTTAATATCATTTTAATTCCTTTAATTGTTTCAGTTAATGTTACATATTTTCCAGACGAACCTGTAAATATTTCAGCTATAAAAAATGGTTGTGATAAAAAATTAATTATTTTACGCGCGCGTTGTGCTATATTTTTATCTTCAGCAGTTAATACATCTAAACCTTTTATAGTAATTATATTATTTAATGTTTCATATTTATTCAGTAAATCTATTGTATCTATATAAGTTTTATAATGTTCTTCACTAACAATATCAACAGTTAGAAAATCTGATTGCGATTTTAATGGATCTATTGGAGGATATATATTTATATTAGCATACTTTGTACTAAAAGTAATTGTAGTTTTTTTTTCATTTGATAATAATTTATAATCAACAAATATAGGTGTTATAGAACCATTTTCTTTTAAACCACATCTATTAATTATATTATAATTTAATGATAGTGGTGAATATAAATTATTCATTCCACTCATAAATAATAATATGTCTCCATTAGTTTTATTAAGAAATGTTTCAGCTAATGATATACCTGATAAATATGTATTTAAATGTTGTTCAGTTTGATCACTAGGAGAACTTGTAATTATAGCTATTTTTGATTGGTCTAATGAATTTGGTACTATTATATTGTAGTCAATTAATTCACGATAATTATTATTAATTTCTGTAGTATTAGCAATTTTTGAATATACTGAATAAGCAGGTTTATCTTTATTCATTCTAAAAATTAATTCATATATACTACCATTTATACCACTATTTTTATAATTAATTATATCTTCATCTAAATCGTTTAAAAATACAACAGGTTTACCTTTAAAAATTGGACAAAAAAAGTCAATTACTTTTATACCTGTTTCTAATAATATTTTTCTATCATTTTGATTAAATGTTGTTGTTTGTATATTATTATTCATTTTATTAGTAGATATATTTGATAATGGTATATATCCTCTATCATCTAATTGATTACCAATTGGGTCCATCATTCTTCCAATTGCATTATCAGCTTCTAGCATTCTAATAAAATTACCATTATAATTAACAATTGAATTACGAGAAAGACCTAATGTTAAACCTAATGCAATTGTATGAACTATATTACCATCTAATTTAGATAAAACTTCTAGATTTAATATTATTTTTTCATTTTCAATTACATCTAATAAATCATATAAATTAATATCATTAATACTATTAAATAAAACATCTACAAAATTACCTTCAATTTTTATAATTTTTCCATTAATCATTTTATTATTATATTATATAAAATAATAATAAAAAATAACCCATATTTTAATTTGAAGATTATAATGATTACTAAATTGATTTTTTATATAAATAATATTATTCGCATTGTAAATTCAAATAATTAAGCCGAAGATTTTCTAATTGAATTTTATCATTATCTGAAATATAATTAAAATTATTAATAATTTGTGTAAATAATTTTCCATTTGATAAAACTGTCATTGGAAGATTATAAATAATATTCTTAAGTTGTGTTGGAAGAAGATAATTCTTAAATACCTTAATAAAATTATTAATAAAGTCATATTGAAAATAATTATCCATATTTGGATGGTTCAATAAAATATCAATATAACCATTGCCATTTTTTTCAACTAATTGTGTCATAACATAATGAATTGCATCATCGTATTCCAAATAATTCATCTCCCTGATAAAATTAAACATAAAATTAACATCATACGCAAACTCGTAATTATTAAAAATATATTTAATAGTATTAAGATAATAATGATTTTTCTTATTAATTGCCCCATTTAGAATATTCATAATATCAATATCATCTATTTCATAATATTGTTCTACATGATTAAGTAGTTCAATATTATTATACATTCCAATTTTATTCATTAACCATATACGATTATCTTCAGTATTAAGTTCATCATAATATTTACTAAAAATACCCTTAAGAATATTAATATCAGTATTTGAAGATTGCATATAATTGAAAACACGTGCAATATTATAGTTTTCATATTTGAATGTCATCATCATTGCAGACTCATATTTATTATATTTAAATAACATAGCAATACAATAATTGATAACAAATTCTTTTGATTTTTCATCGTGAGTACCATCAATTAACATATCCGCAACACTCATTCCAGTATTTTTAATTAAAGCTTCAATATAATGTTTTTTATAAATAATATCAAAATGATTTGAGTTAACAATTTTTTTAATAGCATCAGAATTCATCAAATCCTTAATTGAACTATCATTTGTATAATAAGCCTTAGTAATATTATCAATAATGTCACTGAACAACATAAATATTATATATTAATTATATATTATAATTTATTCAATTTTTATAATATATAATTGATAAAAGTTAGATAAATATTAAAGTTTTTCTACTTAATATTATAATGAGTTCTAATCTAAATAAAAATTTAATATCACAATGTACTTTTGATAATACTCCTGAATTTTCTTTATGTGGTATGACACTACAAGGTCGAGTATTAAGCTGTTATGATGCGGATACATGTAAGATTGCATTACCTTTACAGAATTCTTTTTATAAATTTACATGTAGATTAAATGGTATTGATACTCCTGAAATGAAGCCATTAAAATCAAAACCTAATCGTGATAATGAAATACTATGGGCCAAAAAAGCACGTGCTGAGTTACTTAAGATGATATGTGATAGTGATATGTCTTCCAATTTTGATAATTTAGATATTAAGAAAGAAGAAGTAATGAAATTATTACAAGAAAATAAAAAATTAATTACTGTACGCTGCGACATTTTTGATAAATATGGCAGAATGTTAGTAAATTTATATAATAATGAGACTGAAACAAAATCATTTAATGATATTTTAGTAGAAAAAGAATTAGCAGTTAATTACGACGGTGGAACTAAAAAACCTTGGAACTTTTAAACAGTTATAACATTAGTTATATATTCTTTCTTAATTTGTTTGTAAGTTTCATAATTATCATTATAAAATAATTGAACTAATTTTACGCAAAAATTATCATATTCTTTAGATAATTCTTTTTTTATAGTTTTAACTAATAAATCTATTTTATCACTTTGATTGTATCTTTTTATCTTTCCATTATGTTTAATTGTATCTGGATTATATCTTATTACAATTACACTTTTTCCTCCAATTCCATTAACTATTTCATTTAAACTAGAACATTCACAAATATCCTCATATGTATTATGTTGATTTTCATCTATATCTACAATTACACAATGTTTATTTAATTCAAAATAAATATCAGGTCTTTTCTTAGAACATCCTTGAAGCATTTTACTTGAATTATATTCAAATGGAGTATTAATTGCTTTCCGTAAATATCTAACAATAGCCCATTCTTTTTTATTCTGAATTTTCTTACATTCTTTGCAAACATAATCCGTTTCTTCTCTAATATCACAATATTTACATAATCTTTTTATATTTATTTCTATATTTGGATCAGGACAATGGTCCATACAATATTTAATATTATCAATAATAAAATCATGTTCTTCATCACACTCAAGAATAGAACATTTATGTTCTAATATAAGATTTATCATATCTGGTTGTTTATGATTAAAACAATAGTTTGGTTTTTTATTTTGTAAACCATATAGAGCAGTATCTTTGCATTTATTAAATCTACATTTATTTGAATATACTATAATCATATTTTCTTTTTTGTGAGAATTACAGTATAAGGGTTTTAATTCATTTTGTAAATTATAATTAGCTCTTTTTATACAATCATTTTCAATACATTTATTTTTTTTAATGTCAATCATATTTTCTTTTTTATGAGTAGAACAATATAATGGTTTAATTTCATTTTTATAATTAAAATTTGGTATTTTATCACAATCATTTTCTATACATTTTTTAGTTATTATATTAATCATATTTTCTTTTTTATGGGTAAAACAATATAATGGTTTTTTTTCACAAGAATAATTAAAATTTGGTCTAATATTACAACCATCCTCGACACACCTTTTATTAACAATATCTACCATATTTTCTTTTATATGTTCTAAACAATATAATGGTTTGGTTTCTGTAGGTAAATTATAAGTAGGTTGTTTATTACAACCTTTTTCTAAACATGTTTTATTTTTAACATCTATCATATTTTCTTTTTTATGAGTAAAACAATATAATCCTTTTTTTTCTGTAGGTAAATTATAAATAGGTATTTTATCACAATTATTTTCACAACATGTTCTATTACAAATATCTACCATATTTTCTTTCTTATGAGACAAACAATATAATGGTTTTGGTTCATTCAAATAATTAAAAGTTGGTCTTATATTACAATTATTTTCAATACATCTAGGGTGTTTAATATCAATCATATTTTCTTTTTTATGAGTAAAACAATATAATGGTTTAATTTCTGTTGGGATATTATAGATAGGTTGTTTACTACAATTATTTTCAATACATCTAGGATGTTTAATATCTATCATATTTTCCTTCTTATGAATAGAACAGTATAATGGTTTCTTTTCATTAGGAAAATTAAAAGAAGCATATTTGAGACATTCAATACATTTAGTCATTATATTTATAATTAATATATCTATAAATAGTTTTGAGATAAATACGGTAGTCTTTATTTTTGTGTATGTTAAAAAATATAATAAGGATGCAAATAATTTAATATATTGTATGAATGAACGATTTTAACTGTAATTTGAAACATTAAATAACACATAATACTTCAAATTGGGAAAACATGTTTGCATTAATTCTTTTTGATAATCGGTAAATTCAAATGATTGTTTTCAATTAGAAGAAGTGGATTAATAATACTATTAATTTTATGCATTATATAATTATAATAATATAAATATAATTATATTTCATTTTTTTATAAAAAAAATCATAGAAAGAATACCGTAATGATAACCAAAGGTTAATTTAATCCATTTTCTTGTTTGATAACAATGCTTCAACTTCTTCCTTACTGGCGAACTCAGATTGATTATGTTCTGATTGATTATCTTGATATTGATTATCTTGATTCTGATTATCTTGATTATTATTATCATGCTCATGTTCATGTTTATTAATAACAGCTTTCACAATATCAGGCAATTTAATCTTATTCAAAGAATTATTCAAAGAATTATTCTGCCCATTTGTGATTTTAATTCGGAAATTACTGTAGAGAAAGAAATTAAAGGTAATTGCAAATAATTCTAAATAACAATGAATTGCTAATGATGAAATTAATGACACATTAATCAAGACAAAATATGAAACAATAAAAATATTAATGAAATTGGCAATCCGAATAAAAATGTTATATTTGTAAGTATTGTAGTAATAATAAGCAAAAATTAAACACCAAATAGTGTGAATATAACAATGGTCCATAAAAAGGCTCATTATTTCAACCAAAAATACACGGAAAAACATTTCTTCTTGAAATACCATTTTTAGTTTTGTTTTAATTAAAAAAGTCAATTGAGGTTTATTACTATAGATAATTTTATTATTAATGAAATTTTTATCTCTAGTTTCTAGTAACATATAAAAATGAAACACAGTATAACATAAAAATGAAATATGAGCCACAAACGTATTTATCGCATATTTGTTAAAATATGGATGTTCATAATGTTTATGATGTTCATGATGTACATAATTAAGTTGCATTAATTAATTACTTTCTTTAATAATAAGATATTTTATCAATTTTTATGGCTGTTACATAAACATGATTGCAAAAGTTATAACTCATAATCAATTTTTCTATATTATTATAATGAGTAGTTTACCATCAAATGAAAAATATGTAATGTTTTTAAATCCAACCTATTTCAAAAAAAGAATATTCAAATCAGTATATAAAAATATAATTAAAAGACTTGAAAATAAAGGAATAGTATTATTTAATATAACAGATGCAGTTGATGAATTAAAAAGACGCCATAAAAATACCCTTAAATATAAAACAAAGGTAACATTTGATGATAATTATTTTCCAAATGTTAACACTCTTTATATTAATCTATTTGCTGGAAAATATTATAATGATAATATTTATAATAAAAAGAAAGTTGAGAAAGAAAGAGAAATGTTATTTTTATTAGCTGGTAAATTAGGTGTTAAGGAAATATGTTATGAAACAGAAGTTGTTGAAACGACTATAACTAAAATAAATGCTAATCTTAAAGCTAAAGGCAATATATCAACAAATTTTACCAAAACTATTCAAAAAAGTGTTGGTACTAAAGGAGAGGAATATTATATAAATCGTGGTGCTCCAGTATATTTAAAATATGATAATCTTCAAGAAGTTGAAAAAAATATCGAAGAAAGAATGAATGCAAATATATTTGATTATAAATTTTATAAAAATAGTCCTAAATTAGAAAACTTTGTTTATAAAAGATATGAATTTAAAATGGAGAAATTATCATATACTATTGAATCAGAAGATATATCAGATATTAGTTTTGCAGTTAAGGCTTACTTTAGTTACTTTATGAATTATGGAATTGATATATCATTTGATAAAAATGTTGTTTACAATGAAAATGTTCATTATAAATTAATATTTTATACTGATGATGAATTAAAAAGAGAATTTGGTAAGAAGAAAAGAGATTATCTAGATAAATTTTATAGTATCAGAGAATATTATGATTTAATCGAAGATAAAGATAAAGCTGTTCATTTAATAACAGAATATGTTATGGAATTTGCTAATAATTATCATTATATTGTTAAAGAACCTAATTCTGAATTATATCAACCTAAAATTCATAATTTCTCAAAACATATTCAAGAATTCATTAAATATTCAGAACCAGGAACATTTGAAGGATTATGTCATACGTTCCAAAGTACTAGTCAAATTAAAAACTGGATTAATAAATTATTCTTAAACAATAATATGGAAATAATAAGTGAAATGAATGCAAGTAATAAAAAAGAAGCAAAAGAAGCTGAAAAAACTGTTGAATTAAAATATGATGATGCATCTGTTATTTTACCATATGAAAAGAAATTAGATAATTATATGCAAAACGTTATAAATGTTCCTAATACATCAAATGTACCAAATAATGTACAAAATAATGTACAATTATATGTACCATTAGATTTACAATCAAGATTAGAATTATTGGCTAAAGAAAATAATAATAGTGACAAAGATGAAGAATTAAGTAATATTATTAATAATTGCAGACCAAATTATACACCAACATCATTATTATTTGAAGAAGATCCATATATTAATAGTTATATGAGAAGACGTTCTTATGTAGATGAACCAATACAATCATCAAGAGAATTAGATGAAGGTTATACATTACCATTAGTTTTTAGTAAAATTCCAGCTCCAATTTCACCACCACCTTTACCCCCAAGAATGAATGACTATATTTCTATAAAATCTGTATCATTAGAAGAAAATGCTAAAATAGATAATAATGAACAAGAAAGATTAGCAGAAGAAGAAAGAATAAAAGAACAAGATATGCAAATGAAAATGGCATTTAATTCTTTCCAGTTTGCTATGAAACAAGAAGAACAATACAGATTAATGAAAGAACAACAACATGAAGAAGAATTAATGGCTAAATTGGATGAATTAAAAAATAGACCTCCAATAATACCATCGTCTAGAACAACTAGTATAACTAGTATTAATTCAATAAATGAAAATCAACCACCATATCCACCACCCCCACCACCTAATTCATCTGATATTTAGATAGATTTTTTAATTTTTAATATTAACATAAATAATATAAAACTTAAAATTAAAAAAAATATCAATATGTAGATATAAAGTTGTATATTTGATACTATAGCTTCTGTGGTTGGTTTACTTGAAACTATTGCTTCTGTGGTTGGTTTACTTGAAACTATTGCTTCTGTTGTTGGTTTACTTGAAACTATTGCTTTTGTTGTTGGTTTATTTGATACTACAGCTTCTGTGGTTGGTTTACTTGATACTATTGCTTCTGTGGTTGGTATATTTGATAAATTAAAAATAATATCTGAAATAGATGCTTGATTAAGTGCATAATAAATGTCATCTGAAACTAAATTATTTACAATAACTATTGAATCTATTAAGTTTGATGTATCTTCAAAAGTCTCTGCATTATTATTTGATGTGGATGCTTGTTTTAATTCTTCATTTATATAAATATATAATGTTCTATCTTTTTTACTAGTTTGAATATCAATACTCAAGTCAGAATATTGTTTAATAATATTTTTATAATAATCAACTATTGTTTTAATATTATCTTCACTAATTGATTTATTTAAATTTATCCTTGGTAATTCTATACTACAAGGAGTTTTATCAAATATTACACCTTCATAATTCCATTTTGATATTTTATTTTCACTATTAAATTTGTATATATTTTTAATGGTTACATTTCCTCGTTCTATATTTTTAATTAATTTAATAGAAGGTATTTTATTAGTGGTTGTACTTAAATAATTACCATGTCTTACAATATTAACTTCATCATCTGTTTCATCATCTTTTGTTGTTTTAAATATTGTACAATCAATATTATTATAATTATCATAATCATGAAAAGAAGTTCCAACAACTATACCAATTATATTCATTAAATTAGAATTATTAATATTTATGCTACATTTTTCAATTAAAGAATTCATTATATGTCCACTAATTCCACCGAAATAATATGAGTTTGAACCAGTATTAATAATTATGTATTTAATGTTTTCAACAAAACATGATGTAATAATTCCTCCCATTAAAGCTCCAGATATCCCCCCAATTCTAATATCATTTTCTATTATAATTTCAAATGATATATTTTTTACTCTGCAACCACTAATTACAGTTGGATATTGTGTAAGACTTTCAGTTCCACCAGAAACAATTCCAAAAAAATAATACGCATAATCATAATCATTATCTGTATCTTCATTTAATATTTTAATATTAATTTCATCAAAATCACAATAATTAATATTATTACCATTATATTTAACTAAAGCAGATAGTTTACATTGTGCATTTTTAAATTTACAATTACTTATTGTTCCATAATTTTCAGAAATTAAAAAGTAACAATTATAATTTTCAAAACTAGTATTTTTGAAAATTGAGTTAGTATCAATATAATTAATAAAATTATTTTTTAGATTTAAATTATATATTTTTTTATTATATCCATTAAATGTAATATTATATAAATTAAAATTTGTACTATTAATTTCCTGATTTTTCATGTCAATATCATTCATTAAATTAATAGTTATTGATATTATATTAGATGTAAAATTAGATTGTTCAATTAACCATAATAAATTACCAGCATTATAAATATAATATGTATTATTATTAAAACTAGGTTCTATAGAAATAATTCTTTGAGAAGTATTTGTCATATATATTATATTTATATATTATTATGAAACAAATTTCAATAAAATCATAAATTCATTTTGTTCAATTATCTTCTCTGTATATTGTGTAAAATATTCTAATGCTTTAATTATATCATTAAAATGTTTTTTATATTCTAATTCTACATGCCCACAAACAAATTCAATATTTTCATGTAATGTTTTTGCATGTAAATTACTTCTTTTAATATTATCATGTAACTCTTCATTATATTTCCTTAAATCAATAAGCATACTATTAATTAAATCAAGATTATAATTAATATCACCAACTATTTTAATATTATCATCTTTCTTCTGAGATATTTTAACTAATTTATTTTCACCAGAAATAACATCCTTATACATAGTTATAACAGTTAATGCCATCATAGTTATATTCTCTGATATTCCAAATATCATAGAATTTAAACTGCTATTGATAATTTGTTTATGATTATTCAAATATAATAATTCATTATGCAATATCTTATTTTGAAATACCAAAAACGGGGTCGAATCCTCCAGTTTTAAATTTTTCTTCTTATTAAAATTTTCTATACGCTGATTAACTTCATTTACTTTTTTTGCTATAATATCATGTATTTCGTTTATTTTTTTAATATTATTTTCTATCTTCGTAATATTTTCATTAAGATTCATATTATAAAATAATATAAAATTAGTAGTTCATTTAATTATATAATTACATTTATTTTAAAAAAATTTAATTTGATTCCATCGTCCTTTTGGCAGATGGTTCGCCATTATTTTGAGCCAAATCAAAAAATGTTGACATTACTTGCATTCCATTATCTTTCAATCGAGTTAAATCTTCATCACTCATCAAAATTTCCTTACTGTGCATTTCATCAATCCTTTTAATTGCATCAAGCAGTTTTTTCTTATTAGCATCCTTGTCTTCCTTTGATTTTATAATTTTTTGATAAATTTCATAAAAATAGGAAAATAATATGTTAAAAAACACAAAATCATTATGATTTTTTTTAGCACTGGCTTCTCCAATAAGATATTCTAAACTACCCAAATTCATGTTAAGTTTACGAACATAAATATTATTCAAATTTACAAATAGTTCATGCTTGAATTCTTTCCATAAATATGCATAAATTGTTATTTTAATATTATTATTAGAGACAATTATATTAATCATTTTCGTTTTATCAAGTTTAGGATATTTCTCTAAATACTTGTTAAATCCATCGCTATCTTTAAACAGAATGTTAACCGTGTCTTTAGACATTTTAAAATTAAAACAGGATGGCATTTTGATATTAAAAAATGCACTATAAATGATAGCCTGGTCTGTAAAATTTTTAACTCCCCAATTACCTTCACCAAAAATATTATTAATAGGTCCAATTGCATTACAATACGTATTATAAACCATTTCAGGAGTAACATCCATAATTAATTAATTAATTGGTTATAAATAAATTTATTCAATTTTTATTAATCAAACTTGCAGGTTTATATAATTCTCATTCTTTTAAATGCAGGTTCTGGTGAAATAGAATGCGTCTTATTTATAGGTATTGGTTTTACTATCAGTGGTGAATTAATAGTAGGTTGAGATGTTATTACTTTTATATTATGATTACCAATTATTTTAGGTGGATCAACATCTATATCCATATAATAATTTAGTAATTAAAATAACATTAGATTATCAATTTTTATTTGTGAGATAGAATATCCCCATAAAAAAGTCATTATAATGATTATTAACTATGCCAATCAATCACATCAATGTTAGAATCGCGGGAGGATGTAATTAGCTTTGAACCACCAGGGCTGAAAGTTAGAAAACATTTTAATTTAATATCTAGTTTCTTAACAATCTTTCCAGTTGAAAGTTCCCAAACAAATGTTCCAAATGCATAGGTTCCAATTACTTTTGTTCCGCATGGGGTAATAAGTAGGTTATCAACAATAAACGGCGGTCGATAGTTACCAAACTTGGGTTTTTCCAACAATGCAGATGTATTAGTTGTTAGATTGAAACACATGTTTTTCTTACCCCATGAAGATGCAACCAACTTGTTGTTCTTAAAATCCAATGAGTAGATTTCCCTATATTCATCCATCGAAAAATCTGTAATTAAGCTAACTAACTTTTTTAAACTATTGTTGATAATGTAAATGTTTCCAGTATTAGTTCCACAAGCAAACAAATCACAACCTTTGGTCTTATTATAACAAAAACGCGTAATAATAGCTTCTGTTTCAGGAATTTCAACAATATGTTTCAATTGAAATGTGTTGCTTTCAGGTGAATAGTTGTAACTATTAATCATATTTTTGTATGCAACAAGTAGTTCGCCTTCAGGTGTAAATGTATGATGGGGTTGACCATTCATTCCTGTTCCGAGTTCAATCTTTTCAACCAGTTCGCCCTTTAGCATGTTCCAAATATATATATTACTGTGTTCATTTGAACCAACAACAAATGTCCCGCATGGACTAATTGACATTTGAAACAACCAGTGCGTCTTGAGCTCTCGAACTTTCTTCATTGTATTGAAATCATATATCTCTACACCATCTGTCGTCATCTTGAAAATAGAAGAACACACATCAGCGTAGTCATACACAATAGACATTACCTCATTAGGAATAACTGGATTAGGTGGGTTATTATGGCTCTTAATAATGGATACCATAACAATTATTAGACTACTGATAATTTAAAAAATTTTCAATTTTTATTAAATAAATTTTTTAATCATCTAATTCAAATTCATCTTCATTTTCCATATAGTTTTTATAATAAATATAAGCAAATTTAGTAATTTCATCTAATATTTTTTTCCTATTATGATATACTTTTGAATGATTTTTTTTATAATCTTTTATTTTCTCTTTAGCGTTTTTTGGAACTTTGTCTTGATTTTCCTCTGCCCAATTTTCTGTAAATTTAACACCGTTTTCATGAGTTTCATTTAATAACTTCTTTTTATCTACAAACATCCATTTCTTATCTCTAAATACTCTAGCTACTTGAGACCTCATGTTATTTATTTTCATATTGCTATTATTCTTATGATTTGGATTAAAATGTATATTTCTAATTAAATTTGGTATTGCTTCAGTTGCTTTCTCATCATTTTTTATTATATGTGATAATACACTTAACATAAAACCTTCAGATATATATGATTTATCTTCATCTCCATAATTATTTATTGTTATATTATTTGTAGTATTGTTATTTATAGTTCCATTATTTGTTGTATTATTTTGAGTTTGAATAGTGTTATTTGTATTATTTTGAGTATTATTATTTTGAGTATTATTATTTTGAGTATTATTATTTTGAGTATTATTATTTTCATAAATATTATTACATGATTTCTCATGAAACCATCTACTTTGTTTATATTTGTATATTTTATTACATTTTCTACAATTATATTCTTTTATAGTATCAATTGCCAAAGGTGAAGGATTATCGAGGATTATCTGAGGTTCACTTATATTTACCATATGTTTACCAATATTTACCTTATGTTTACTTGGGTCAATATTAGTAACAGCATGTTTTTTAGTCCTATGGTTCCATATAGATGATGCACTGCTATACTGTGTGTTGCATATTTCACATGTATACCGTTCACTTTTTACCATATTATTATAATACGAGATTTCTTTTTCTTAAATGATTTTTTAATATTTCAAAAAGTGAACCTTCACTCTTCACTTTTCAGGGGGGAAAACAATGCATATTTTTTACAAAAAATATTTTGAAAATTAATTTTTAAGTTACAAACTTTTTTAAATCATATTATTAATCAAATTAATGTTCTTCAAAATCACATACAAGTTCATCATAATCATCTGGTATTTCTTCTAGTATAGATATAACATCGCGCGCCCATGTTCCGCATAAGTTTTCATTACGACCATTATAATCACCTCCACCACTGCCATTTCCTTCACTAACTAATAATGGCAATGGGTGAATATTATTATCATTATTATTTCTTAATTTATCAACATATATTTTTTTAGTATGATTAGCAATATATCTTAATTTTGGATTACAATATCGTCCTTCAAATGAACTATAATCTTGTGCTATATGATATAAATTACCATCTTCGTCTTCCTCATTAGCATAATCTCCAGCCCAAACAAGACGAGAATTATAAAATGGTCCCTCGTGACTAATTAAATATTCAATTGCATTCATCATATTTGTATTAATATAGCTATGTTCCATTAATTTAGCACCTTCATTATAACAACGAGGATGAATTACTAATAAAATAACTTCTTTACCATTCTTCTTATCATCACCTAAAATAATAAACTTGTAATACTGTCCCATTAAAATATTATAATATTATATTTTTATATTAAATTAATATTTTCAACCATTAAACAATCAAGAAATACTCCATAAGAAACAATTTTATTTCCATCAGAAGTTAATGCACTATTCTTATCCAAATTCCGAAAATGTAGTTGTTTAATAGGTTTTCCTGTAATTGCATCCCAAATAAAAGTGTAACCATTAAATGTGCCAATAAATTTAGTCTTACAAGGCATTAGCATAAAATTAATAATATTAAAATATGAACCTGGAATTTCTACAACTGGTTGTTCCACACGAATTTTTTCAGTTGTATTTATATTAAATAGCAAACTATTGCGACCCATGGATGAAACAAACAAAATATTGTCATTAAATGCCAAATTAGAGATTTCCGGATAATTGTCTGAACGCATTAGTGGTTGCCGTGTTGTAAATATATGAATGATACTGTCATTATTAAAAATATAAACATCACCATTCAAACTACCACATGCAAAAACATTCTGAGATGGATGAGATGCAATACATACAATATGCGAAACATGTGGAATTTCATATGATTTCTTTTCATTCCAAGTAGTACCGTCATAATAATAAGATTTAATTTGATTTTTATTTGCAATCAACAATTCATTATTATTAGTAAATGTATGAACTGGTTCGCCATTCCGAAGGCTCCTAATATGAAAACTTCCATCACGGTCTTTATCCCAAATAGGATTAAATTCAATATCAATTGTTTTAAGCAATTCAGATGTTTTCAAATTCCAAATGCATACTCGTGTTTCATCTGAAGCAACTACAAAATTATAGCATTTACTAACACTCATATGATGCATTTGAAATGAATTAATTCTCTTAATTAATTTTTTAGAATTGATATCATAAATACAAATACTATACATACCCATAACAACGGCAACCTCATTAGATAAATCAGCGTAGTCGGAAATAATGCTTTTAACCTCATTAGGAAGACTTAAACGATTAATTTGATTATTCTCATATGGAACCAAAGATACCATATCTTTTTATTACCTATAATAATTATAAATTATTTCAATTTTTATTATGAAAAAGATACTCTTTTTCATAATATATATTGCTATCACGTAGGCGTCTAATAACGCAACTACGATTATTTCAATTTTTCTCATAATTATATGAGTCAAGGAGAAATAGAACCAGATGCTAAAAGAACTAAATGTCATTAAATTAATTTAATCAATACTTCTTCATTATAATCATGATAATTAGAAAATCCAGATGGATAGTTTATTTTAATCATTTCCATTTTTTTTATATCAACTGTTGTATCAGATAGATCTATATTTCTAGTTAAAACACAGTATAATTTATTTTGTATATCATATTCATTATAATCAATATAATTTGATGTTCCATAAAATATTACACTACATATACCAGAATAGCCCATATTTGAATTAGATAATTTGAATAGAATATCATCGGTTGAACCATTAAAATGTTTTCCAACAGTTGTAAATTTAAATATAATAATTACACTAATAATACTAATGGGTGTAGGATTATTGAAATTCAAAAATACAATTCCTTTTGAATATTCCATAAATTTTTTCGCAATTGATTTTGTTATATCAATTAATTTATTATCTATAATATCTCTATATAATTCACATTTATATAAACAACCATTAATATAATTATCAGTTAGCAATTTAGTATTTATATAATTCATTATATATTCATTAAATATCGGCAAAGTATTATCTGTAATCAATTTATAAAGAGGTAAAAATTTAATTATTATTAGTTTGATTTCATCTGGCAAAGTATCCATATAGTTATATAAAATATCATTAATTATAAATAAATCAATTTTTATTTTTTAATAGTGCTATATAATTTCTC
>JACCDM010510702.1_pt1 | contig 16055 bp, 19 predicted proteins | sample 7445851 | NCBI WGS metagenome assembly JACCDM01 (sample SAMN15323438, study PRJNA562643) | freshwater metagenome | isolation source: river surface water | place: USA:Blue River Watershed | collected 2017-08-16
CGTAGGCGAGCTAGTTGCAAACCTCAAGCTCCAGGTAGTGGCTGCTAAGTAAACAGAAACTAAACAACTAAGGGCCCGCAGCGATGCGGGCCCTTAGTTTTTGACCATACATTTGTTCGGTTATCCACAACCCTCAGGTTCAACTTGAGAGTTTTCCACTTAAATTTATCCACAGGTGCAAACCGCTTATTTACTGACCTGTAGAGGCATTTGAGATTTTTATCCACAGGTTTTCCACAGTTATACACAGTTTTGTTCGGCGTGTTTCCACAGGGTTATCCACAGTTACTAACAACTGGTGTTGAAACCAAGTTGTCAGTGCCCCAAGCTATACAGGATTCATTGCTTGGAAGGAGTAGCACATGACTATGTTGCAGCCAGTTCCGGCATCGGATCCGAGGGTTTTACCTCACAACCTCGATGCCGAGCAGTCCACCTTGGGTGGAATGCTGTTGAGCCAGGAGGCGGTTGCTGAGGTTTTCGAGATCGTCTCGGCATCAGACTTCTACGCTCCCAAGCATGAGTTGATCTTCAACGCTGTCCTGAACCTATTCGGTAAGGGTGAGCCAACCGACGTAATCGCTGTCTCAGATGAGCTGAACAAGCAGGGAAACCTGTTGAAGGCCGGCGGAGCCGACTACCTGCACTCGCTCACGACCTACGTGCCAACCGCAGCCAATGCCAGCTACTACGCGCAGATTGTTGCCGAGAAAGCCATTCTTAGAAGGCTGATCGAGGCTGGAACCAGAATTGCTCAGTCCGGTTATGAGAGCCAAGGTGAAGTCACCGACCTGGTTAACCAAGCCCAGGCCGAGGTCTACAAGGTTGTTAGCCAGACCTCTAAAGAGGATTATGTTGGGCTGAGCGATTCCATTGAAGCCGCTATTCATGAAATTGAAACGGCTCAGAAGCGCGGTGGCGAGCTCACCGGTATTCCAACCGGCTTTACCGACCTGGATGCGCTAACTCACGGTCTGCACCCCGGCCAGCTGGTGATTGTGGCAGCGCGACCTGCGGTCGGTAAGTCAACCTTTGCCCTCGATATCGCACGTGCAGCATCAATCAAGCACAACAAGGCCACCATTTTCTTCTCCCTCGAGATGGGTCGCGCCGAGATTGCCATGCGCATGCTCAGCGCCGAGTCCTCCATCTACCTGCAGTCGATGCGTAAGGGAAACCTTTCGGAGGCCGACTGGACCAGACTGGCTGCCATTCGAGGCAAGATCAATGACGCTCCGCTGTACATCGATGACAGCCCAAATATGTCCCTGGTCGAGATCAGGGCAAAGTGCCGCAGGCTTGCCCAGCAGGTCGATCTGAAGATGGTTGTAATTGACTACATCCAGTTGATGTCTAGCGGTAAGAAGGTTGAGTCCCGCCAGCAAGAAGTTTCAGAGTTCTCCAGAGCTTTGAAGCTGCTTGCAAAGGAGCTCGGAATCCCTGTGGTGGCTCTATCGCAGCTCAATCGTCAGACTGAGCAGTCGAAGGACAAGCGCCCAGAGCTTTCTCACCTGAGAGAGTCTGGATCGCTTGAGCAGGACGCCGACGTTGTCGTCCTGCTCCACCGCGAGGGAATCTTCGAAAAGGATCACCCACGAGCAGGCGAGGCGGATCTAATCCTTGCTAAGCAAAGAAACGGTCCCACTGGAACGGTTGTCGTTGCCTTCCATGGCCAGTATTCGCGCTTTGTGAATATGCCAAGCTAGTGAACGTGAATCTCAAGCAGGCTTTTAGGGCAGCGGTCAGCTTTGGCCTAGGTGTTTTTGTCACTTTCAATCAGGCTCACGGTCCTGATACCGGCCTTCTGGTACTTGGAATCTTTGGCATCGTGCTCGGCATCGGATTGGGTGCCCTGACTCTCACCAAGAAAGCGGAGCTTTCTGCGCTGCAAGAGCTTCCAGTCGCGGTGTTGGCGCTACTGGTTGGTCTTTTCTCTCTTTTGGCACTTGCAAACCAAGAGACTCAGTTACCAGCATTCCTAGCACTGGTCTCCGCCTGGGGTTTGATCTCGGGCGCATTTGAGCTCTATCAAGCAAGACGCAGCTCGTTCAAGAGCCAAGAGGGCAAAGACTTTCTGATCTCCGCAATCTTTGGGCTGCTTCTTGGACTTTTGTTCCTCGCAGTCCAGCTAGACAGCGTTAGCGCGGTTGGATTCTTTGGCGCATACCTTGCAATGTCGGGAGTCCATTTGGGCATCGCGGCAGCATCATCCAAGAAGCCGAAGTAGGCTTTTCGGGTGAAGAAGTTCGCCAATCTCCGTTCCTACATGATCGTCGCCACCGTTACCGGCCTATTTGTAGGGGTTTTGGTCTACTTCGGGACTCGTTTCGAGGACACTGCCATCGCCTGGGGACTGGGCGCATTTATCTTGGCGTTGGTGACCATCGCCACCTTGGACCTCAGCTATAAGCCTGACGATTCTGATCCAAACCTGCCAAAGCTTCGCTAAAGGTATTTTTTAGCCAACTCAGCTGCCAAGCCCACGTAGGTCTGCGGCTTTAGCTTCAGAAGTCGTGCCTTGGTCGCCTCGGAAACCTCCAGAGAGTTCACGAAAGCCAGCAAATCCTCCTCGCCCACTCGCTTTCCGCGAGTCAGCTCCTTCAAAAGCGCATATGGATCGGCAATCTTGGATTCTCCGCGAGCGACATCTGCACGAATTGCGGTCTGAATCGCTTCGCCCAGAACCTCCCAGTTTTCCAACAGGTCAGACAGAAGTACCGACTCATTGATTGCAAGCTCATCTAGACCTCTAGAGAGGTTGTCGATGGCAAGCAGTGAGTGACCCAGACCGACACCGATGTTGCGTTGGGCCGAAGAGTCCGTCAGATCGCGCTGCATCCTTGAGGTGACGAGGGTTTGGGCGAGTGAGTCCAAGACGGCGTTCGCGAGCTCCAGGTTCGCCTCTGCATTTTCAAATCGAATCGGGTTTACCTTGTGAGGCATGGTCGAAGAGCCAGTGGCCCCGGCAACCGGAATCTGCTTGAAGTAATTCAAGGAGATGTAGGTCCAAACATCGGTTGCTAGGTTGTGAAGAATCCTGTTGAAGTGTGAAACAGCCTGGTAAAGCTCTGCTTGCCAGTCGTGAGACTCGATCTGGGTAGTTAGCGGGTTCCAGCTCAGGCCTAAGTGTTCAACAAAGGCCTTGGACTGGGAGACCCAATCAACATCCGGAGCGGCAACCACGTGGGCAGAGAAAGTTCCAGTCGCACCGGAGAACTTACCCAGGTATTCCTGCGCATCGATTCGATTTAGCTGTCGTTGGAGGCGGTGAACAAACACCGCTAGTTCCTTACCCATGGTTGATGGCGTAGCTGGTTGTCCGTGTGTCCTGGAGAGCATCGGAACATCAACTAATTCAAGCGAAATACGCCTCAGCTTTGCCACTAGGTCTTTAGCTCTAGGCAACCAAACACGCTGCATCGCCTCAGAGACCGTGATCGCGTAGGAGAGATTGTTGATGTCCTCGGAGGTGCAACCAAAGTGAACTAACTCGGCTAGGTCATCACGACCGAGTTTGGTCAGGGCGGCTCTGATGAAGTATTCAACGGCCTTCACGTCGTGGCGTGTGGTGGCCTCTAGCGACGCCAGCTCTTCAACGGATGCGTCATCGAACCCCTCGCCACCAAGCTCGCGCAGGGTGACTGCCTCTACCTCAGAAATTGGGGTTCCGGTTTTGAGCAGGTCGTTATTGGCAAGCCAAATCAGCCACTCAATCTCGACCTGGATTCGGGCGCGGTTTAGACCGGCTTCACTTAGGTACTCGCCAAGCTCTTTGACTTGGTTGCGGTAGCGACCATCTAGCGGACTTAGGGGCTGCACGGAGAGTTTGCTCACCCGCCTAGTTTGCCCCATCCACAGACCAATTTCAGGTTTTGATTTGCACAGCCCAGCTTTTTTCGGAGTCTTACCCCGTTCAACTTTGAAAACTAGCCCCATGTTCGAATTAGACAACGCTCGCTATTTGTTGGTTGACGCCCTCCCGGGACCAGGTGCATGGTCAGGTCCGTCGGCTCTTGCCTTCGAGCTTGAGGTCAGGGCCTTGATGGCCGAGTTGGCAGCCATCCGGGAGCTGCTATGGGACTAGATCTCTATGGCGGAAACCCGGTTGTGGTGGCGAATTACAACGAGTTGGTCCGGGTTTCGAAGGCACTGCAGCTCGCGGCCAGCAATCTGGATCACGCCCGCTTTGCTGGTGTTGGGTTCTCAATCTCCGAGCTTGCACCTCAGATTCAGCTTTCGATGCTGCTGCCGGGCCTAGTTGATCGAGTTAAGGATTTGGCAATCAAGGCGGAAATGGCTGCCGACGCATACTTCAGCGCAGAGAGTCGAGTTGTCGGACTAATTAACCAAGTCCTGAGCCCCTTGAGCACACTTTCCACCTACATGGGGCAACCTATCGCGATCATGGATGGCAGCACCAAGCTGCTTGCAAATCTTGGTGCTGTGTTTGCCGTCGCAGGGCTCAGCGGCAAGGCAAACTTGGCAAAGACCGCGATGATTGCCGGCTCTATTCGAATGAAAACGGCAGCATTTGGCTATAACTCAGCGCAGCACCTACTGGGTGAGCAGCAGGCTAACCTCAAGTTGGCCCAAGTCAAACTTGATGTCAACGGGTCCGCCAAGCTCGTGACCCTCTCCAAGATTTCCTCGGTCAATGCGATTGGGGATCACGCCGCTGCGGTCGCGAAGGCCTATGACAAACCGGGTTCTCGAATCTTGATTGATGTCTACAAAAACGGTTATGGGCGTAACCTAGTCGTTTACATACCTGGCACCCAGTCCTTGAACTTTGGTGGGGAAAACCCATTGAACATCCGTTCAAACTTGACCGCCTTCGGCGGATTAGATAAGTCGCCCACACAACTTGCGATTGATGATGCTCTGTTGCAGCTCAAGGCTGGTCCCTCGGATTCAGTGCTTTTGGTTGGTCACTCCCAAGGTGCGCTGGTTGGTGCGCAAATCGCCACTTCCGATCAGCCCTACCAAGTTGCTGGTCTAATCAGCTTCGGTGGCCCAATCTCGCAATTTGGTCTAGAGGTTCCGGTGATATCGCTACAAAATCACGGCGATCCAGTTCCTCACCTATCAGGACAGGTCAATCCACTGGCAGCCAACTGGGTAACGGCTTCAAATCCGGGTGAATATGCCTCGGTTATCGATGCTCACAAAATGGCCAGCTATGTCGAATCGGCTAAAGAACTAGACCAAAGTTCTGATGCTGGATTCCGCCGAATCCACGAACAGCTGGGGATTCAGCCCGACAAGCCTGGAATGAGGTACGTGTTTGAGCTCAGTCGTGACTAGCGAATTCTCAGAATCTTCAGCACGGTTCTGGTTAGGAAGCTCGCAACACTCATGACTAGCGCCGCAAGAATCGCCCAACCGAAAGATGCGATCTCAAGTCCCTCGGAGCTGAAGCCCTCAATGGTGAAGACATCTGCGCCAATTAGGTTGCTCAACCACGCCACCATCAGAAGCAGTGCGCCGTTGATGACGAATGAAATCAAGCCAAAAGTGATGATGTAGAGCGGGAAAGCCAGAATTTTGATTACTGGTCCGATGATGGCGTTTACTAGGCCAAAGATCGCTCCGATTAGCAAGAAGGAGGCGATTGTCTCCCACAAACCATCTCCGCCGTATGGAGTGAGCTGGATTTGAGGGACGACCAGGGTTGCCACCCAAAGGCCTACAGCGTTGACGATTGTGCCGATAAGAAAACGCAACATGGCCTTATTCTCTCAGCTAGAGACTAAATTAGCTTTCGTGACCCAAGACTCCCAGCCAATGATGCAATTTTTGGCCCCAGACGGCACCTTCGGTGTGCCAAAGGAGTACGCCCAGTATGGGGAACTGGTTGAAGCTCTAAACATTGACGATCTGACCAAGTTTTATCGAGACATGGCGAGGATTCGCCGCTTCGATATTGAGGCGATTGCACTGCAACGCCAGGGCCAGCTGGGCCTGTGGGTCCCCGCTATTGGCCAAGAAGGCGCGCAGATCGGATCCGGCTACGGTGTTGGTCCTAATGACCACATCTTTCCGAGCTATCGCGAACACGGTGTGGCAATCACACATGGCGTTGAGCTGATGTCGATTCTCAAGATGATGCGCGGTGTGAACCACGGCGGTTGGAATCCCGAAGAGACCAGGTATCACCTCTACGCAATCGTCCTCGGTTCCCAGGTTTTGCATGCAGTCGGCTATGCCATGGGCGTGAAGTTTGATGGCCTGGTTGGCACCGGGGACAAAGACAAGGACCTAGCGGTTATCTCTTACTTCGGTGATGGTGCAACGGCTGAGGGCGATGTTTCTGAGTCACTGCTATTCGCAGCTATCAACGACTCCCCAATTGTTTTCTTTGTGCAAAACAACCAGTGGGCCATCTCCTCTCCGGTGGAGAAACAAACCAAGGTGCCGCTCTACAGGCGCGGTGAAGGCTTTGGTGTGCCGGGTATGCGCGTTGATGGCAACGATGTCTTGGCCTGCTATGCAGCAACAAAGTTCCACATGGATCAGGCACGAGCCGGAATGGGCCCCTACCTAATCGAGGCCCTCACCTACCGAATCGGTGCGCACACCACCAGTGACGACCCAACCAAGTACCGATCCGATGACGAGGTTGAATACTGGAAGGCTCGCGATCCGCTAACCAGGTTTGAGAAATTCCTGCGCCGCCAGGGCATTGGCGATGACTTTTTTGAAGAGGTCAAGCAGGCAGGTGATGAGCTAGCAGCTCAGATTCGCGCCGAAACCTTTGCGCTTCAGACCCCACCGCTTGAAAACATCTTCCACAACGTCTACTCGGATCAGCATCCAGATATCGATAGACAAAAGGCGTGGCTTCAGGCCTATGAGCAGCAGATGGGTGGCCATGAGTAGTTATAAAGACATGGCAATTGCCAAGGCACTAAACGCCGGTCTTCAAAAGGCAATGCAGGACGATGAAAAGGTTTTGATTTTTGGTGAAGACGTTGCCGAGCTCGGTGGCGTCTTCCGCGTCACTGAGGGCCTACACAAGGAATTCGGCGAGAAGAGAGTTTTCAACTCCCCAATTGCTGAGTCGGGCATTGTTGGTACCGCAATTGGTCTTGCCATGCGCGGTTACCGACCGGTGGCTGAGATTCAGTTTGATGGCTTTGTTTTCCCCGCCTTCAACCAGATCACCTCGCAGCTTGCAAAACTGACCTATCGTTCCGAGGGCTTTTTGCAGATGCCGGTCGTAATTCGAATTCCCTACGGTGGCGGTATCGGTGCCGTGGAGCACCACTCCGAAAGTCCGGAGGCGTACTTTGCCCACACCGCAGGTCTGAGAATCATCTCGCCTTCAAACCCAAACGATGCCTACTGGATGATTCAACAGGCCATCCAGAGCCCAGACCCAGTAATTGTCTTTGAGCCAAAGCGCCGCTACTGGCAAAAGGGTCCGGTGAATCTAGATGTCGCCCCAATGCCGCTGCACTCAGCGCGATTGTTGCGCGAGGGCAGCCAAGTCACGCTTTTGGCCTATGGACCGATGGTGACCACCGCCTTACAGGCGGCTGAGATTGGTGCCGAAGAGGGTGTCAGCATCGAGGTTATTGACCTGCGATCGCTCTCTCCAATCGATTACCCGACCATCTTTGCCTCGGTTGAGAAGACCGGAAGGCTCGTAATTGCCCATGAAGCTCCAACCAACGTCTCGCTCTCAAGCGAGATTGCTGCTCGCGTGGCGGAGCACAACTTCTACAACCTAGAGGCCCCAGTGCTTCGGGTCGGTGGTTTTGACACCCCCTACCCACCATCCAAGCTCGAGGAGGCCTATCTCCCAGATGCAGACCGCATCCTCGAGGCAGTCGACAGAATCATGGCCTACTAGGAGATTTGGATGAGCATCGCTAAGTTCCCGCTGCCAGATGTCGGTGAAGGTCTAACCGAGGCCGAAATCGTCTCCTGGAAGGTTGCCCCCGGCCAAAAGGTCGAGGTGAACCAGACCATCTGTGAGATTGAGACCGCAAAATCCATCGTCGAACTACCCTGCCCGTTTGAGGGAGTGGTTGAAGAATTACTCGCCCAAGAGGGCGAAACCGTTGAGGTTGGAACCCCAATCATCTCGGTGAGTGTTACCTCCGGTTTGATCCCAACCATGGCAACCTTCGATGCACCGGCCGAAGCGGTTGCAGTTGAGGCGGACACCGGAGCCGAATACAAGCTTCCAACCCTGGTTGGCTATGGCGACACCGGTGAGGCTAGCTCTAGGCGCAATCGTGCAGTTAGACAAGCGCCAATCACTACCGCGATCCCAGTTGCCATGGTTCGAGCCACCACAGCGGCCGATGCGGTTTTAGCCAAGCCACCAATCAGAAAACTGGCCAAAGAGCTCGGTGTTGATCTAAATGCCGTCTCTGGCACCGGAGCACACGGCGACATCACTCGAGATGACGTGATCGGAGCCGCAAGCCAGGCCAGTGTCTTCAAAAACCTCACCACCCCGGACGCCCCTTCGGAGCGCGAGGAGAGAATTCCTGTCAAGGGCGTGCGCAAGGCGATCGCTAGCGCGATGGTCAAGAGCGCCTTTACCGCCCCTCACGTCAGCATCTTTGTTGACGTTGATGCCACTAGAACCATGGAATACGTCAAGCGCCTGAAGAACTCGGTGGACTTTGCCGGCATCAAGGTGACTCCGCTTTTGATCATGGCAAAGGCCATGATCTGGGCTGTCAGACGAAACCGCATGGTGAACTCGACCTGGACCGATGAGGAGATCATCGTTCACAACTTTGTGAACTTGGGTATCGCTGCTGCCACCCCTCGAGGTTTGATTGTCCCCAACATCAAAAATGCCGACCAGATGAGCATGATTGAGCTTGCTCAAGCCATTGAACAGCTGGCCGCGACTGCTCGAGAGGGCAAGACCACCCCTGAAGACATGCGGGATGGAACTATCACCATCACCAACATCGGAGTCTTTGGTGTTGACACCGGAACCCCAATCTTGAACCCCGGTGAAGTCGGCATTGTCGCGCTGGGTTCGATTCGTAAAAAGCCTTGGGTGGTCGATGACGAGATTGTGGTTCGTCAGATCACCACCATCGGAGCAACTTTCGACCACCGAGTGGTCGACGGTGACGTGGCATCCAGGTTCGTTCAGGACGTAGCGAGCGTTATCGAGGAACCTGCACTGCTGCTTGACTAATTGGAATTGACAATCATTTTCAATAAGAGTTAGCATCAAGCCATGAAGAAATTTGTGATTGGCGTTGTTGCAGCGGTTTCAGCGGGTATTTTGGCCGCATTCTTCTTGGCCCCGCAGCTTTTTGGTCAGGGTCAAACCCCAAGCCCAACCTCATCGCCGACCCTCACTCGCGATGGTGAAACCGGCAAGGTAGCGGTTGTCACCTCAACCGAGGTCTGGGCAAACATCGCCGCAACCATCGGTGGCGATTGGGTTGAGGTCAACTCGATTGTCCCTGGCAATCAAGACCCTCACTCCTATCAGGCATCGGCTCGTGACCAGCTCGCGCTTGAGGGTGCTGAGCTGGCGATTGCCAATGGCGGCGGTTACGACGACTTCATGATCCAGCTTTACGAGGCTTCCGAGAAGCAGGCAATCTTCCTCAAGCTGGTCGAGGGTGAGCACCTTCACGGTGACGAGGTTGCCACTGAGGAGACACACGCCGAAGATGCCCATGCTCACGAAAACGAGCACATCTGGTTTGACCTTGCAAAGACTGTCGAAGCTGCCGATCACATTGCCGAATCAATCATCGAATTGCGCCCAGAGGCCAAGACTGATGTCACCGCCAACCTCGAGTTCTTCAAGGCCGAGATGGCAAACATCGAACTCAGGGTTGAGGCCCTCAGGGAGCGCTCTTTAGGTGCAGGGTTTGTGGCCTCGGAGGGCGTAGCGAACCTGCTCCTTGAAGATGCAGGTTTTGAAAACATGACTCCTGAGGCGCTAGCTGATGCCATCGAAGAGGAGCGCGATGTCCCAGTTGCGGCTTTGAATGAAGCGGAGAAGCTGCTAAGGAACAAGGTTGCTGCGATTTTGGTGGTGAACATCGGAACTGAGGATCAGACCTCAGAGAAGCTAAAGGCTGCCGCCGCAGCTGGCAACAGACCAATTGTTGCGGTTGCCGAGACCCCTTCAGCCAACGCGTTGGCAACCACCGACTACCTGGATTGGCTCAACCACGTCGTTGACCAGCTCCAAGAGGCCATCTACTAATTGTCAGCTGTTCTAAGACTTCAAAACGCCTCGCTCACCCTTGGTGAGCGGGCGATTTGGAGCAACCTCAACTTTGAGATTCAACCTGGAGAATTCGTTGCCGTAATTGGTGCGAATGGCTCAGGTAAGTCGATGCTTTTGAAATCAATCCTTGGTCAGCAGCGACTGAGCTCCGGATCAATCAGCTTCTTGAATCACCCAGTCGGCCACGGAACCACACAAATCGGCTATGTCCCGCAACACCGAGCAGTTGATAGTGGTTTGCCGCTTCGAGTTTTGGACATTGTGAGATTCGGTCTTGATGGCCACAGCTATGGAATCCCGATGCCATCAAAGAGCAAGCGAAAGCTTGCTCTTGAAGCACTTCGGTCGGTGGATGCCGAGCATTTGGCTCAAAAGCCGGTTGGTTCGCTTTCTGGTGGTGAGATGCAGCGAGTTCGAGTGGCTCAAGCCCTGGTCTCTCACCCCAAGCTGATACTGGCCGATGAGCCTTTGAGTGCACTAGATCTGCATCACCAGCAGGTTGTCAGCTCGCTAATCGCGGAGCGAAGGCAAGAGGGCACCAGTGTTTTGTTCGTCACCCACGATGTGAATCCGGTTATGGACTATGTCGATCGAGTGCTTTATCTGGCTCAGGGCAGGTATTCAATCGGAACCCCGGACGAGGTGCTTAGAACCGATGTGCTCTCCGAGCTCTACGGTGCGGAGATCGATGTTGTGAGGAACCAGGGTCGAATCGTGGTTCTCGGGGCTCACGATCATGACCATCATGAAGACGAGGAGTGGCGCTAATGGATTGGTCACAGGTCTTCAACTTTTCCGATTACGACAAGCTCCTTCCCCTAGTCACCAACTCACTGATTGCCGGGGCACTTCTGGCACTCATCGGCGGCTTGGTCGGCGTATTCGTGATGACTAGAGAGCTCTCCTTTGCCGTTCACGGGATTGCCGAGCTCTCCTTTGCCGGGGCCGCAGTGTTTTTGCTAATTGGCCTGGACGTGGTTTTAGGTTCGGTTTTTGGCTCCATCATCGCCGCGGCAATAATCGCCTTTTTGGGTGAACGTGCCAAAGATAGAAACTCGATTGTTGCGGTCCTGATGCCCTTTGGTTTGGGGATTGGAATCCTTGCGCTTTCGCTTTATCCCGGTAGGGCTGCGAATAAGTTCGGACTTCTGACCGGGCAGATCGTTGCGGTTGATGACCCCAAACTAGCGTCCATGGCTGTAATCACACTGGTGGTGCTGATCGCCATGCTGGTGATCTGGCGGCCCTTGAGCTTTGCGTCGCTGGATGCAGAGGTAGCAGCTGCGAGGGGAGTCCCAACAAAGATTCTCGGTGTTGCATTTGTCCTGCTACTTGGGCTGTCAGTTGCTGCTGCGGTTCAGGTCGTCGGCGCGCTACTGGTGCTAGCTCTGCTAGTCACACCGGCCGCCGCAGCTCTAAGACTTTCTAGCTCTCAGCTTTGGGTGCCGATCTTGAGCGTGATCTTTGCTCTCATCGCCATGCTCGGTGGCACCCTGCTCGCGCTAGGCGGCACCTTGCCGATCAGCCCCTACGTCACCACTATTTCGTTCCTGATCTACCTCAGCGCTCGCGTGATCGCGTTTGCCAAATCCAGGCTGGAGGTCAAGGCATGACCCAAAAGCGAAATACCTGGCAAAAAGTTGCGGTTCGCGAGGCACTGAGCCTCTCCCCGGGCTTTGTCTCTGCTCAACAGCTGCATGCGAGTTTGGTCCAGGGTGGGAACAAGCTAGGTCTCACAACCGTGTATCGAGCGCTGACTGAATTAGTTGAGAGCAACGAGGCCGATGCCCTGACAGGATCCGATGGCGAGACTCGCTATCGGATCTGTGGCACCGACCACCACCATCACCTAATTTGCCAAAATTGCGGCAAAACCGTGGAGTTTGAGCTCACTGGGTTTGAGGCTGCAACCGAGGCACTTGCCCGAAGCCACGGCTTTACTGCGGTCTCACACAGCATCGAGTTGTTTGGAACTTGTGCCGAGTGTGGCGTGTCCAGTTGATTTTTTCTAAACGGGACTTGCTTTTGCCCTTGGCTTTCTCCTAAACTTGCGGGGTTGAGTGGGGTTCATCCCCAACAATCCCAAACTTATGCTTCGGGTCATCGCGCCCCAAGGAGGAAAAATGGCTGCCTACTGCCAGGTCACCCAGACGGGTCCGCAGTTCGGTCACAATGTGTCGCACGCGCAGAACAAGACCAAGCGTCGCTTTGACCCAAACATCCAGAAGAAGACTTACTTCGTCCCATCCATGGGTCGCAAGGTAACCCTTAACCTGTCAGCTCGCGGCATCAAGGTGATTGACGCTCGCGGCATCGAGTCCGTAGTTGCCGAGCTAGTAGCTCGCGGCGAGAAGATCTAAGGAGTTATAGATGGCCAAGGACAAGGACATCCGTCCAATCATCAAGCTCAAGTCAACCGCCGGTACTGGCTTCACCTACGTGACCAAGAAGAACCGTCGCAACGACCCAGACCGCATGGTTTTGAAGAAGTACGACCCAGTAGTGCGCAAGCACGTTGAATTCCGCGAGGAGCGCTAAGAATGGCAAAGAAGAGCAAGATTGCTCGTAACGAGCAGCGCAAGGTTGTTGTTGAGCGCTACGCAGAGAAGCGTCTAGCCCTTAAGAAGGCGCTAGTTGACCCAAACTCCACCGCTGAGCAGCGCGAAGAGGCACGTCTAGGTCTTCAGAAGCTTCCTCGCAACGCAAGCCCAGTTCGCGTTCGCAGCCGTGACCTAATCGATGGTCGCCCACGTGGTGTGCTGTCCAAGTTCGGTGTCAGCCGTGTTCGCTTCCGCAAGATGGCTCACGCAGGTGAGCTTCCAGGTGTGACCAAGTCCAGCTGGTAATCAGTTCTAAATCTGATCCCGCCTAGAGAGGCCAATTACCTCTCGATGGCGGGATTAGTTTTTTTGCGCCAACCCACTTCATCGCAAGCTCAAGCTCAGTCTTCAAATAGGGAGCCATCTGCTTCTCCAAAGACTTGCTAACCCAAAGCTCTTTCCAAAGCGACTGAACAAGTAGCGAACCAGATTTACGATCGTGCTTTAGATCCGCCCTACCAACTAATTGATCCCGGTAAAGAATCGGCAGCGTGTAGTAGCCATACTTGCGCTTTTGCTCGGGGGTGTAGATCTCGATCATGTAGTCAAAATCAAAGATTCTTCTGGTTCGATCGCGGTGCCAGGTCAGCGGATCAAAGGGATTGAACAAACGAAGCGGTCTCGAGTAGTCAAGATCCATGGGGTTCTCCAGAGTTTCCGGCAGTGCATAGCCCGCTTCAGACCAGCCTTCGACCTTGACCTCGACGAGCTCCCCCTTTTGAAGCAGCTGTTTGATGTAGGGGCGAGCCTCCGTCTTGTAAAAGCGGAAGTAGTCAGCAAGCTCGCCCTCGGTTGCAATGCCGAGCGCCTTGGCTGAGCGGCGCATCAACTCAAGCTTTTGCTCAGTCTCTGAGATGCCTAGGCGAGGTAGCTCAACCTGTTCAGGGAGGGCATAGAGTCTCGAGAAGTTGGTTCTACCAGCACTCACCACCTCGCCCGCGAAGTGAAGTCGCTCCAAGATCGTCTTTACCTCGGACCAACCCCACCAATTACCGGTTCGCTTATTGGCATCGTGCTCAAACTGGGCAATGGTCATGGGCCCGTTGTTGTTCAGTTCCGCTTTGATCCAACCGGCTAGCTTGTGTTTCGGTGAGAGAACTTCCTTGACTCGTTCGCGCCCTCGGTATTCATTTCTTCGAAACTCGAATAGGTCCCAGTCTTGCGGCTTTATCAAGGCGGCGCAGTGAGCCCAATACTCTCGGTAGTTCGGGGCTTGCCCCGCACCAAATGCCTTGGCTTCAAACTCTCCAAGGTCATAGGCGCCGACCCTTGAGAAGGCTGGCATCAGATGGGCTCTGGCAAAGACGTTGACCGAATCGATTTGAAAAAGGTGCAGGGTGTCGAGGGCTTGATCAATGGAATTGATTGGGCGATGGATGCCAAGGGAACCGAGCACAATCGCTTTTGCGGCTTGGTTATCAAGCATTTTGACCCTCGGCTTCGACTTTGAAAGTGCTCGACAACTCTAATCCGCGTCACTATTGGGGAAGCGGGCAATTGCCTGGTTCGGGCAAATTTGATTCGGTTAGCCCTAGAAAGTGCCAAAAACCGCGTAAATTCAAGGAAAACTCACCCGCAACACGCCGAGTTATGAACGTTGAGATGTGCCCTTGCGCTATAGGTTGATGGAGACATTCCTGTCCCTAGACGTCCAGGAGGACCAAAATGAACAAGAGCGAGCTCGTAGCAGCAGTCGCAAAGCACACCGGCGAGTCACAGGCCGCTGTTGGCCGTGTTATCGACGCAATGTTTGACACCATCGGCGCATCAATCGCGAAGGGTGACAAGGTCACCATTCCTGGTTACCTAAGCGTTGAGAAGGGCCACCGTGCAGCACGCACCGGTCGCAACCCTCAGACTGGCGCAACCATCCAGATCGCTGCAGCAGCAACCGTAAAGGTATCTGCAGGTAGCAAGCTAAAGGCATCTGTTAAGTAACTAAAGCCAAACAACAAGGCGGTGGCCCTCGGGCCACCGCCTTTGTCTTAACCAAAAGGTAGGGTTAGAGCGTGAACAATCGCTCTCGCGGATACATCTATGTGGCTGGCCAGTTTCTGCTGCTAGCCCTTTTGTTCACCGCCCCCCGCATGGAAAACCCCTACGGCGAATTGACTTCCCTCATGGGCATCCTTGGCCTTGCAGTGATGGCCGCCGGGATTGCCGTATTGCTAGCCAGTTTTATGCGACTGGGTAAGTCACTAACTGCAAACCCTGTTCCCAAAGACAATGCTGAACTGGTCGTCACCGGGCTTTATTCGAGGGTTCGGCACCCAATCTATTTCGGTCTGCTTTTGCTTGGTCTAGGGGTGGTCCTTGATGCGGGCTACTGGCCGCAAATCATCATTTGGATCTTCCTCTACATCCAGCTCAACATCAAAGCCAATTTTGAGGAGTACCTGCTCAAGCAGAAGTACCCGGGCTATGCCGCCTATGCCGCCAAGACTCCAAGGTTTTTCCCGAGGTTTAGGTAATTGACGAAAGACCTAGTTAGACGCTCCTTATTTTCAGTAGCCCTGGTCGCCCTAGGCGCGGTTCTGAGCATTTTTGTTGCTCTTTTGTATGGCGGAGCGGTGGACCCGCTTCCCTTTTCTGACCCCGGACCGGTGGTTCGCTGGGGAACCCCAGTTGCAAAGTTGATTATGAACCTGAGCATGGCCGTGGCGGTTGGCTCACTGGTGTTCTCGGCATACTCGGCCAATGAGGTAGAGCGCGGCCAGATTCGGCCGGTTGCTGCCTGGGGGGCATCGCTTTGGTTGCTTTCGGGCTTTGCATACTTTGTGCTCACCTACCTATCAGCCTCGGGCACACAGTTGTCCTTCGGGCCTGAGTTTTCTGAAGGGCTTTGGCTCTTCGCGACAGAGATCGAGCTCGGTGTTTTGCTGGCTTGGAACCTGGTGTTTGCAATGGTGCTTAGCCTCACCACAATTGCCCTAAGTTCACCGCTCTGGGTTGCAATCAACGCGGCTTTAGCAATCGCTGGCCTATATCCGCTAGCCGAATCAGGGCACGCTTCAAGCGATGTGGGTCACGCGGTTGCTGTGAACTCAATGCTTATGCACCTGGTGGGGGTATCGGTTTGGCTGGGCGGCCTGTTTGCACTCTATGCAGTCTTCTTCTCAGATATGGAACGCTCGGGAGAGCTAACTCGTCGCTACTCGACTCTGGCTTTGATCAGCTTCATCCTGGTTGCTATCTCCGGTCTGACCTCTGGATACATCAGGCTCTAC
>JACCDM010308753.1_pt1 | contig 16046 bp, 15 predicted proteins | sample 7445851 | NCBI WGS metagenome assembly JACCDM01 (sample SAMN15323438, study PRJNA562643) | freshwater metagenome | isolation source: river surface water | place: USA:Blue River Watershed | collected 2017-08-16
GCACCATCAATCTAGGGATGTGATGAGTCCAAGCTCGATCTTCGATATCTGAAATTATTGATGACAAGCAATTCATCTTTGTCTTGGCTGAGTCTTCAAATAATGGAAGTAGCTTTCGATTAGCTGCTAACTGATTCTCATTTCGGTATTGATCACCCAAATACCAATACATGCCATTTACATACTCACGCCAGCCAATAATTTGTCTAATAAAACCTTCACAAGAGGCTAGCGGAATCCCGCCTTTTTCAAACTTAGCGATCGCAGCCTTTACAACCTCGAGTGGATGCAATAAACCATTATTTAGGTATGGTGAAATAACTGAGTGATTTACCGACCAGCTGTTAACCGGCATCGCATCTTCATATGCGCCAAAATCTTCAAAGTTAAATTTAATAAACTCATTTAATCGAAGTAATGCTTGTTTGCGAGTAGTGGCCCAGTACTTATTCTCAGATTTGCCCCATGTATTTAACTTGGCAACCTGCTTGGCAACCTGGGCATCAATATCATCAAATTTAAACTCAGTGATTTCATGGGCTTGGTAATCCTTTGGAACTGGGTTGCGATTTTCATGATCGTAATTCCACTCACCACCTAATGGATCCTTACCCTCCATAAGTAAATTAAATTTCACGCGTTGCTTGCGATAGAAGCTCTCCATCTTGAAGGATTTTTGGGAGTCTGCCCAATCTTTAAACTCAACGGCAAGTGTTAGAAAAAAATCATTGTCTACATACTCAAACGGAATTCTTTGCAGAGTCGCTAATCTTTTATAACCAGTTGGCTGCGTAGTAAGAAAGTTCTCGATCTTGTACTTCTTGGCAATTTCCAGCAATCCATCAACTGTATTTTTTGCCTCATAATAGACAACTTCAAACCCATCATCTTTAAGTTCAGCAGCAAAGTGACGAGCACTGGATAAAATAAATTGCAATCTTTGGCTATGCCACTTTTTATCATTTAGCGTTCGAGCACTTTCAATTAAAACAATCAGATCACTATCTTTTTTGGCATGCTTTAAAGCACCAAAGTTTTTATTTAACAGATCATGTGGCACATAAATTATTCGATGCATAAGCTTTTTTGTTAGCCTTTGCATTTCTTTGAGCAGTATTTAACGCTTTCCCAATCTTTCTGCCATTTTTTTCGCCACTCAAATTCAAGGCCACAGGTAGCGCAGATCTTGGGGGCAAAGCCATTTTTTGTCTGAGCGATTCTGCGAGATTTCATTTACCGCCCCTTCAAGGCCTGCCCTTAATTATTGGCATCAATGAAAGCAGAGTAGACTTAGCCGTCATCGCAGACAAAGCCTACTTACTGGAATTTGCTAGATTTTTTGATTAGGAGTTATTAAATGCGTTTTGGTGTATTAACTGGTGGCGGAGATTGCCCTGGATTAAATGCGGTAATTCGTGCAGTAGTGCGTAAAGGTGTTAAAGAGTATGGCTATGAGTTTATTGGCTTTAGAGATGGCTGGCGCGGACCACTAGAAGGCTTAACAATGCCATTAGATATCCCAGCAACTCGTGGAATCTTGCCCAAGGGCGGAACAATTCTCGGTTCATCTCGAACCAACCCTTTTAAGATCGAAGGCGGCGTTGAGAAAATTAAAGCTAATCTTGAGAAGATGGGTGTAGACGCATTAATCGCCATCGGTGGTGAAGATACATTGGGAGTAGCTACAAAGTTAGATTCTTTGGGCGTGAAAGTAATTGGTGTTCCAAAGACAATCGATAATGATTTGAACAATACCGATTACACATTTGGTTTTGATACTTCAGTCAATATTGCTGTGGAAGCAATTGATCGTTTGCATACGACAGCAGAATCACATCACCGAGCATTAATTGTTGAGGTTATGGGACGTCACGCTGGTTGGATTGCATTGCACTCTGGATTAGCAGGAGGCGCATCTTGTATTTTGATTCCAGAGGTTAAGTTCTCAGTTGATCAGGTTTGCAAATGGGTTGAATCTCGATTTGAGCAAAGCTATGCACCAATTATTGTTATTGCTGAAGGCGCAATTCCACAAGATGGCGATATGGTGACAAAGGATCAAACTTTAGATTCATTTGGCCACGTTAAATTATCTGGAATTGGTGAATGGCTTGCGCAACAGATTGAAGCAAAAACCGGCAAGGAGGCACGCACCTCTGTACTTGGACATATTCAACGTGGTGGAACACCAACTGCATTTGACCGAGTACTAGCAACTCGATTTGGTTTGCATGCGATTACGGCAGCGCATGAGGGTGACTGGGGCAAGATGGTGGCATTACATGGCACCAAGATTGAACGAGTCCCATTGGCATCTGCAACCAGTAAATTAAAAACAGTAGATCCAGCGCTATACAAAGAGGCGGAGATCTTCTTCGGTTAGAGATTAATTGCCGGCGGCAGTTAATTAACCTTCCCTAGAATTCAACTATGAAGAGTGATGCAATCTTTAACTCCAGCCTGGTAGCTGCGCAACAACCTACCTGGCCAGATGCTGCGGCAGTTAAAGAAGCTGTCGCTGAATTAGAATCATTTCCACCACTTGTATTTGCTGGCGAATGTGACAACTTAAAGGCACGAATTGCCGAAGCTGCGATTGGAAATGCATTTTGGTTACAAGGTGGAGATTGCGCCGAAACCTTTGCTGGCGCAACCGCTGACTCAATCCGCAATCGCATTAAAACAATTTTACAAATGGCCGCAGTACTTCAATACTTTTCATCTCTGCCTGTTATTAAGGTAGGACGAATGGCTGGACAGTTTGCCAAGCCACGTAGCAATGACACTGAAACTCGTGATGGCGTAACACTTCCTGCCTATCGGGGAGATGCTGTAAATGATCTAGAGTTCAATGAAAAATCAAGAACACCAGATCCAAAGCGATTGGTAAGGGTCTACAACACCTCATCGGCAACACTGAATTTAGTGCGTGCATTTACTCAAGGTGGATTTGCTGATCTTCGACAGGTACACACCTGGAACCGCGGCTTTGCAGCAGATGCCAGATTCAGTGCACGTTATGAAGAGATGGCGAATGAAATTGGTCGCGCAATTAAATTTATGGAATCTGCTGGCGTAGATCCAGAATCATTTAAATCAGTTGATTTTTACTCAAGCCACGAAGCTTTAATTCTTGAATATGAAAAAGCATTAACTCGTATCGATTCGCGAACAGATAATCCATATGATGTTTCAGCACACTTTGTTTGGATTGGTGAGCGCACACGTCAATTAGATGGAGCTCATATGGATTTTGCTGAAAAGATTCACAATCCAATCGGTGTAAAGCTTGGACCAAAGACAACACCTGATGAAGCACTAGCAATAATCAAAAGATTGAATCCAAGTAATGAGCCTGGTCGCTTAACCTTTATTACTCGCATGGGTGCATCATTAATTCGCGAAAAATTGCCACCAATTATTGATGCAGTAACCAAATCAGGCGCAGTTGTTCTATGGGTTTGCGATCCGATGCATGGCAATACTTATGAAGCGCCAAGCGGTTACAAGACTCGCAAGTTTGATGATGTAATGGATGAGGTTCGTGGTTTCTTTGAGGTCCATAAAAAGTTAGGAACCCACCCTGGTGGAATTCATATTGAGTTAACTGGTGATGATGTCACTGAATGCGTTGGCGGGGGAGAGCAAATTTCCCACGAGGATCTAGCATCTCGCTATGAAACCGCTTGTGATCCACGTTTAAATCACACCCAATCTCTAGAACTAGCCTTCCTTGTTGCCGAGATGCTGCGGGATCATAAAAAGTAAGTATTCCATTCCGGCCCAACCAGGTTTAAAGTGGCAGGGTGCTCCAAGCTTCAACTCTTAAGACTCCAGTCGGAACCCTTTATTTAATCTCCGATGAACAAGTATTACTTGGCGCTGGATTTACATCACTGAATGATTTGCTGAAGCGATTGGCAGATGAGGATTCAGTAAGAGAAGTAAAAAATGTTAAACAAATTACCAAGATTTCTGCACTAATTAGCGATTACTTTGAAGGAGATTTGTCAGCAATAAACTCAATAGAGGTTAGGCAACCTGGAGCAAAATTTTCCCAAAATGTCTGGAAATCACTTCGTAAAATTCCGGTTGGAAAAACCTGGTCCTACGCTGAGTTAGCAAGGAAATCTGGATCTGCAGATGCGGTAAGAGCAGCGGGGACTGCTTGCGGAAATAATTTGATTGCACCAATAATTCCATGTCATAGGGTTGTGAAAAGTGGTGGCGCACTTGGCAATTACGGGTATGGCGTAAAAATTAAAGAGTGGCTGTTACGCCACGAAGGCGCGCTGCAGTAGTTCAGGAAGTATCTGATTTACCTTTGCAATATCTTGCTCTGTAACATCCATATGGGTTACTAATCTTAAGTAGGTTGGACCGAGTGCTGATCCTAAAATACCATTTTCCTTTAACTGCGCAGATAACTCAGCGGCGGTGATTGCTAAACCAGTCAGATCCAAACCGACAATATTGGTGTCAACTTCATCAGGATTAATCACCTTTGGCGCAACAGCGTAGATGGCTTTAGCAATTGATTTTGCTAACTTGTGATCATCAGATAAACGCTTAAGGTTGTTATCGAGTGCAAAATGTCCAGCAGCAGCCAAGATGCCTGCCTGTCTCATACCTGCGCCGTAACGTTTACGCCAAGGGCGGGCTTTTGCCACAAGCTCTTTAGAGGAGAGCATCAGCGAGCCAACAGGTGCGCCTAATCCTTTAGATAAACAAACACTAATTGTTTCAAAGTACTTCCCATACTCTTTAAAATTTACACCAGATGCAATATGAGCATTCCAGATACGGGCACCATCTAAGTGAAGAGCAATTCCTAATTTACTGGCACCTTCATAAAGTTTTTTTATCTCATCGATTGATTGAACTGTACCTCCGCCAAAATTATGGGTATTTTCAACGGCAATTGCAGTGGTTGATACTAAGTATGGTCCGGAATCTGGTTTAGCAATAGCAAGTGCATCTTCAGCCTTTAATAGACCGCGAGGTGCTAACCAGGTGCGGGTTGTTATTCCACTAAATGTTGCACCGGCACCTAGCTCTGCTCTTACGATATGTGAATTGGTTTCAGTAAGTAACTCCTCGCCAGGGTTTACCAACATACGAATTGCTAATTGGTTTGCTAATGATCCTGATGGTGAAAACAAGCCGGCTTCTTTACCAAAAAGTGCACTAACACGTTCTTCTAATGAGTTAATTGTTGGATCTTCACCATAAACATCATCGCCAACCGGGGCGGCTGCCATTACTGCACGCATCTGATCTGATGGTTTTGTTACGGTATCACTGCGAAGATCAATCACGGCTTAATGCTCTCACACCTGTGATGTTTTTTTACTATCGCTCCAAATAACCAAGCCCATAGCGATCATGACCATGCCGCCACCAGTGATAATGCGAATTGTTAATGGGTCATCATGAAAGGTTAGGCCAAAGATTAAGGCAAAGGGAGTTTCCATAGCGAGCAATACACTTGCTGCAGTTGCACTCATAACTGATTGAGCTTTTGTTTGAACTAAAAATGCCAAGAAGGTGGCAAAAAATGCTGTAAATAAAATTGAGAGCCACACTGCACCATTTGGTGCAATTTGATAGCCATTAATTAATGCACAAATAGTTGCTAAAGCTCCAACAGTCATGATTTGAATCAGAGTCAATGCGTATGTGTTGCCCCCATCGCTCCACTCACCAAGTGCGACAAAGTGAGCGCCGTAAAAAAATGCAGAGATTAGAACAAGGGTCTCGCCGAGACCTATTGAAATACCGTTATAGGAGATAAGAAATAAACCAGCGGTTGCGATAACAACTGCAGCCCATTGAATTCTTAGCACATGTCGTTTAAGAATTGCTAGCGAAATCAATGGTGTAAATATTAGGTATAGCCCTGTGATAAAGCCGGTATTAGAAACTGTAGTTTTTGCTAAGCCAAGGGTTTGAAAAATATAGCCACCACCTAGCAGTAAACCAGCCAAAATCGCTCGACGAATAAATTTACTATTTAAACCTTTAAATACATTTGGTCGGTATAAAAACATTAACAATGAAGCGAGTAGAAAGCGAGAAGATAAAAAGGAGTAAACATCTTGCTGCTCAAGGGAATCTTTCATGATTACAAATGATCCACCCCAAACAGCTGCGGTTAACAGCATCGCAAAATACAGAAGGTTTCGTTTACTCATTTTTTTGCCCGATATTTCTTCAACAAAGCAACTTCACTGCCATGTTCAGGTTCTGCACCAGGAGTTTCCAAAATAAGTGGTGCATTTTTAACCGCCGGATGGGCGAGCAACTCGGCAAATGGTTTTGTGCCAATCTCACCTTTGCCTAAATTTTGATGGCGATCCTTGAGGTTGCCGCAGATATCCATGGAGTCATTTGCATGAATTAACTGAATTCGCTCAAGGCCAGCAATCTTTACTAGCAAATCTAAAGTCTCCGTCATGCCACCAGCTTTTTTAATATCGTGACCTGCAGCAAATACATGGCAAGTATCTAAACAAACACCAACTTTAGGATGCCACTCGAGAGCCTCGAAATACTTTGTTAGATCATCTAACTTCTTTACAAGTGATTGACCTTGGCCGGCGGTCGGTTCTAACAGCAACCAAGGATCATCATCCTTTAAATTATTTAAAATCGGCATTACACCTTCATGAATTTGTTTCCATGCCTGATCAACATGGGATTCATCAACCGCTGATCCAGTATGCACGACGACGCCGTGTGCACCAATCTCTCTGCCACGCTTTAATGAGTAAGCGGTAGCAGCAAGGGAATTTTCATAGGTGGAAGTTGTTGGTGATCCAAGATTTATTAGAAAAGATGCATGGACATAAGCTTCGATGTCATGTTCAGCGGTTTTACTTTTAAAGGCTTCATCCATTGCAGGATTTGGCGCAGAGGTAGCCCAGGTGCGAGGACTTGATGCAAATACTTGAATTGCCTCAGCTTTAATTGTTAATGCATATTCGATTGAGCGAGTTGCCATTCCACCAGAGGTTGGAACATGCGCACCAATACGAGGAGTACTCATCTGCGAAAGCCTAGCCTAATGAGATGGTAACCGTTGATCCAGCCTTAACTTTGCTTCCTTGTTTTGGCGAAATACTTACTACCTTTGAACCTTTTCCTTTAACAACTACTTTTAAGCCCTTATTCTCTAAATCTAATGTTGCTTGATTTGCGCTCTTGGAAATTACATTAGGAATGTAAACAAACTCTGGTCCCTTAGAGATATTTAAAATTACTTTGCTGCCCTTATTAATGGAGGCGGCACTTTCTGGATCTTGCGAAATTACTAGACCGGGAAGAACTGTGTCACTAAATTTATACGCAGGAGCAACATCAAAACCAGCATTAGTTAACTCATTTATCGCCTCTTCGCCACCTTTGCCGGCGTAAGAAACTAGCGATACCTGTTCGACACCCTTGCTGACAAAGATATTTACTATGGAATTACGTTTTACTTCAGATGAAATTTTTGGTTCTGTGGCAACTACAAAACCTTTCTCAGCGACTGCGCTAAATACTTCTGTGGTTTCACCAATCTTCAAACCTAATTCTGCTAATTTTTGAATTGCAATATCAGGAGTGACTCCAACTAATGTTGGAATTATGATCCGCTCTTTACCTTTGGAGATATTTAACTTAACCACTCCATCTTTACTTACCTTGCCACCGCCGCCAGGAGTCGAAGAGATAACCCTGCCAGCCGGAATATCTTCACTAAAAACCTCTTCACCGATCTCTGATTTCAAGGCCAAATCCGTCAAAACCGCTGTCGCCTCTTTTTGGGTCATACCAGCCAGAGATGGAACTGTTATACGGCCGGCACCTAATATTGAATAAACACCGTAAATAAGTGCAGCTAAAATAAATAATGCGATCGCTCTATTTCGTTTTACTCGTTTAGAGGTTTTGCGGCGCTTAGTTGCCACCGAATCCTCCTTTACAGCCTTAGTGCCATCAGGTTTTGTTGCAATTATTTGAGCGGTTTTTTCTTTCAACCCTTCAAATGCTGATGCAACCTTAACCTTGCCCCTAATATTTTTGCGCTTCGCAACACTAATCGCCGTCGGTGGAAGATCTAACTCCAAACTAAGTTGCCTACGTTTTGGATCTATCTTCGCCTGAATACTTCTGAGTTGATTTAGTAACTCTTCAGCATCCCTAGGGCGTTGATCTGGATTAGGGGAGGTTGCGGCAAAGATAATCTCAGCCAGTTGTTCTGGAATATCCTCTTTAATACTTCTTAAATTGGGAATTCGCTCATTCACATGTTTGTAGGCAATTTGAATAGGGGTCTCACCCTCATAAGGTTTTTTACCGGCAAGCATTTCAAACATAACAATGCCAAGTGCGTAAACATCACTTCGGGCATCTGCTATTCCTCGCTGCACCTGCTCTGGTGACAGGTAAGAAACGCTACCTAGCACCACACTCGATTCTGCAGTCATGGTTTGACCAATAATTGAACCTGCAGCTAATCCAAAATCTGCAACCTTGACGCGACCATCTTTAGCAATCAAGATGTTTTCTGGCTTTATATCACGGTGAATGATCCCAATTCGATGTGCAGCAGATAATGCTGATACAACTGGATTTAAGAATTGAAATAATTGATCAATACTTAAAGCACCTTGTTCATTTAAGAAATCTCGCAAGGTATTTCCTTCAACTAACTCCATCACAATAAAAACAGCTGGTGCTCCGCCTTCATTCCAGCCCTGATCTTGGATTGAAACTATATTTGGATGGGAAAGTGCGGCTGTTGCCTTTGCCTCTTTTATAAATCTGCTAACAAATGCTTCATCATTTGCCAGATGCGGATGCATAATCTTTACCGCAACCGGTCTATCTAATCTGGTATCTAATCCAGCATAAATTGTTGCCATACCGCCAGAAGCTAATATTCGTTGCAGCAAATAACGGTTATCAATTAATTCACCAGTTAAATCAGCCACGGGCAAATATTAAGTAGGGAAGTACTAAAGGGCAGTTTTAGGCACGCCTTCATAGTGAAAATCTGCTGCATTCTCAGTGAAATCAGTTGCAAAATGGTGATTTTGCGCCTTTTGAAATTGTTGCATTGGTGAAAGTATTTCAGCGCCATCTCTTTGCAAAACTCGAGATAAACCGATTTCATCAGAGATATTGAGCCAGATAATTTTTGTTAAGTATGGCCGAAATAGCTTTTGACCAGCGCCAACCCCATCCAATATGTAAATTTTATTTTTTGAGACGAGTTTTGATTTATAGAATTTATTTTCACGCCAATCATAAATCTCGTAATTAAAATCCACCTTTTGCGAAATTGGAAGCAGAATTTGCGAGATGACAGATGCGGTCAATCTGGCTGAAAACGCATCGCTCCAGCCTTGATATAGATCATCGACATGGATTACCTCCACATCAGAAATATCTGCCGCCAATTGATTGGCCAATGTGGTTTTGCCGGAGCCGGCCGGACCATCAATTGCGATGATTTGACCAGGTGAAAGTTCAGATAAGTTACTTAATAAATTTTGGTAATCCATTTGCCTTAGCTTCACGTTTCCACCTAAATACTCCCCAAACCGCTACCGCAGTGAAAATCAAATACAAGAATGAGGTTAGATATAACTTTCCAGTTAGGTATTGATAGGTGTAGGCAATGTCAACAACAAACCAAAGGGGCCAGGCTTCAAATCTTTGGAGAACCATCAAAATTTGGGCCATGACGCTTCCGACAAAACCAAATGATTCGATGGCAGAAGAGGTGGCACCGATTTCAATGAGGATTGGATATAGCGCAACCGATAAAATGACAAGAGTTAAGAGAAGAGCGAGTCGTTCCTTAGTTGTTGATAAACGTGGCTTAGCGCCAGTTTTGCCCCAACCAAACCAACCCCAAAATCCACCCGCAATAAAAATAAATTGAAGTGCGGAGCTTGCGTAGTAGCCAGATTGAAAGAAAAGAATTGCATAGAGCAAACTGCTAATACTCCACCACGGCCAGGTTATGCGTGGTCCTAGTACTCCAAGAATTACGCCAGTTAACGAGGTAACAAATGCAGCGATTTCCAATATTGACATAGATAGATTCCTTTCCAATTCGCATTACCGAACTGGTCACCCGGTCGATCTGAATTTCAGATCCTCTCAGCCAAATTTCTTAGCTCCCGTATTTCAAACTATAGCAAGTAAAGTTTAAATCTACCTTCTGGCTTTGCGAGCCCTGATAAATGCGGGCAGCGCAACTTTAATTCTGCGCCAAGTGGAGGTTTTCGCCCGCTTCTGGAAAATTTCGTAGTCAATCTTTTCAACCTCATCAACAATCCCACAATAAAGCTCACTTGCTGCTTCGATACATGCCCTGCTTTCAGGGGAGAGCATCGCAATTCCAGGAGTTGCTTCTTTTTGTAACTGGCGAACTCGTGCAATTTGAAATTGCAAAGCCTTTTTTATCTCAGGTGTCAGCTCTCGATTCTCAAGCATCTCCCGTGTTACACCGCACGCCTGTAATTCAATAATAGGCAGGTAAACCCGACCACGCTCTAAATCTTCACCAACATCTCTGATGAAGTTAGCTAATTGAAATGCTATTCCGAGCTTTTCAGCAGCAACATATGCATCAGGATTTAACGTCCCCAGAATTGGCACCATCTGTAATCCGATTACTGCAGCCGATCCGTAAACATACTCAAGTAGATCTTCATAGGCATGATACTCAGTAACTGTTAAATCCATTGTCATTGATTTTAGAAATGCTTCAAAGTAAGAAATTGGTATGTTAAATCGATTTACAGTATCTACTAATGCCGCTCCGATGTGATCATGGCTTTTACCTAATTTAATATCCGCTAGGACACCTTCGCCCCATTGTTTTAATGCTTCAGCTTTTTCATCATCACTTAAAGTTGAATTTAAATCATCAACTATTTCATCGGCGTATCTCGCAAAGCCATACAAGGCATGAACAAAAGGTCTCTTAGCAGGTGGCAGTAGCAGAGTTGCTAAATAGTAAGTTTTACCATGCTGAGCATTTAACTTTTTACACTCGGTATAGGATTTTCTTAGCGCCGGATCAGTAATTCCGGCAGCTGTTAACTCATCCATTATTACTTAACTGGTCCAACAACTCTCTCGGCGGCCAAGCGACCTGATATCAAAACCATCGGTACGCCAACTCCTGGTTGAGTTCCAGATCCGGCGAAGACAACATTCTCAAATCCAGCCGCCATATTTCTTGGTCTAAATGGACCGGTTTGGAAAAATGTATGAGCACTTGCAAATGGTGCACCCATCTCCATACCTTGTTCTTTCCAATCAAGAGGTGTTGTCATGTGCTCAACCTCAATGGAATCACCAAAACCTGTGTAGCCGCGATCTTCCAATGCTTTAATCATTTCATCACGATACTTAGGGCCAATCTTCTTCCAATCAATATCTGCCGAAAGGTTTGGTGTAGGAAATAGTACGTAATAGGAAGATTTGCCAGCCGGTGCTAATGCTGGATCATCCTTGCTTGGCACAGTTACCAAAATACTAGGATCGCTCATTAAGGTTTTTTTCTTAATTAACTCATCAAATACGCCATCCCATGATTCACCAAAGTGAATGTTGTGGTGGGCTAAATGACCATAACTCTTATTTGAACCAACCAATAAAGTCACACATGAAGGTGAGTAGTTAAGACGCTTTACTGAAAGTGGTTGCTTACCCAATAAATCACGCCAGGCAACGGGCAGATCTGGATTTAATACAACTACATCGCAAGCAATCCGCTCACCATTTTCAGTCAATACTGCGGTTGCTCGACCATTGCTTTTCTCAATACCGGTGACAGTTGTGTTGTATTTAAAAGTCACCCCATGTTTTTCTGCCGCCCCAGCTAGTGCGCGAGGTACCGCATGCATTCCACCCTTAGGAAAGAAAACTCCATTTACAGAGTCCATGTAAGCGATTACTGCATATATAGCAAGTGCTTGTTGCGGGCTTACACCAGCGTACATAGCCTGAAATGAGTAAACCTTTTGGGTGCGAGGATCCTTTAAGTATTGATTTACTTTAGGAGCAAGTCTTCTAAAGCCACCCAGAGCAATTAATTTTGCCAGATTTGGTGTTAGCAAATTAAGTGGTGAATCAATATTGCGATCAATAAAATCATTCATCTCATACTTGTACAGCTTTGTTACAAAATCAACATACTTTCCATAACCAATTGCTTCCTTTTGGCTAATAGTTTTAGCAATTTCATCCTGCATCCGATTTGTATCGGCATGAACATCTAATTGAGAGCCATCAGCATAAAAGGCACGATAAAGCGGAGATAGCGGAACAAGATCCAGCCAATCTTTGATATCTTCACCAACGCAGGCAAGTGCATCTGCAATTAAATCTGGCATAGTTAAAACAGATGGCCCAGTATCAAATGCATAACCGCTCTTATTTAATAAACCATTTCGACCACCAGGAACACCTTCACGTTCAATAACAGTTACCTTGCGACCGGCTCCCGCTAATCGGAGAGCAGCACTTAAACCTGCAAGACCAGCCCCAACTACAACTACGTGGTCAGTTGGACCCTTAACTCTCTTTGTCATGTGCTCCTCTTAGTAGCAATGCTTGCCATTGCAGTTAGTAGATTTTTTCCAACGGGAGATAGGCCACTGTGGGTAAGTGCGGCAAGTGCTTGATTGGTAAATTCGGTGATCATCAATTCTACTTTACTAACTGCACCAGTTTTGATAATCGCCTCTTGCAACTGCGAAATCTGATCTTCAGTTAAATTTGGATCTCCAATGTATTTATCAAACAAATCTCGCTCTGTTTTATCAGCATTTTCATTTGCAATGGCCATTAGAACTGTGCGCTTTCCTTCACGTAAATCATCACCAGATGGTTTTCCGGTCTCAGCTGAATCACCAAAAACGCCAAGTAAATCATCTCTTAATTGAAATGCCTCACCTAGGGGAATTCCATAATCGGAGTAAAGCTTTTCAAGAGAGGGATGACTACCGGCGATAGCGGCACCAAAGTGAAGTGGTCGTTCTATTGTGTACTTGCCAGATTTAAAGCGAGCAACTTTCAGTGCGCGCTCTACGCTTTGAGAGGCTAGGGCTTGCTCATAAACATCTAGATACTGACCCGCCATTAATTCAACACGCATCTCATCATAAATCTTTAAGCCATTAATTAATTGTTGATCAGATAAGCCTGCGTTGTGCAACATCTGATCTGACCAAATCAAGGCTAGATCCCCTAGTAAGATCGCAGCAGATAATCCAAATTGTTCTGCTGATCCCGTTAATTTTTTGTCACGATGTAATTTTTCAAAGGATCTATGAATTGCTGGAGCACCACGTCTGGTGTCTGAGCCATCCATTACATCATCATGAATTAATGCACATACATGTACTAATTCAAGCGAGGCAAATGCGGTCACCATCTCTGGTGTTGGATTTTTAGCTGCGCCTAAATAACCAATATAGGCAAAGATTGGTCGAAGCCGTTTTCCACTATCCAATAAAAACTTCTCTAGATGTTCTGACACAGGATCTAGATCAGATCCAATTCTTGCTAAATCTTGGTTCTCATCCTTAATAAACTGCCCTAAAGCTTGATTTATTTCATCACGAATTAAATTGATATCTTTGACGGCATCTGCAGAAGGAGAAAAACTCACGGCGCAACGGTACCCTGCCTGCTGTGGACGCAAAACTTAGACAAAGCACCTTCTCCTTAGAGTTCTTTCCGCCAAAGGATGAGGCTGGTGAAGCCAGGCTTTGGTCGGCTCTGTCTCAGTTACAACCGATCGCACCTGATTTTGTTTCTGTGACCTACGGCGCAGGTGGTTCCACAAGAGATCGCACTATCCGAGTTACTTCAGAGATAACAAAGCGGACATCGATACCAACAGTTGCGCACCTAACTTGCGTCGGTGCAAGTAAAGATGAGTTGATTGAAATATTAAATCAATTCAAAAGCTCTGGCATTGAAAGTATCTTGGCATTACGTGGTGATCCAGCAGGTGGACCAAAAGCGAAGTGGGAGAGCGTTCCAGGCGGATTAAATTTTGCACAAGAGTTAGTAGAGCTCGCAGTTGGAATGGGATTTAAGGTTGGAGTTGGTGCATATCCAGATGGACATCCAGCATCCGGCCACAACTTAGAAAAAGATATTGAAGTTTTGTTAGCAAAGGAAAAATCTGGTGCTAGCTTTGCAACAACTCAATTTTTCTTTGAGGTTGAAAAGTGGCAAGCGATTGTGGATAAATTAGCAGCGGCTGGATCTCACCTTCCAGTTTTGGCTGGAATTTTGCCAATTACTAATGTGAAGCAATTAAATCGAATGGTTGAGCTAAGTGGCATGCAGGTACCAACCTTTATCGCCAATAAGTTTGAAAAATATGGTGATGATCTAGAGGCAACTAAGGAAATCGGAATTGAAATAGCAACCGATCTTGGTGCCGAACTCTTGCGCCGTGGCGTGCCAGGTCTTCATTTTTATACGATGAATTCGGCGCAATCTACCCTTGCGGTTGCTAAAAATTTAGGTTTAATTGAAAAATGAATAAAGAGGAGTTTAATCAAAGATGGAGCAAGTTACATGGCGATGCGCAGATAATGGGAGTTGTAAAAGGCTGGCTAGCAATTTCATATATTTTGGTTAAGCCACTGGCAAAACTTCGAGTAACCCCAAATTTCTTAACCATCCTCGGCTTATTTTTTGGCGTTTTACTTTACCTAAATGCTCAAAGTAATTGGGCAGTACTCTTTTTAATTCTTTCATTGATTTGTGATGGCTTAGATGGCAGTTTGGCAATCATCACTGGTCGAAGTGGCAAGTGGGGAGCAATGCTTGATTCAGTAGTTGATCGAATTACTGAAGTATTTTGGGCGTTAACCTTTATCAGTATTGGTGCCGATCAATATCTAGTAATTGGCGCATTGTTAATTGCTGCAACTCAAGAGTATTTGCGGGCGAGATCTGCCGGTTTGGGTTTAACAGATGTTGGCGTTGTAACTATTGCAGAGCGCCCAGTACGGGCATCAATTTTATTTGTGGCTTTAGTTGCCAGCATTTTAAATTTAGAGATTATCAATCTGCTTGCTTGGCTTTGGTTAATTATGCAGGGAATTAGTTTGGTGAGCTTGTCAAAATTCTCTTATAAAAATTTAAATTAAGCTTTACCAATAATCTCAGCGACAATATCAGCACTAATTCCAACTAATGGCAATCCACCACCTGGATGTGTCGAACCACCAACGCAATATAAATTTTTGATCTTTGAGCGATTGCTTGCACGTAAAAAAGCACTTTGGGCAGAGTTACTTGAGGTTCCATAAATTGAACCACCAGGTGCTAATGCATAATCTTGTAGATCAAGTGGAGTACGAAACTTCATAAAATCCAACCGCTCGCTGACATTTAAACCAAGGTGATCTAATTTCTTAATTATTTGATTTGCATAAGCCTCACCACCTGAAGACCAATCCCATCCATCTTTTGGATCATGTCTTGGTGCATTTACAAGAACAAACCAAGCCTCTTTGTTTGTACCCATCACCATACTTTCATCCTTGGGTGCACAGATATAGATAGTTGGATCGGTCACTGGAATTTTTTTATCAAATATTTGATCAAACTCTGCATCATAATTATTTGGAAAAAAGACATTGTGGTGCTCTAACTCAACTGATTTACCCTTCTCGTTATCTAAGCCAAGAAGGAGGGAGAATCCGGCAAGTGATTTGCTAGCCTTCTTCAACTTTCTACGCTCTTTTCTCGCCTTACTTACATTAGTTTTAATCAATTGATTGTAGGTAATCTCCGAATCAGCATTTGTTACCACAATATCGCTGTAAATTACTGCTCCATTTTCTAACCTAATTCCAGCGGTCTTGCCATTTTCTACAATAATCTCCATTACCTTTGAATTTAAATGAATTTTTACACCCAGATCCTGGCAGCGCTGATCTAACGCTTGCGCTAACTTTCCAATTCCGCCAGAAATGTGCCATGCGCCAAATGCACTTTCTACATATGCA
>JACCDM010883749.1_pt1 | contig 16034 bp, 17 predicted proteins | sample 7445851 | NCBI WGS metagenome assembly JACCDM01 (sample SAMN15323438, study PRJNA562643) | freshwater metagenome | isolation source: river surface water | place: USA:Blue River Watershed | collected 2017-08-16
GCAGTTGCTTCATAGCTGTGAGGGTCTTGTTTTGCGTCAGTGATGATCGAAGTGACGTCCACAAAATCGCCACCCAAGAACTTTGCAATCGAGCCATAGACATTGGTAGAGGCAACAACCTTGATTGGGCCCGTTGGGGTTGCGGTTTGAGTGGGTTCGCTGCCCTGGTTCTGGAAGAAATTGACGGCGAGCCCAAACAGCAGGGCTCCGGAAACAATTAGGGCAAGGCCGACAAGAAGGCGTGAAACGGGCTTTTTCATAGCCCCAAGCCTATTTCTTATTGAAAATGATTGTCAATATCAATTAGTCAAGTAGCAGAGCTGGTTCTTCCATGACAGAGGCCACATCCTGGACGAACCTGGAGGCCACGTCGCCGTCTACAACGCGGTGGTCGAAGGTTGCCCCCACCGTTGTCACATGACGGATGACTATTTCATCGTCTACTACCCACGGCTTCTTACGAATCGAGCCCAAGGCCATGATTCCAACTTCACCCGGGTTCAGAATCGGGGTTCCAGTGTCAACCCCGAAGACACCAATGTTGGTGATGGTGATGGTGCCATTGGCCATGTCGGCGGGCGTGGTTTTACCTTCTCTGGCAGTAGAGGCCAGAGACTCGATTGCCTGAGCGAGTTCGATCATGGAGAGCTTGTCTGCATCTTTGATGTTCGGAACAATCAAGCCCCTAGGGGTTGCGGCCGCGATACCCAGGTTCACGAAGTTGTGAACGATGATCTCTTCGTCTGTCCAGGTGGAGTTCACCATTGGATTTCTGCGAACCGCCCAGATGATTGCCTTGGCCATAATCAGAAGCGGAGTCACTTTGATGCCCGCAAAATCTACCGAAGCCTTAAGTCGCTTCACATACTCCATGGTTCTGGTTGCATCAACATCAACAAAGATGCTCACGTGCGGAGCGGTGAACGCACTTTTAACCATCGCGTTCGCGATTGCTTTGCGAACGCCTTTGACAGGAATTCTCTCCTCGCGCTCCGAAGGTGCAGCCGGAGTAGTCAGGTTTCTGAACACGCTCGCCTGAGAGGCCGCTGCAACAACATCTTCTCGCGTGATGTCGCCGTGCAGGCCGGTGCCTTTTACTTTTGCAAGATCAACGTTTAGCTCTTTGGCAAGTTTTCGAATGGGAGGTTTTGCAATTACGGTGTCTGAAGTTGCGGCTGCAACCACATCCGAAGATGCAATCACGGGAATCGGGATCGCCGTTGTGACAGGAGCAACATTCACCGCACGTTTGCGTCGTGATTTAGATTCTCCGGCATCTCCGTAACCGACAAGAGTTGGAAGTTTGTATTCTGCGCCAGTGTCACTCTCTGCAGCAACTGAGGGGGCATCGAATTCTGGAATCGTTGGAATTGGAGATGCACCTGAAACTCGCACCGCAATAATTGGCGAACCAACTTCTACTGTGTCACCTTCATTTGCAAGTAGCTCTGTGACTTCTCCTGCAAAGGGGCATGGGAGTTCTACAACACTCTTTGCGGTTTCGATTTCGCAAATTGTTTGATTGACACTTACTTTGTCTCCCGGTTTTACTTTCCAAGAAACAATTTCTGCTTCTGTTAGACCTTCGCCAACATCTGGGAGTGGGAATTTTGCAATGCTCATAATTTCCCCTTAGTAAGCCATCACTCGGTCAACCGCTTCCAAAATGCGATCTGCATCTGGAAGATAAATCTCTTCTAGTTTGGCTGGTGGATACGGAGTATCAAAACCACCCACTCGGACTACTGGTGCTTCTAGGTGGAAGAATGCTGCTTCCGCAACCCTTGCCGCAATCTCAGAACCGAGGGAAACATTGGTTGGCGCTTCCTGCGCAATGATCAACCTTCCGGTCTTCTGCACCGACGCCAAAATGGTTGGGTAATCAACTGGGCTGAGTGAGCGCAGGTCCACAACCTCGATGCTGACCCCCTCTTCTTTTCCAAGCTCTGCCGCTTGAATCGCGTGAGTAACCATTGGTCCGTGTGCCACAAGTGTTACTTGGGTTCCCTCAACCAACACGCGCGCTGAGTGTGGGGGAAGTGGTGGAGTGTCTAGATTTACAGGGCCCTTTTGCCAGTAACGACGCTTGGGTTCGAAGAAGATCACCGGATCTTTCGATTCGATTGCCTGCTGAATCATCCAATAAGCATCGTTGGGATTTGACGGAGCAAGAATTCTCAATCCTGCGGTGTGAGCGAAATAGGCCTCTGGCGATTCCGAGTGATGCTCTACCGCACCAATTCCACCACCGTAAGGAATGCGGATCACGACCGGCATCTCGAGATACCCCTCGGAGCGATAAGTGAGTTTTGCCAATTGCGTTGTGATTTGGTTGAAGGCTGGAAAAACAAATCCATCGAATTGAATTTCTGCAACCGGGCGATATCCGCGCATGGCTAAACCAATTGCGGTTCCAACGATTCCAGATTCTGCGATTGGGGAATTGAAAACTCTTTCTGGACCAAATTCGTTCAGTAGTCCTTCGGTGACTCTAAACACACCACCAAGTTGCGCAACGTCTTCACCAAAAACTAAAACCTTGGAATCTTTCTGCATGGCTTTAGCAAGTCCTGCATTAATTGCTTTTGCAATTGCGAAGTCCTGATAGCTACTCATGGCCGCCCATCGATTCTTCGTAGGCCTTTAACCACAGTCGCTGTCTCTCGATGTCCGGGTGAGGCTCGGAGTAAACATTGTTGAATAGGTGATCCATCGGTGGATTTGGAAGAGCAAAGGTTTGCTCGCGAATTTCCGCGGCTAACTTGTCTCCGGCCTGCTCTACCTCTTCGAAGAAAGCGTCGCCGATTCCCTGACGCCTTAGGAATATTTCAAAGCGCTTGATTGGATCTCTGGCTTTCCAGTATTCAACTTCTGCATCTTCGCGATACTTGCTTGGGTCATCGGAAGTGGTGTGGGCGCCAACGCGGTATGTGAGCGCCTCGAGTAAGAATGGCCCAGAGCCTTCGCGCGCTTCGTCCATGTGAATCTTGGTTGCTGCGTAACAAGCCAGCACGTCATTGCCGTCGATACGCATGCCGGGAACACCAAAGCCTTCACCGCGTCTATAGAGCGGGACTCTGGTTTGCTGGGCTACCGGAGATGAAATTGCCCACTGATTGTTTTGAATGAAAAACACAATCGGTGCCTGGTTTACGGCCGCAAACAAAAGTGACTCAGAAATATCTCCCTCGGCAGTTGCGCCATCTCCAAAGTATGAAATAACCGCCAAGTCATTTTCGATGTCGCCATTGCCCACTCTGCCGTCAAGCTTCACGCCCATGGCATACCCAACCGCATGCAGCACCTGGGCACCCAAAACAATCGAGTAGAGGTGGAAGCGAGTCTCTTCCGGGTTCCAACCGCCGTGGTTCACACCACGCATCATTTTTAGAATCGACATCAGCTCAACACCGTGAGTGATTGCGACACCGTGCTCTCGGTAGCTTGGGAAGATGTGGTCATTTTGCCCAACCGCGTAGCCCGAGCCAATCTGAGCACCCTCTTGCCCGATGGCTGGGACCCAAAGACCCAGCTGGCCTTGGCGCTGCAGGGCAATGGCTTCGATGTCAAAGCGGCGAATGCGGGCCATGTCGCGGTAGAACCTGGTGAGTTGATCTTCGCTTAGTGAATCTATGACCTCGCCGTAGCGGGCATACTCCTTGGGAACCCCATAGACCCCATCGGGCGCCAACAGCTGAAGCATTGGCACGGAATTCTCGGGGGTCACGCAAGCTAATTTAGCCCGATACTGAAAGAATTGCCCCATGTTGCGATTTCTCGTAGCGACGGTGGTAAATGCCGTTGCCCTTTGGATCACCACCCTCTTGCTGCCGGCAATCACTTTGGTTCCGTTCGGAGGTCAGTCGATTTGGGAAACTATCGGATCGTTCCTGTTGGTGGGGGCAATTTTCGGCTTGGTCCACGCCATCATTGGCCCGGTCATCAAGATTTTGGCTTTCCCGCTCTACATCATCACCTTTGGTCTGATCTCGTTCGTGATTAACGGTGCGCTGCTGTTATTGGTTGCCTGGTTCTCGCGTCTTATTGGCACGGGCCCAACCTTCGCAATCGAAGGCTTCACGCCGGAAGGTCTAACCATTGACTCGCTCGGTTGGGCAATCCTTGCCGCGGTGGTCATGTCAATCGCCGCGTTCTTGACCAGAAGTCTGCTCCGCATCTTCAAAATCAAATAAGTCAAAGGTTGACGCTGTACCGGCTTGATTAGGTAATTTCAGCAAGCCACTCACCCGAAGCAGTCCAGGATTACTGCTGTTATCCGCTGCGATAGCGCTCGAGACATAGTTGTCTATGGAGTGGGCGCTCAGGATTGAATCGAAGTCCTGATCATTCACCACGGTCACCAGATCCTTGGTCAGCGGATTTGTCTCACCGCTAAGTCCAGGAACGGGATCTCCCGAATTTTCAAAAGCGATGGTTGGAATCCCACCCAGATCGCGTTGGGCGATTGGGCCCCCGAAGCTGAGTAGCCCTGTCACTTGAAACTCAGGCCGACTGCTGACAATGTTGGCCGCAACCATCGCTCCCTGTGAATGCCCCACAAACAAAACTCGATCGGACTTTTCAATTCCAGCCTTCTTAATGGCATCCCTGACTGCTTTTTCGCTAGGAGCTCGGTTCGAACCCGCCATCGCGTGAAGGTTAGAGATGGCGGTCAACGGGTTAGTTTGACGAGAAGCAACTTGCGTTCCTGGGATGTAGACGACGTACTGGTTGATATCAGCAACCTGATAGCGCTCAATACGAATCTGGCCTGGGTTTGCGTAAAGCGCTCTTATTCGCTTTGCGTGCTCGGCAAGGTTTCTTGCTGACATGCTCCCCTGGAAACCAGCTAGAACGGCGCTGCCCGAATTGTTGTTGGGGAGAAACTGCAGCGCTTGAGGAAGTTCTCTGGCTCCCAACATCACCGGGGTTAGCGCTACTGCTGCTCGCAGATAGCCAACCGAGTCGGTGTCTGGTTTCGATGTGAGTCCGGTGGTGGCGAGCGCCGCCACAACTGCGCTGGTACCGGCAAAGCCAACCATCGCGTTTGAAATCGGGGCAGACCCCAATGCGAGATTGAACTCTTGTAGAACATCTAGGTTTTGCTGAAACCAAGCGCTTATCTGATGTTCGGTCGAGTAGTAACGATTGGCCGCAAGATCGCAAAGGTCCGCAAGGTTCCGAAGGTTTTGAATCTGGTTTGGTGCTAAGAAGGCCAGCTGAAGATTTGGGATTGGATTAGTCTGCAGCGCCCAAATAGCTGCCTCTAACTCGGCGCTGGCAGTTCTTAGGCAAGCGGCAACCCTGGCAATTTCATCCAGGGTTGCAATTATTCTCGGATCCCCTCCGAAGATTCTCAGCTCAGCCAAAGCTGGCCCTTGATTGCCTCGAGCTCCCTGAGTTGTTGTTCAAGTTGAGTCTCAATCGCTAACGCTGCAGGGCCTTGCCAGAGGTTTGGGTTGGGCAATGCACTAAGAATTAGGGCACCAACGTTTTGCAATCTAAGGAGCAGTTCCACTCTGCGATTCTTCGCATAACAAACTGGCCATACGTACGAATAACTTAAATGGTGGAAAGCCGCTGAGGCCTTAGGGGTGTTGATGGGGCAAAATGCTCTCGTGAGCAAACTTGGCAACCAACCCCTAAGCCCGCTAGATGGCCGTTATTCCAAACAAGTCGAAGGGCTTGGTGAATACCTGAGCGAAGCGGGACTTAATAAGGCTCGCGTTCATGTCGAGATCGAATGGTTAGTCCACCTAGCGAGTAAAGACTTGCTACAAACCGGAAAGAAATTGTCCGCAGCAAATGCAACAAAACTTCGCTCCATAGCAAGCGATTTTGATTCCGCGAGTATAAAGCGACTAGCCAAGTTGGAAGCGGTAACCCGTCACGACGTAAAAGCTGTCGAGTACTACATCCGTGAAGAGCTGAAGAAACTAAAGCTTGGTGAACTATCTGAGCTGGTTCACTTCGCCTGCACATCAGAAGACATAAACAATCTTGCTTACGCAGTAACAGTTCGAGATGCCCTGAATAAGGTTTGGTTACCGAAGGCAAACCAATTTGTTGAAAAACTTGCAAAGCTCTCCAAAGAGTTGGCGGCGGTTCCGATGCTTTCTAGGACACACGGACAACCTGCTACTCCGACCACCATGGGTAAAGAGCTGGCGGTATTTGTTTCGCGTTTGCAACGACAGCTAAAACGAATTTCGAAACAGGAATTCCTGGGAAAGTTTTCAGGTGCCACGGGAACATTTGCAGCGCACATCGCAGCCGCACCAAAAGTTGAGTGGTCAAAAGAGTCAAAGGCGTTTGTGTCTTCGCTGGGACTTACTTGGAACGGTCTCACCACTCAGATTGAATCTCACGACTGGCAAGCAGAGCTTTACACCTCTATTGCTCACTTCAATCGAATTGCGCATAACCTCGCGACCGACATTTGGAGCTACATCTCGCTGAACTACTTCAAGCAGATTCCGGTGAAAGGTGCGACTGGTTCTTCAACCATGCCGCACAAAGTCAATCCGATCCGCTTTGAAAATGCCGAGGCAAATTTAGAAATTGCAAACGCAATTTTTGATTCGCTATCTGCAACTCTTGTGACATCGAGACTGCAACGAGACTTAACTGACTCTTCGACACAAAGAAACATTGGTGTTGGTTTTGGGCACTCGCTTTTGGCCCTCGACAACCTAGTTCGTGGACTCGATGAAATCGCAATCAACGAAGCAGCGTTGGAAAGAGATCTCTTGGAGAACTGGGAGGTTCTGGGCGAAGCGATTCAAACCGTAATTAGGGCTGAGGTTGCGCGTGGAAAGTCAAAGATTTCAGACCCTTATGCGCTCTTGAAGGAACTTACTCGCGGAAAAAAGATAGGCGAGAAAGAGCTTGTTGATTTTGTTTCGAAGCTGGACATTCCTGCAGATTCAAAAAAGCGCTTGATTGCTTTGAAGCCAAATACCTATGTTGGAATAGCGAAGCAGTTAGTAAAACTAATTAGCTAAGTTTTGGCTTGTTTGGGTCCTGCGGTTCTTGCTTGACGCTGAGATCTAGGGTTGCTATTACAACCAGCATCACTATGAAAGTCACCAGAGCCGCAATGATGGCGTGTGATTCAGTTCTGGTTCCGAACAGCGTGATGGCGCCAACGACCGCGGCCGCAATGAATGAAATTGTTAGGTAGGCCTTTAGGTTTCTGAGTTTGCGCACTCAATTACCTTACTTCTTGGTCTGCGGGGTAAAGGCAGCGATACCCAGGTGCACGCCACTGAGCGCCAAATAAGTTCCAAAAAAGCCCACGGCTGAGATCACGTCAAGCTCAACAATTAGGAACAGTGCCCCGAGGGCTAGCGCAAAGGATGCAGAAATTAGCAGGTCCTTGCCGGCCTGAGATCTAAAGCCACTGCGGCCGGCCTGAAACAACTCAAATGCTCCTGAAATAAGCCCAAAAGCTGTGACCAGCGAAACAAAGGCTGCGTAATGTCCCAGCTGTGATGGAACCAATATTGCCATTGCCGAAAGCGCACCGACCAAAAGCCCAACTACCGATAGCGGCAGAAGCTCCAGCAGCGCAGTTTTGTTTTTCAAAGTAGTGAGCGGCGTAATTGCAATTGCAATTCCCATCAGCGCCAAAGTCCACAAGCCAACTTCTGCACTGTGTGATTGTGAGAATGTAATGAACACTCCTAGTGCGAACGCACTGAATGCTCTTAGCGCTTGTGGAAGTTTCACGTGACTAGCTTGGCATATTCACAAAGCGTGAATATTGTCCATGGAATGCAACTACGACTGTTCCGGTGGGGCCGTTTCGCTGCTTGGCCAAAATTAGATCTGCTTCGCCTGCACGTGGATGATCTTTCTCGTAGATTCCTTCGCGGTGCAAAAGCACTACAACGTCTGCGTCTTGTTCCAAAGATCCAGATTCACGAAGGTGTGAAAGTTCCGGGCGCTTGTCTTTTGACTGCTCGGTATTTCTGTTCAGCTGCGATAGCGCAACAACAGGAATGCCTAATTCTTTTGCGAGGAGTTTTAGTGCTCGTGAAAATTCGGAAACTTCTTGTTGGCGAGATTCGACTTTCTTTCCAGATGACATCAGCTGGATGTAGTCGATAACAACTAGCTTTAAATCAACTTGCTGTGCAAGTCTTCTGCACTTCGCGCGAATTTCTACGAGCGACATGTTTGGCGAATCATCAATGTATAAAGGTGCATCATTGATGCGACCCTTCACCGCTGCAATCTTCGCCCAATCAGCTTCCGAGACTGTTCCCTTACGCATCGACTGCAAGTAAATGGAAGACTCTGCAGAGAGCATTCGCATTGCAATTTCACTTCTTCCCATTTCAAGCGAGAAGAAAATTGTTGCTTGATTGTGTTTCACCGCAGCGTTGCGAGCTATGTCGAGTGCGAATGTGGATTTACCAACCGCAGGACGCGCAGCAATAATCACAAGTTGTCCCGGGTGAAGACCGTGGGTATAAGAATCGAGTTCGTTGAATCCGGTTGGAATACCAGTTAGTTCTCCACCACGCTTTTGTGCACCTTCGATTTCCGCAATCGCAGAATCAAGAGAGTCGCTCAAACCGATGTAATCCTCACGAGAGGTTTGGCTAACTACTCGGTAAACCTCGGCCTGGGCTTGGTTGACCAGATCCTCAACTTCACCTTGGTTTTCGTAGCCCGACTGAGCGATTCTGGTGCCGGCCTCGATGAGGCGGCGCAATATTGCTTTGTCCGCGACGATCTTTGCGTAGTAAGAAGCGTTCGCTGCAGTTGGGACGTAGCTGGTCAACGAGTGCAAGTAGTCGGCACCGCCGGCTCTTAGCAAGTTGCCTTGCTTATTCAGCTCATCGGTAACTGCGATTACGTCTGTGGGTTCGCCTTTGCCAAAAAGTGAAATGATCGCGTTAAAAATCAGTTCATGCTTTGGGGCGTAAAAATCAACTCCGGTGATGAATTCAAAAACATCCGCCACCGCCTCTTGGCTCAGCAGCATGCCACCGAGGGTGCTTTGTTCGGCCTCTAAGTTGTGAGGTAAAACCCTGGCATCTGGGGCCGAAACTGGTGCCAACATCGACATGTGATTGCCCCTTTCCTTGCTAAAACCTTGTATAGCATCGGGCAACGACATTTACTGTGCAATTCGACCTGTGGATAACTGTGGATAACCCTGTGGAAACACGCCCGTCTTTCCTGTGGATAACTGTGGAAAACCTGTTAGTAACTGTGGATAACTCTCTGAAAGCCTTATAAATACTGGGCTGTTTCTGTGGAGAGAAAATCGTGGAAAACTCTCAAGCTAAACCTTAGGGTTGTGGATAACCTCAACTTTTTAGGCCATTTTCCGGTTAAAACTAAAGGGCCCCGTCTCCGGGGCCCTCTGCTGTGATTTGTTACTTAGAGGCTACTACCTGCAGCTTCAAATTCGCAACAAGATCGTGGTTAATTCTTACCGCGGCTAGATATTCTCCGGTCGCGCGAATTGGGGTGGCGATTTCAACCTTACGCTTGTCGATTTCACCGATTCCAGCTGCCTTCACGGCGTCTGCGATGTCTGAGGTCTTCACGGCGCCGAATAGTCGACCCTGCAGGCCGGCCTTCATAGCGATGCGGATTGGCTTGGCCTCAAGAGCATCCTTCAGGGACTTAGCCTGAGCCTCGTCCGCGATGGCGCGAGCCTGGCGGGCTGCCTTGATGGAGGTTACCTGCTTCTCGCCACCACGTGACCACGCAACAGCCAGGCCGTTCGGGATTAGGTAGTTTCTGGCGTAGCCAGCCTTTACCTCGACGACGTCGCCGGCGGAACCAAGTCCTGTGACCTCATTGGTCAGAATTAGCTTTGACATGGGTTGCTCCTTTAGCGTCCAGCGCCGGAGTAAGGCAGAAGTGCCATCTCGCGTGCGTTCTTGATTGCCTTGGCGATCTTGCGCTGGTCCTGCACAGTAGCTCCTGTGATGCGACGAGCGCGGATCTTGCCGCGGTCGGATACGAATTTACGTAGCGTCGCTACGTCCTTGTAGTCAATGACCTCGATCTTGATGGTCTTGACTGGTGCAAGCTTTAGATTCTTGGCGTTAGCGCGAATCTTCTTTGCAGTTTTTCCTGCCATTTTCTTTTCTCCTGAAGTTTTCTTAGAACGGTGCTTCGTCTAGTGGTTCGGCGGCTGGGTTTGCCCAAGCGTCTGCGCCAGCTGATTTGGCTGGAGCCGCGCCGGTCCATGGGGACTCGACGGCTGGGGCACCCTCGCGGGCACGACGGGTAACGGCTGCGGTTGCATATCTAAGGCTTGGACCGATTTCTTCGATCTCGAGCTCTAGTGATGCACGGGCTTCGCCCTGAGCAGTCTGGTAAGCGGAAGGGGCCTTTAGGCGACCGGTCACAACCACACGGGTTCCCTTAGCCAGGGACTGTGCGACGTTCTCGGCAACCTCACGCCAAGCGGTGCAGCGAACCCAAACGGTCTCGCCGTCTACCCACTCGTTGGTCTGGCGGTTGAAGGTTCTCGGGGTTGAACCCACGCGAACCGAAACCACGGCGACTCCGCCCTGGGTGTAGCGCAGCTCTGGGTCGTCGGCAAGGTTGCCAACGATAGTTACGCTAACTTCGCCCGCCATTTAGTCGGCCTTTGATGGACGCTTTCCACCCTTGCCACCGCGAGGACCGCGGGCAGGACGGGAGCTTACGTCTGGGACAAACTCGATTGGGTTGATGCTGAATACGGCATCTTCCTTGCGCAGCACCTTGGTTCTCAAGACGGACTCGTTCAGGTTTAGCTGACGGTCAAGCTCGATAACGGAATCTGAACCGGTGGTCATGTTAACCACAACGTAGATTCCCTCGGAGTGCTTCTGGATTGGATAGGTCATGCGACGGCGGCCCCAAATGTCAACCTGGTCCAAGGATCCACCGGCTTCGGTGATTACCTTTAGGAACTTGTCGATCATGGGAGCTACAGCGCGGTCTTCAACTGCTGGATTGATGATTGCCATCAGTTCATACTTATGCATAGCTAACCCACCTCCTTCGGTCTAGAGCGGTCATGGTCTTTCCATGACAGGAGGGTATTTGCATAGTGAAGCGCTAAGAATCAAGCGCAACCGAAGCAGTCTAACGGGCTTCCCACCAGCTAAGCAAGCGTGATTTTGCTTCCTCGAAACCTAATTCACCCTCGTCAAGACGAATCTCCAGGAGGAAGTTGTAGGCCTCGCCCACTTCCCTGCCCGGCTTAAGGTTCAAGATCTCCATGATTTGCTGGCCGTTGAGGTCTGGCCGAATCGCATTGAGCTCTTCCTGCTCGGAAAGGGTTTTGATTCTGGTTTCTAAATCGTCATAGGCGAAAGAGAGCCGGTCTGCTTTCTTTTGATTTCTTGTGGTGACATCTGCTCGGGTCAGGGCATGCAAGCGAAGCAGTTGCTCATCGGCGTCTCGGACATATCTCCTTACGGCCGAGTCAGACCAGGGCTGGTCGGAGTAGCCAAAAAACCTTAGGTGCAGCTCGATCAGCCTTGCCACCGCCTTGATGGTGTCGCCATCGAAGCGAAGTTCCTTCAGGCGCTTGCTGGCAAGCTTTGCCCCCACCACATCGTGGTGATAGAACGAAACCCCGCCACCTGGCTCCAGTCTTCTGGTTGCAGGCTTACCAACATCGTGCATCAGGGCTGCCAGCCTCAGCACCAAGTCCTTATCGAGGCCGTAGTCCTTCTCGTAGCCGATTGCCTGATAAACAACGGTCAGGGTGTGCTGATAAACATCCTTGTGGTGGTGGTGCTCGTCGACCTCTAACTTCAGAGCCGGCAGCTCCGGCAACACAATCCCTGCGATTCCGCTGTCAACCAAGGCCTCGAGACCCGGTCTTGGGTCCCCAGAGAGTAGCAGCTTGGTGAGTTCATCACGAACTCGTTCCTTGGAGATGATCTCGATGCGATCGGCCATGTTGACCATGGCCTCGAAGGTCTTCAATTCGATCTCAAATCCCAGTTGAGAGGCAAATCTGGCGGCTCGCATCATTCGAAGCGGGTCGTCAGAGAAAGAAACTTCCGGTGCAGAGGGGGTTCGCAGAGTCTTGTCTAATAAGTCTCGCAGGCCGTTGTGGGGATCAACGAAGGTCTTATCCGGTAAACGCAGAGCCATGGCGTTCACGGTGAAGTCGCGACGAACCAGGTCGTCCTCGAGATTGTCCCCGAACTCAACCGTTGGTTTTCTAGATTCCTTGTCGTAGCTGTCGGCTCGATACGTGGTGATTTCCACCTCGTGGCCATCGACGGTGGCGGCGATGGTTCCGAACTCTCTTCCGATGTCCCAAGTTGCCGAGGCGATTGGCTTTACAAGTTTCAGGATTTGGTCGGGGTTAGCGCTAGTGGTGAAGTCGAGGTCGGGTGCAATGCGCCCCAAGAAGGCATCCCTAACTGGGCCACCAACTAAAGCAATTTCGAAACCTGCTGCCTGAAAAAGTTCGCCAAGTTTGCGCAGCAAATCAGAGTTTGTGCTGCGCTCCAGGTTTTCAAGTGCTTTAGCGACCTCTTGCATTGCAAATAGCTTGCCACAGCAAGCAAAAAGAGCTCGGAAGTAAAGTTAGAGCCATGGAAACCCGTAAATCTGTCGTGGTGCAGGAAGTTAGTGCGGGTGGTTTGGTTTTGGCTTCCGATAACTCTGCGAAGGTGGCAATCATCAGCCACAAAAACCGTGGCGGTCACGCAGCCTGGGTAATTCCAAAGGGGCATATCGAAAAAGGCGAGACTGCGGAACAGGCAGCGGTTCGAGAGGTTTTCGAAGAAACCGGCATTGAAGCTCAGATAATCGAAAAGATTGGTGAGATCTCTTACAGCTTCAAAGCCTCGGGGAAACGCATCGAAAAAACCGTTCACCATTTTCTCCTTAGACAAACCGGTGGTTTTCTCACACACGAGGGTGACCCAACCGGGGAAGTAGTCGGTGTCGCTTGGTTTGATCTGAAAGAACTCGAGGGAGTGCTCGCTCACGAAAACGAGCGCAGAGTTGCGCAGCAGGCAATGGAGATGCTCAGTTGAAAAAACTCTTCGCTTTGCTTCTGTCTCTGCTTGTTGTTTCGAGTTCGGCAAGTGCCCTTGAGAGTGAAATAAGAATTGTTCCCGGCAGCACAATCAACCTGGTTGCCCGCGAAGCGCGAATTCCGATTTCGATTGAGAACGGGACAAGTGAGAGCGCAACTGTCACATTGAAAGGCGTTGCCACTTCGTTTCGATTAGAAGTGGTTGAGTTTGTAGAAACCGAAATTCCGGCCAATACCTCTGTCGTTGTCGAACTACCTGTCAAAGCACTTGCGAATGGCCCGAGCCAACTCAAGCTATGGATTGTAAAAGACGGTGACAAACTAAACGATTTTGTTTTGGTCGATGTCAATGTGAATTACGACATTGAGTTGTTCTTGATTGTCAGCATGGGTGCTGTGCTGATAGTGCTAGTAACAATTGGTGGAATTAGAACAGCAAGAAAACTTCGCAAGGAGAATTCTTGAGTGATCTAAATCCTTCGGTTGCAAGATCTTCGGTTGTAATGGCAACCGGAACAATATTTTCCCGAATCCTTGGTTTTCTAAGGGCGGTGCTGCTTGCAGCTGCGATCGGTGTAACTACCGACGCCGCGGACGCATTTGGAGTTGCTAATCAATTACCGAATAACGTCTACGCAATCATCGTCGGTGGAGTGCTGAATGCGGTTCTGGTCCCGCAGCTTGTAAAGGCACGCGCGCACAAAGACGGCGGCAAGGGCTATGTTGATCGCTTCGTGACTCTTGCGATTACCGTCTTTTTCTTTGTGACGGTTATCTTCACGCTGCTCGCTCCGGTTTTAGTTTCGCTCTACACCTCCGGCTGGTCGCAAGATCAGTTAGCACTTGCAACGGCTTTTGCCTACTGGTGTTTGCCGCAGTTGTTTTTCTATGGGCTTTACTCAATTCTGGGTGAGGTGCTGAACTCGAGAAGTAAGTTTGGTCCTTTTATGTGGGCACCGGCTTTGAACAACGTTGTATCAATTGCCGGTCTGATTGCATTTATTTTTATTTTCGGAGCAGATCCAACTGGTTCCAGGGGAATCGAAAGTTGGGGAGCAGAAAAGGCGGCGCTGCTTGCAGGCAGCGCAACCATTGGCGTTGCTGCACAAGCGTTGATTTTGCTTTTGGCTTGGAAGAAAATCGGCGTCACACTGAGCCTGAACTTTAAGTGGCGTGGTTTTGGTCTTCGTCCAGCGCTCAAAGCAGCCAGCTGGTCACTAGCGATGGTGCTGGTCACTCAAGTTGGTGCGCTAGTGCAAACCGCAGTCGCATCAACCGCCGCTTCTGGAAGAAACAGCGGAGCGGTTGTCGCATCAGTAGCGGCAGCATCAATTGCTTGGCTGATTTTTATGTTGCCGCATTCGGTTGTGACGGTTTCGGTAGCAACCGCTTACTTCACTCGCATGACTAAGCACGCGCAGGACGAACGACTGGATTTGTTCAAAGACGATCTAACAACCGGTTTACGAGTGATTGCCCTGGTCTCCGTTTTATCTTCCACGGTGCTTATTGTTTTGGCTTATCCAGTCGCGAGAGTCTTCGTTGGTGAATATCCAGCGACAATTGCACTTGGCAACGTGATCATTGCGCTGATGATTGGTTTGGTGCCATTCAGTTTTGTCTATCTGATGCAACGTGCGTTTTTCTCCTTGGAAGACACCAGAACACCGTTTGTCTTCACAACAATTCAGATTGCCCTGCACATAACTGGTTCGATTCTGCTTGGCATGTTTATGGAGAAGCAGTGGTTGGTGGTTTCTCTATCGCTGCTAACCGGTTTCACGGTTTTGGTTCAGGGGCTAATTGCTTATGTTCTGCTAAAGAAACGAATCGGGCTACTCTCCGGACACGGCATCAGAAAGGCTCTGATTCTTTTTCTATTGGCCGCGCTTCCCTCGGGTGGAATCGGATACTTCGCGCTTCAGCTTCTGGGTGGTTTCAACCCGAATGGTTTCGCACTGGACAGCGTGCTTAGCTCAATCGTGAGCTGCACGATAGTGGCCGGGGTAATGGCCATCTGTTACTTCGGATTGCTGTGGCTGCTTCGGGTCTCTGAGCTTAGAGAGCTAACCAAGGCGGTTAAACTTAGGTTAAAACGCTCCTAGCGGCCGCAAGAGGCGGTAATTTGGGACTAAATCATTTCCCCCAGCGGTTCTAGCCGTTATCTAACTGGAGTTTTCATGCGCGATGTAATCATCATTGGTTCCGGCCCTGCCGGCTATACCGCAGCAATCTATGCGGCTAGAGCACAGCTCAAGCCGCTGCTGATTGCCTCTTCGGTTGAACCTGGCGGAGAACTTATGAAGACCACCGAGGTTGAGAACTTCCCTGGCTTCCCAGAGGGCGTCATGGGTCCTGACCTGATGACCAACTTCCAGGCCCAGGCCGAGCGCTTTGGAACCGAGATTCTCTTCGACGATGTCGTTGAGGCGGACCTCAAGGGCGATGTAAAGAAGGTAAAGACCGGTTCTGGCGAGGTTTTCGAGGCCAAAACCGTGATCATTTCCACGGGAGCCGCCTACCGCGAGCTGGGTCTTCCGAAGGAAAAAGAGCTTTCTGGACACGGAGTCTCTTGGTGCGCAACCTGCGATGGCTTCTTCTTTAGGGAGAAAGTGATCGCGGTGGTAGGTGGAGGAGACTCCGCCATGGAGGAGGCCAACTTCCTGACCAAGTTCGCTTCAAAGGTTTACATAATCCACCGTCGTGACAGCTTGAAGGCCTCAAAGATCATGCAGCAACGGGCCTTTGACAACCCGAAGATCGAGTTCATTTGGAACTCTGAGGTCGCAGCTCTGAAGGGCGAGGTCAAGCTGGAGGGCGTGACCCTGCGAAACACCGTTTCGGGCGACGAGAGCAAATTGGCTCTGGAAGGCCTATTTATCGCGGTCGGAAATGACCCAAGAGTTTCTTTGGTTGAGAATCAAGTGGAGCTCACCCCAGAGCGTTTCATCAAGGTTGATGGCAGATCGTCCAAAACCTCCCTCCCTGGCGTCTTCGCCGCGGGAGA
>JACCDM010374011.1_pt1 | contig 16033 bp, 20 predicted proteins | sample 7445851 | NCBI WGS metagenome assembly JACCDM01 (sample SAMN15323438, study PRJNA562643) | freshwater metagenome | isolation source: river surface water | place: USA:Blue River Watershed | collected 2017-08-16
ACTGATAGCCAGCCTGGGATGGTGACCTTTCCGCCCTTAGCAACGGTTGAAGCGATGGTCTCGAAGAATGCGTCAACAACACGGTTGACGGCAGCCTGTGACTCACCGGTGCTTGCAGCAACAGCTGCTACTAGTTCGCTCTTGTTTAGAGACATTTGGTCCTCCTGGACTATTGGTTGTGACGTTCTGTCGTGTTTCAACCTACATGGAATGAAAAACTTGTCATTCATTCATTACGGCGTGTTGCGAACCAGTTTTCTGGGAATTTTCCTTGATTTAGAGCCGATGTACGGGCATCCGTATGAAAAAAATCCCCCCGACCAGATCGGCCGAGGGGATTTTCTTTAAGAATTTGTAATTCTTACCAGCTTGACTTGGTGATGCCCGGAAGCTCACCGCGGTGTGCCATGTCGCGGAAGCGAACACGTGAAACACCGAACTTAGCAAGAACACCACGTGGGCGACCGTCGATTGCATCGCGGTTGCGTAGGCGGGTTGGTGAAGCGTTGCGAGGAAGCTTCTGCAGACCTAGACGTGCTGCTTCGCGCTGCTCGTCGGTGCTGTTTGGGTCAACCAAAGCCTTCTTTAGCTCTAGACGCTTTTCTGCGTAGCGCTCAACAATAACCTTGCGCTTGTCGTTCTTAACGATCTTGCTCTTCTTAGCCATTCTTAGCGCTCCTCGCGGAATTCAACGTGCTGACGCACAACTGGGTCGTACTTCTTCAAGACGATACGGTCTGGGTCGTTGCGACGGTTCTTCTTGGTTACATAGGTGTAGCCAGTGCCTGCAGTCGAACGAAGCTTGATGATCGGACGGATGTCCTTATCTTTCTTAGCCATTTAGCGGCGCTCCTTAGATCTTCTCGCCGCGGGCAAGAATCTCGGCAACAACTGCCTCAATGCCACGAACGTCGATTACCTTGATGCCACGGGCACTTAGGTTTAGGGTCACGTTGCGCTTTAGAGAAGGAACAAAGTATGTCTTCTTCTGGATGTTTGGGTTAAAGCGACGCTTGGTCTTGTTCTGGGCGTGCGAGACGTTGTGGCCGAATTGCGGCTTGGTCTCAGTCACCTGGCAATAAGCTGCCATTTTTGTCTCCTTTTGGGCCAAGCCCAAACTGATCTAATAGATGCTGGCCCGTGAAAGGGCTAAGGCTTGATGAAAAAAGTATTGGTTGCTAAAAGAGCAACTGCTCAAGTTTAGGTTAGGCCGGCGCTCTTAAGCAAGTCTTGGCAAGAAATTTTCGGCATCGACACGCCGAAAAATCCATATTTCCGACTAATCGCAGTCGCCACAGAGGCCAAAAATGTCGATGGTGTGGCTCGGATTGCTGAATCCGTGTTCTTTTGCGACCTCGTCAGCCCACTTCTCGACCCGGCTGGCTTCGATCTCAACCGTCTTGCCGCAGCCTCGACAGATCAGGTGGTGGTGGTGATCGGTGCCGCAGGCACGATAGAGAATCTCGTTGCCCGAGCGAGCATCGCTGCCTGAGTTCTGCAGCGAGTCGGCTTCGCCGGCGCTAGCCAAGTCGGCGAGTGCGCGATAAACAGTTGCCAGACCGATAGTCGAGCCATGGTTGCGCAGCACCAGGTGCAGCTGCTGAGCGCTGACGAATCCGGTGGCCTCGCCAAGAGCGTGGCGCACGGCATCTTTTTGCCAGGTGTTGCGCTTGGCAGTTTTAGCGGCGTCAGCCGCTTCGATTTTTTTGCTCATTTGCGCACCCGTTCAATCAGGCGGCAGATCAGATAAATCAAGAACGAGATTGTGGTCACGTATGGGCTGATCGGCAAGCCGCCGCCGAGTGCCAGCAGAATTCCACCGAGCACAGCCACCAGAGCGAAAATCACCGAAAGAATCGGAACCAAAATTTGCGAAGAGCTAACTCGCAGAGCTGCCGCGGCTGGGGTCACCAGCAAGCTCAAAACCAAGAGTGCACCGACAACCTGGATGCTGGCCGCGACCGAAAGTCCTAGCACCAACATAAAGACAATCGATAGTGCCCTGGTCGGCACTCCTCGAGCGGCGGCCACCTCGGCATCCAAGCTGGCAAAGCTCAGTGGGCGCCAGACAATGGCCAGTGTCAATAGCACCGATAAGCAAATAGCGATTAGCCAAATCAGTTGTGGGTCATCAACCGCAACGATCTGACCAGTCAGCAAGCCGAACTTGTTGGCGGCTCGCCCTTCATACAGTGAGAGCGCCAAAATGCCGACGCCCAAACCGGCCGGCATCAACACGGCAACTATTGAGTTTCGTTCTTTGGCCTTGGCGCCTAGCATGCCAATAATCAGTGCGGCGGCTAGCGAGCCAACCACTGAACCGGCCACCACATTCAGACCCATCAATAGCGCGATAGCAGCACCGGCAAAACTCAGTTCGCTAATGCCGTGAACAGCAAAAGACATGTCTCGAGTCATCACGAACACGCCAACCAGGCCACCGATTAGTGCCAGCAGCGCACCGGCGATTAGTGAGTTAGTCACCAACGGGATCAACTGGTCGTAGTTGCTGAAATCGAAGAGGGTCGGCATTAGATCCACTCCTCATGATCGTGGTGATCGTGCTCGGCGCTCGCGCCAACCACAACGATGCGGCCCTGGTTGCGCAGCACATCAACCGGTGCGCCATAAAGCTCGCTCAGAACCTCGCTGCGCAAAACCTCATCTGGGGTGCCGATCTTGAATTTGCCGTTTGCCAAATAGAGCACTCGATCAACCATCGGCAGAATTGGGTTAACATCGTGAGTCACAAACAGCACGGCTGCGTTGTGTTCGCGGCGCTCTTTGTCGAGCAGGTCTGCCACGATCTGCTGTTGGTTTGGGTCAAGTGCGCTCAAAGGTTCGTCGGCCAAGATCAAGTCAGGCTGGCCAACCACGGCCTGAGCCACGCGAATTCGCTGAAGCTCGCCACCCGAAAGTTCGCCGATTGGCTTGTGGCTCAGGTGGTTTGCGTCAACGCAGGCTAAAGCCGCGGCAACTGCCTGACGGTTTTTTAGGCTCGGCAAGGCCAGGCCAAATTTGTGCCCATCGAGCCCCAGGTGCACCAGATCTTTAGCTAGCAGCGGCACACCGATGTCAAAACTGCGATTCTGCGGAATGTATCCCAGGCGGCGCGAGCCGCTCGAAATTTTTTGAGAATTTAGCGTGATCTCACCGGCGCTCAGCTTTGCCTGGCCGAGTATTGCGCGCAATAGGGCAGTCTTGCCCGAGCCGTTAGCACCGATAATCGCGATGAATTCGTGCGGCTGAACCTCAAGACTCAGGTCACTCCACAGGGTGCGGTCGCCATACGCCAAGGTGGCGTTTTGAATTTTTAACACCGGGTTGGCGCTAAATTCGCTGGCGGTCATCGGTCTGCTCTTTGTCTAGTCGAGTTTCTTTGCTGGCCTACTTGATGGCCTTATCTAGAGCCACAAGATTCTCGCCCATCCAGTCGACATAGGCCATGCCCTTTGGCATTAGCTCACTCAGGATGACCACAGCCACACCGGCGGTTTTCGCCTTGGCAACAATCTGCTTGGTCTGAGTGTTCTCGGTCTGAGCATTAACAACCAAGACCTTGATCTTGCCCGAGCCGACTAGGTCAAGAGCTGCCTTCATCGCAACCGGTGGGACATCGGTCTCATTTTCAATTGCCTTTGAGAAATCTGCAGGGGTTTTGTCGACAAATCCCAAGTCGTCAAGCAGCCAATAGGCAAGCGGCTCGGTTGCAAAATAGGCCACGCCCTCGGTCTTCTTTTTGATTTCGCCATAACCGGCTGCGATACCGGTCAGACCCTCAATTAGCTTGTCGGCGTTGGCCAAATAGGTCTGAGCGTTATCGATATCGATCGCGCCGAGTTCGTCTGCTATGGCATAGGTGGTTTTGCCCACTGCTGAGATGTTGTACCAAAAGTGTTCGTTGGTGTTGACGTCTGAGCTGCTGACCAAGTCGGCGACCTTAAGAACGTCAGCTGCTTTGCCGGCATCGGCGAGGGTCTGGGCAAAGTCGTCGTATCCGGCGCCATTGATCACCAAGAGATCGGCATTCTTGACTGCGAGCTGATCACGAGCCGACGCCTCATATGAGTGTGGGTCTTGAGCAGCACTGTTCACGATGCTGGTGACCTGCACTAGGTCGCCGCCAACTGATTCGGCGATGCTGCCCCAGATGTTGGTCGAGGCAACAATCTGAATCTTGCTGCTGTCAATTGGGGTTTCAGACTGAGTGCCGGTCTGGCCGTCGGTTTGCGATTGACCGTTTGATTCAGTGCCGGTCGAAGTTTCGGTCGATGCTGCGGCGCATCCGGTTAGAGCCAAGCTGGCAGCGACAAATAGGGCGGCGATTCTCAGATTCTTCATGCCCAAAGGCTAATCGTTATTGATAATCGTTGTCAATAAACCGGTCTATTCGCCCGAAGGGCGACGAATTTATTTTGGACTTTAGTCGAGCAGCAGTGCTGGCTCTTCGATAACCGAAGCAACATCCTGCACAAAGCGGCTGGCAACGTCTCCGTCGACCACGCGGTGGTCAAAGGTCGCGCCGATGGTGGTCACCTGGCGAACCACGATCTCGTTGTTTACTACCCAAGGCTTCGGGCGAATCGATCCCAGCGCCACAATGCCAACCTCGCCCGGGTTCAAAATCGGGGTTCCGGTGTCGACACCAAAAACACCGATGTTGGTGATGGTGATGGTTCCGTTCGACATATCAGCTGGGGTGGTTTTGCCTTCGCGGGCGGTGGCTGCCAGCTGCTCGATAGCCTGCGCCAACTCGAGCATCGACATCTTGTCGGCGTCCTTGATGTTTGGCACGATCAAACCGCGCGGGGTCGCCGCAGCGATACCAAAGTTCACATAGTTGTGAACGATGATTTCTTCGTCGGTCCAAGTTGAGTTCACGGTTGGGTTTCGGCGCACTGCCCAAATCATCGCCTTAGCCATGATCAAAAGCGGGGTCACCTTGACACCGGCGAAGTCGGTCGAGGCCTTTAGGCGCTTGACATATTCCATGGTGCGGGTGGCGTCGACGTCAACAAAAATGCTCACGTGCGGCGCGGTGAAAGCTGACGAAACCATTGCGTTCGCAATCGCCTTGCGCACTCCCTTAACCGGGATGCGCTCCTCGCGCTCGGTTGGCGCGGCCGGAGTGGTCAAGTTCTTGAATACTGAAGCCTGGCTAGCCGAACCGACAACATCTTCGCGGGTGATCTCGCCGGCGGTGCCGGTTGCGGTCACCTTGGTTAGGTCAACGCCAAGGTCTTTAGCGAGCTTGCGAATTGGCGGCTTGGCAATCACGGCATCTTCGGCAGCGAGTGCTGCCACATTGATTAGTCCGGTTGCCGGTGCGCCAGCGATGATCGGAATCGCCGAGGTGGCGGCAGCAACTGCAGGCAGTGAACCGGCGGCACCGCGGTGACGACGACGAGATCCGCCGTGCGAGCCTTCCATCACGCCGTAGCCAACTAGGTTTGGGGTCTTCTCTTGAGCCACGGTGGCTGCGGTGTCGGCCACGGCCTGGTGCGCAGAGGCAGCTGCGGCGGCAACTGCCGGGTCAATAATCGGGATAGATGCAGTGGCAACCGCACCAACTGCGCCATCGGCAACGGTGGCCGAAATAATTGGCTTGCCAACCTCAACGGTCTCGCCTTCGGCGGCAAGCAGCTCAGAAACCACTCCAGCAAACGGGCAAGGCAGTTCGACCAAAGACTTAGCGGTCTCGATTTCGACGATCACCTGGTTCACCGAAACGGTGTCGCCCGGCTTAACTTTCCAAGAGACGATCTCGGCTTCGGTTAGGCCTTCGCCAACGTCTGGCAAATTGAAATACGCGATTTGAGTCATTTCAGCGAGCCTCTCTTAATAGGCCAATGAGCGGTCAACCGCTTCAAGAATTCGGTCGGCGTCAGGCAAGAACTTCTCTTCGAGCTTGGCGGCCGGATAAGGAATGTCGAAGCCACCGACTCGCAAAATCGGCGCCTCTAGGTGATAGAAAGCCAGTTCTGAAACGCGAGCGGCGATTTCTGAGGCAACCGATACGTTGTTGCTGGCCTCTGAAACCACAACTAGGCGGCCGGTGCGACGAACAGATTCGATGATGGTGGCAAAGTCGATCGGTGCCATCGAGCGAATGTCGATGACCTCGATGTTGGTGCCTTCGCCGGCTGCGATCTCAGCTGCCTGCAGCGAGGTGGTCACCATCGGGCCATAGGTTGCGATGGTCACATCAGTGCCCGGCTTCAAAATGCGTGCTGTGTGCATTCCGGCCGGTGGGGTGTCTAGGTTGACCGGGCCCTTTTGCCAATAGCGACGCTTTGGCTCAAAGAACATCACCGGGTCTGTTGACTTGATGGCCTGCTGAATCATCCAATAGGCGTCGTTCGGATTGCTCGGGCTAACGATTCGCAGGCCGGCAGTGTGAGCAAAAAGCGCCTCTGGGCTTTCGCTGTGGTGCTCAACCGCGCCGATTCCGCCACCATAAGGCACACGGATAACCACCGGCATTGGGGTGAAGCCTTCGCTTCGGTTCTGCATTTTGGCCAGCTGAGTGGTGATCTGGTCAAACGCCGGAAAAATAAAGCCGTCGAACTGAATTTCGGTGACCGGGCGATAGCCGCGCATGGCCAAACCGATTGCGGTGCCGATGATGCCCGACTCGGCAATTGGCGTGTTGAAAACGCGCTTCTGGCCGAATTCTTTGTGCAGACCCTCAGTCACACGGAACACGCCACCGAGTTCGGCAACGTCTTCGCCGAACATCAAAACCTTTGGGTCATCGATCATGGCCTGACGAAGGCCAGCGTTAATCGCTTTGGCGATAGCCATCTCAACAAAATTGCTCACTATGCGGCACCGCCCTCGTCAAATGAGGCCTCATAGGCCTGCAGCCAAGAAAGCTGCTCTTCGATCAGCGGGTGCGGCTCTGAATAAACGTGCTTGAACATGTTCTCGACCGGTGGGTTCGGCATCGCAAAGATTGCTGCGCGAATTTCTTCTGACATCGAATTGCCGGCGGCCTCGCACTCGGCAAAGAAGCTTTCGTCTACGCCCTGGCGGCGCAAGAACTTCTGCAAGCGGTCCAGCGGATCGCGGGCCTTCCAATATTCAACTTCTTCGTTGCTGCGATATTTGGTCGGGTCGTCAGAGGTGGTGTGAGCACCCATGCGATAGGTGAAAGCCTCGATCAAGAACGGGCCTTTGCCTGAGCGGGCGTCATCCATGTGTTTTTTAGTCACGGCATAGCTGGCCAAAACGTCGTTGCCATCGATGCGGATGCCCGGCACACCAAAACCTGAACCGCGCTGATAAATAGGCACGGTGGTCTGTGATGAAACCGGTGAAGAAATTGCCCACTGGTTGTTTTGCACAAAGAAAACGATTGGGCTGTGGTTGACCGCCGCGAACAGCAGGCCTTCGCTCACGTCACCCTCGGCGGTGGCGCCATCGCCAACGTAGGTGATAACCGCTAGGTCTTCTTCTGGGTTGCCGGTGCCGACCTTGCCATCAAAGGCAACGCCCATTGCATAGCCGGTGGCGTGCAGAACCTGCGAACCAAGCACGATGGCATACAGGTGAAAGCGGGTTTCGTCTGGGTTCCAGCCGCCGTGGTTAACACCGCGAAGCATCTTCAGAATCGAAAGCAGGTCGATTCCGTGAGTGATGGCTACGCCGTGCTCGCGATAGCTAGGAAAAATGTGGTCGTTGTGGCCAACCGCATAGCCAGAACCGATTTGAGCTGCTTCTTGACCGACAGCCGGAATCCAGAGACCAAGTTGGCCCTGGCGCTGAAGTGCGGTGGCTTCGTTGTCGAATCGGCGCATGATGGCCATGTCGCGATAGAACTTTTTGATGTCTTCGACCGAAAGTTCTTTGATCAACTGGCCATATTCGGCATATTCAGCTGGCACGCTCAATTCACCCTCTGGCGAGAGAAACTGCACCATCGGAACTTTTGAGGAATCCACTGAAGTCATCTAAACCAGATTAGTTGTTCTCGTGGCACAATCGAGCCATGATTCGATTTCTGCTTGGAACTGTTATCAACGCCGCTGGCCTCTGGTTTATGACTTTGGTGGTCCCGGCTATCCAGTTGATTCCTTATGGGGGCCGTGACATCTGGACCTCAATCGGTTCATACCTTTTGGTCGGCGCCGTTTTCGGCATCATCAACGCGATTGTTGCCCCGGTTATCAAGGTTCTGGCGTTCCCGCTATACATCTTGACCTTTGGCCTGATCGCCTTTGTAATCAATGGCGCACTGCTGCTTTTGGTGGCCTGGATCTCGCAGTCAATCGGCAGCGACATTCTGACTATCCAGGGTTTCACCAGCGAGGGCTTGGCCATCGAGAGCCTTGGTTGGGCAATTTTGGGTGCCATCGTGATGAGCATCGCGACATTTTTTGCCCGTATGTTCTTCAAGCTTTTCCGCCTCATCTAGGGCATCCACATCAAAAGCCTCCTAACTTAGAGCCGCCGGCTCTAGTCAGCTCAAACCAGCGGGTTTCAACCACCTGGGTGCCCCTGGTTAAATCCAGAATCTTGTTTCGAATCGCTGTCGCACCCGCATCGTCGGCCTGATCAACTAGCTTTGCGGTTTCAACGTAGTTTTCGAGGCGATGGGCCTCGAGCGCATTGGCCTCGGGAATCTTGCGGGTTGCCGTGACCCAGTTGGAACGATTTGGATTCAATTGCCCGTCGAGCTTGGGCACCAAGTCGTTGCTGTGTTCTAAAGCCATGGTTGGCACATTCATTTGATTTCGCAGGTGACCAATCGGTGCCCCGGCGGTTACCAGGCCAACCACTTTGAACTGCGTGGTGGGCACCGACCCATTGAAAAAGTGGAAACCCGATCTGGTCGCTAAGTTGGCCGAAATTATGCCACCCTGCGAGTGGCCAACCAGCAAAACCCTGGCCCCGGCGGTCGCGCCAGCCATGGCCAATGCCTGCTCGACTCCGCGTTCGCTGGCCGCTAGGCCGGGGTTAGCCATCGCCGCCACATTGCTGGTGGCGTCAAAGGCGTTTTCGCCAGCGTTCATGGCCCACTCTTGAGTGCCCGGCACATAAGCAATAAATAGCGGGTCTTGAGCAAGTGGGTCGGCGGTAGCGCCAGTGATCGGCGTTAGCCGATCGACGCGAATTTGATTTTTTGAGTGTTCGTCGGTGCGCTGCAGATGCCAAATCAATTCGGCCAGACGATCAGGTGATTTCTGCGGATTAGTTAGCAACCCAGCTTCACCATGCCCTGACACCGGCAAGCCCAGCACACTCACCTCTCGAACCTGCACGCCGGTTTCTCGAAATACTCCAACCTCAACCGCGGCCTCGGCCAGGTTCGGAATGTCAGCGGCGATCTCGGTCTCGCCCTGAAAATAGGCTCGACTTGCCTCAAGACAAGCCAGCTCAAGGTGCTCAAGCTTTTGAATCAGCGCGGGCAACTCAAGCCCGACCGCAATTGATTTGGCCTGACCAAACCCGCCACCAAAGCCAGAACTCAGCCCTTCGCCCAAATCTGAGCTGGCTTGACCCAGCAGTGAAAACGGCGTGACCATCGACCGCAGGCACTCCTCGGCCAAGCGAATCTTGGCCAGCACCCGCTCAATCTCAAGGCTCGAGGCAACCACTTTGGCATCTCCGCCCCAGGTTTTTAGCGGGTTATCGCTCATCGCAGCCTCGCCATCAACCCGTGCAGCTCACCAGCCAAGCGCTCGAGGGCCAGCGCACACGAGTTCGAAGCGACCCCCGACCACTGCAACGGGTTCGGAATCGCCAGTTTCAGCAAGGTCACTGCTCGGTGCAATTCAAAGTCGATTTCATCCATGCCGAAAGCCTCGACCAAAACCGGCGCTAGCCGGTCGCGCAAAATTTATCGGTGCATAACTAGCCCGTTTTTCAAACAACCTGCCAAACCGGGGCCGAAAGCCATCAAACTCGGGCAATATAGACGGGTGAGTAATCTTTCAATCCAGCCAATCAGCCCACTAGACGGCCGCTATCGTGCCGCAGTCTCAGACCTGGGGTTCCACCTTTCAGAAGCCGGCCTTAACCGCGCCCGCATCGAGGTCGAGATCGAGTGGCTGATTCACCTGGCCAACCGCGATCTGCTCAACACCAACACCCCGATTGACGACGCCACCGTAGCCAAGCTGCGCGCGATTGTCACTGACTTCAGCGACGAAGACGTGGCCACCCTGGCAGCCACCGAAGCCACCACCAAGCACGACGTCAAGGCTGTCGAATATTTCATCCGTGGCAAACTTGCCGAACTAGGCCGCAACGACCTGCTCGAGCTGACCCACTTTGCCTGCACCAGCGAAGACATCAACAACCTCAGCTATGCCATCACCGTTCGCGATGCAATCAAGCAGGTATGGCTGCCGCGTGTTGCCGGCCTGTTGACCAAACTTCGCGAATTGAGCGCGGCTTATGCCGACAACTCGATGCTTTCGCACACTCATGGCCAGCCAGCAACCCCATCAACCATGGGCAAAGAGCTTGCGGTCTTCGTTCACCGTCTTGAGCGTCAGATTCGCCGCATCGAAGCAAACGAATATCTGGGCAAGTTCTCAGGTGCCACCGGAACCTTCTCGGCTCACGTGGTTGCCGCCCCTGGCGTTGACTGGCCAGCCGAGTCAGAGGCATTCGTCACCGGCCTTGGTCTCACCTGGAACCCGCTAACCACCCAGATCGAATCACACGACTGGCAGGCAGAGCTTTATTCAGCAGTTGCACTGTTCAACCGCATTTTGCACAACCTATGCACCGACATCTGGACCTACATTTCAATGGGTTATTTCAAGCAGATTCCGGTTGCCGGCGCCACTGGTTCATCAACCATGCCGCACAAGATCAACCCGATTCGCTTCGAGAACGCCGAGTCAAACCTCGAGCTTTCGAACGCGATTCTCGACAGCCTGGCTGCAACCCTGGTCACCAGCCGTCTGCAGCGCGACCTCACCGATTCAAGCTCGCAGCGCAACATCGGCTTGGGCCTTGGTCACTCGCTTCTCGCAATCGACAACGTCACTCGCGGCCTAAACGAGATCGACCTTTCAACCGCAGTTCTCGAGGCTGACCTCAGCGATAACTGGGAGATCCTTGGCGAAGCAATCCAGACCGTGATCCGTGCCGAAGTTGCCGCTGGCCGCTCGACCATCAGCGATCCATACGCGTTGCTCAAAGAGCTAACCCGCGGCAAGCGCCTTTCTGGCGAAGACATGGTTGCTTTTGTTGAGCAGCTAGAGATCGGCCAAGAGGCCAAAGATCGTTTGCTAACCCTGCGACCAAACACGTATGTCGGCCTTGCCGCCGAACTTGCGCGTCGCATTCAGAACTAAGACCAAAACAACAAAAACCGCCTCGATGCGAGGCGGTTTTTGCTTTAAGTCTTTGGCGGTTCCACGTGAAACCGGGCCGCTCGATAGCCCGTCAGGGCCAAGTACTACTTGAGTTTTGGCTCGTTTGGGTCGCTGTCGTCCATTTTGACCGATAGCGCCAAGGTGGCGATGCCCACCAGCGAAACAATGAATGTGACTCCCGCCCAAATAAGTGTGGTTTCGATTGAGCGAACGCCGCCCCAAACGAATAGTCCGATTACGACTGCTGCCAGCGCTGAAAGCGCAACTAGTTTGCCGGCTGAATCAGCTTTTTTTGGGGTTTTTGGGGTTTTAGCCATGCCTTAACCCTACTTCTTTGACTTGGTTTTGTTGGAACCAGTTTTTTTGCCATCGGCTTTGGCAGTCGGCGAAGCCACCGAGATTCCCAAGTGCACAGCAACAAAAATGGCGTATGCGCCCAAAAAGCCAACGTGGCTTACTGAATCACTGAGCCCAGCGATGCTCTGTGAGACACCGAGCCCAGTGGCCAGCACCGCGCTAATTAGGTGGTCACGGCGACGCGATGAACCCGGTTTGGCATAAATCGCCAAGATGACTTCGGCGAGAGTTCCGAAGAATCCCCAGGCACCAATAAGCAGCCAAGCGGTGAAAATCAGGTCGAATCTATCGGAATTGCCCGCTGCGCTTAGCTGAACCAACTGCGCAATCGAAAGAGCCAGCATCGCGAGCGAACCAAGCCCGACAAAAATTCTGAAAACTATGCCCCGTCGTTTTTTGTCGCGCAAAACCGAAAGACCAAAAGCGGCTGCCCAACCCAACGAAATTATTGCGAGTGCGATCATGCCCACCGCGGCGCTGTGCGATTGAGAGAAGGTGATCAGGATTCCGGCTATAAATGCTGAAACAGCCTGAGTTGCGGCAGTTATTTTGCGGTTTTTAATGCGAGGCATGCAACTACTGTTTCATATTCGCGAAGCGCGAGTATTGCCCTTGGAACCCAACCACGATGGTGCCGGTTGGTCCGTTTCGTTGCTTGGCCAAAATTAGGTCGGCTTCGCCGTGGCGCGGGTGGTCTTTTTCACCCAGAGCCTCGCGGTGCAAAAGAATGACCACGTCGGCGTCTTGCTCAAGCGAGCCCGACTCACGAAGCTGCGAGATTTCTGGCTTCTTGTCTTTGGTTTGCTCAGAGTTTCGGTTTAGCTGCGAGATCGCGATAACCGGGATGCCCAGCTCTTTCGCCAAAAGCTTGAGAGCACGTGAGAACTCAGAAACCTCTTGCTGACGGCTTTCAACCTTTTTGCCCGAAGTCATCAGCTGCAAATAGTCGATAACCACCATCTGTAGGCCGACTCGCTGCGCCAAACGACGGCACTTTGCACGAATTTCGACCAATGTCAGGTTTGGGCTGTCGTCGATATAAAGCGGTGAATCGTTGATCTGGCTGCGCACCGCGGCGAGCTTTGTCCAGTCAGTGTCGCCAACTGAGCCTTTTCGCATGTTTTGCAACGGGATAGAAGCCTCGGCTGAAAGCATGCGCATCGCGATTTCAGCGCGGCCCATTTCAAGCGAGAAGAAAATGACTGGCTTTTTGTGCTTGATTGCCGCATTGCGAGCAAAATCAAGGGCCAGGGTTGACTTGCCCACCGCTGGGCGAGCGGCCAAAATAACCAACTGGCCAGGGTGCAAGCCGTGAGTCATCTCATCTAGCTCATAAAAACCGGTTGGCACACCAACTAGGTCGCCTCCGCGCGACTGCGCGGCTTCGATTTCGTGAATTGCGGCCTCGATTGATTCGCTCAATCCGACATAGTCTTCGCCAACCGTCGAGGCGCCAACTGCATAAACCTCTGATTGGGCGGTGTTAACCAAGCCCTCGACATCACCCTCGTTGGCATAACCCATCTGCGCGATGCGAGTGCCAACCTCAACCAAACGGCGCAAGATGGCCTTTTCGGCCACGATTTTGCCATAGAAAGAGGCGTTGGCCGCGGTTGGAACAATCGAAGTAAGAGTGTGCAGATAATCGGCACCGCCGGCCTTGATCAGTGATCCGGTCTTGGTCAACTCGTCGGTGACGGTGATTACGTCGGTTGGCTCGCCCTTGCCATAGAGGCTAACGATGGCGTTAAAAATGGTTTCGTGCTTTGGCGCATAGAAATCAGCGGCTTTAGTGACCTCAAAAACCTCGGCAATAGCCTCTTGCGAAAGCAACATGCCGCCGATGGTGCTTTGCTCGGCCAACATGTCGTTTGGCAGCACGCGTTCAGAACTGCGATTGGCCTCTGGCGCAAACGGTGCGATAGACATAAAACTCTCCTGGATACAGTTCTGACTTGTCTAGCATCAGCCCCCGACAACACGACTCCAAACCGGCTTGTGTGCAAAACTGGGGATAACTCTAAAACACGCTCTAATAACTGTCGAAAATGTGTGTATAACCTGTGGAAAATACTGTGAATTTATCCACAGTATCAAGCAATCTAAAGGGCTAAACCCTGTGTAAAACAGATGTTGATTAACCCTAAACCATCACCTAAAGGTTGTGGATAACCGAACAGAAAAGAGCGGATATCCGCACATTAATGCCACCGAGGCCCGCTTATCCACAATCTATCCACAGGAGGCCAACAGGCGAGCTGGCTGGCTTTCACAGGTCGCCGCCACAGCGATACCGGGCTCAGAAATCCTAAGAATCCGGGCAAGCAAAAAGGGCCGCCCGAAGGCGACCCTTTTCGTATGAAGTGTTTTACTTCTTGCCGATTACCTGAAGGGTAATGGTGGCAACAAGGTCACCGTGCAAACGAACGGTGGCTAGGTGCTCGCCAGTGGTGCGCACTGGTGAGACGAAAGCAACCTTGCGCTTGTCGATCTCGCCAAGGCCAGCTGCTGCAACTGCTGCTGCAACATCTGAGGTCTTGACCTGACCGAATAGGCGGCCACCTAGGCCAGCCTTAGCGTTTAGGCGAACTGCCTTCTCTTCTAGACGAGCCTTTAGAGCCTGTGCATCTTCAACAGAAGCTAGGGCACGAGCGTCGCGAGCTGCGCGGATCGACTCGACCTGCTTCTCGCCACCCTTGGTCCATAGCACTGCGAAACCGCGAGGAAGTAGGTAGTTACGAGCGAAGCCGTCCTTTACCTCTACTACGTCGCCGGCTGAACCGAGGCCTGATACCTCGTTAGTCAGAATTAGCTTTGACATTGCTTTTCTCCTTAACGGCCAGCGCCTGCGTATGGCATTAGAGCCATTTCGCGAGCGTTCTTGACGGCACGGGCAATTAGGCGCTGTTCCTGAACAGAAACACCGGTGATACGACGAGCGCGGATCTTGCCGCGGTCTGAAACGAACTTGCGCAGGGTTGCGACGTCTTTGTAGTCAATTACGCCAACCTTGATTGCCTTTGCTGGAACATCCTTGAGGTTCTTAGCACCGCGCTTTGGCTTTTTGCTGTTGCGTGGATCGCTCTTTGCAGCCATTTGATTCTCCTAAATTTTCTAAAGATCTAAACCGGTATGAATCCGGGGATTAAAACGGGGTTTCGTCTGAGCCGGCAGCTGATGAGCCTGGGTTTGCCCAGGTGTCTTCGGCTGGCTTGGCAGCACCGCGCGAAACCGCTGGAGCATCGCCCCATGGGTCGCCGGCCACTGCGCCTGAGGCGCCGCCTTCGCGAGCACGACGGGTGACGCTGGCAGTTGCATAACGCAGTGACGGGCCAACCTCGTCGATTTCTAGCTCAAGTGAAGCGCGTGCTTCGCCCTGAGCGCTCTGGTAGGCAGAAGGAGCCTTTAGGCGCCCGGTGACTACTACGCGTGAACCCTTGGTTAGCGACTGAGCAACATTCTCAGCCACCTCACGCCAAGCGGTGCAACGAACCCATACGGTTTCGCCGTCTTCCCAGGTGCTGGTCTGACGGTTGAAGGTGCGAGGGGTTGAGCCCACGCGAATCGATACAACCGCTACGCCGCCCTGTGTATAGCGCAGTTCAGGATCGTCAGCTAGGTTGCCGACAATCGTGACGTTTAGTTCCCCGGCCATGAGATCTTTACTCGGCCTTCTTTGAAGCAGCCTTAGCTGCGGTGGTCTTTGCGGCAGGTGCCTTCTTGGCAGCTGGCTTTGAGTCTTCTGCAGCGTCTGCAGCCTTCTCTTCAGCTGAAACTGCTGGAACAGCAACTGGCTTGATGTTTACGACAGCCTCATCAGCGCGCAGCACCTTGGTGCGAAGCACAGCTTCTGAAATCTTTAGCTGACGGTCGACCTCAAGAATGTCGGCTGATGTGCAGGTCGCGTTAACGACTACATAGGTGCCTTCGGTGTTCTTGTTGATCTCGTATGCCAAGCGACGACGGCCCCAAATGTCAACGTTGTCAACGGTGCCTCCACCGTTGCGGATTACGTTGAGGAACTTGTCGAGTGACGGAGCAACGGTGCGCTCTTCGACGGTTGGGTCGAGGATAACCATGAGCTCGTATTTATGCATAACTAACCCACCTCCTTTGGACTAGAACGGTCACGGGCTTTCCGTGACAGGAGGGTATGTGCATGATGTTGCTAAACGGGCGAGTGCCCAAAAGACAACTTCCCTAGCCTACCGGCTGTTCCACCAGTCAAGCAAGAGTTTTTCTGCGGCTTCTGGGCCGATAGGTCCTTGGTCCAAACGCAGTTCCATTAAGAACTTGTATGCCTCGCCCACTTCGCGACCCGGTTTGAGGTCCAAAATTCGCAT
>JACCDM010361412.1_pt1 | contig 16031 bp, 14 predicted proteins | sample 7445851 | NCBI WGS metagenome assembly JACCDM01 (sample SAMN15323438, study PRJNA562643) | freshwater metagenome | isolation source: river surface water | place: USA:Blue River Watershed | collected 2017-08-16
GGATTTTTCTCGAGCACCACGAAATCAGCCTGCTTACCAACCTCAAGACTACCAACCAATTTATCGGCAAAGATCTGGTAAGCCGCATCAATCGTAATCGCACGGATTGCGTCATCCACACTCACCGCCTGATCGGGTCCTAACACTTTCTGGGGTGGTAGCTGCCACATCCGCGTCACCGACTCGGTAATGTAATTTAAGGGTCCCACATTCGATACTGGAGTATCACTGTGCAAGGTAAATTTACCGCCCGCCCGCTTGAACTCAGCCGCAGGATCAATCCGTTTAGCGCGGTCAGGGCCGACGATGTGATTATGAAAGGCTGAGCCCCAATAATCGACGTGGCCAATCGTAAAACTTGGGATGACGCCTAAGTTCACGGCTTTTTTCACTTGACCTTCATTGTTGATCGTGAAGTGCTCGATCCGCAGACGGCGATCTTTGGCCTGCGGGTTGCTACCCAAAAGCTTACCGTAGCTATTGAGTGTTTGATCGATGGCCCGATCACCATTTGAGTGGGTTGAGAGTTGCCAACCCTGATCAAAGTAAGACTTCATGGATGCATACATATCAGCATCTTTGAAATTCAGCGCACCAGACCATTTAGAATCTTTAGGATAGGTGTACGGTTGATTTAATGCAGCCGTTAAACCTTGGGTCGATCCATCGGCAATGTATTTGATACCAATAAAGCGCAAGGAATCATCACCCTCATTTGCCTTAATACCGTTGTATCCTTTGGGCATCGCCTCACTAAACAGATAGCCTCGAACCCGAATCGGGGATGCATTTTTTGCAAAGATTCCTTTGTAAATCGCGATTTCTTTATCGACCCCAAAATTAGCGCCGACACTCATTTCAGAGGCGGTGGTGACTCCTACCGAGGCGATGTTTCGCATGGTGCCAATCACCGCATTCAATAAATCACTCTCCGATGGCGGAGGCATTTTGCTCAAAAAGGCCAAATACGATGGCGGCTCAATCAGTTTGCCAGTCAATTGACCTTTGGCATCTTTGACATATACTCCGCCACCTGGAGGATTGGGAGTTTTATTGGTAATGCCTGCTAACTCAAGGGCCTTACGATTGACATATGCAATATGGCCCGATTGGTTCACGATGAAAATCGGGACGTCTTTAGAAACCCGATCCAAATCATCCGCATTCAGTTCGGCCATAAATGGACTCGTGCGCGACGGATCAACACCAAATCCAACCAACCAACCCCCTTTGGGGATGTTCTTTAAATGGGCCTTCATATTGTTGATCAAGGTCTCTTTCGTGTCGTACGGAAGAGTAAAGTTACTCAGATTTAATCCAAGCCCTTCCATCACCGCAGTCAAAATAATATGAACATGAGGCTCCACAAATCCGGGCATCAAGGTTTGCCCTTTGAGATCAACTAATTTCGTGGTGTTGGTTTTCCAATCCTTCAGCACCGCATCTTTAGTGCCGACTGCCACAATCTTGCCCTTTTGTACCGCAAGGGCTTCGACCTCTTCATTCTTCGGGTTAACGGTCACAATCGGGCCGCCATAAAAAATGGTATCGGCATTCCCTTTAGCAATCACCACCGTACTATGAGCGATCAGCAAGGTAACTAGGGCTTTGGTTAGCAATTTCATGAAAAGTCCTTGAAAAGATTTGACAGATTCAGTAAAAGTTTTACATCATTAAATTGGCAATGGTTTGAACTGAATTTATCACACAGTTTCCTCAAGTAGAATGAAACAATGAGAGTTCAAACCTTGTTTTTCAATTAAATTAGTTGGGACGATTTCTATGATCCACTATCCCTTTTTAACCTCAAGATAGATTAACGAATGTCTCCCTGGAAAGCAGCAGCTGTCGGCGATCGATTTGAGCAAATTGATACGCCCGCATTAATTCTGGATCTCGATGCCTTTGAGCGTAATGTGCAACGCCTTCAAGATGCCATGGCCCAGCAGGGCGTTCGTGTTCGCCCGCATGCCAAAAGTCATAAGTGCCCAATGATTGCTCACTATCAAATCAAAATGGGGGCTGTGGGTATTTGCTGTCAGAAAGTCAGTGAGGCTGCAGTATTTGTAGAGGCTGGCATTCAAGATATTCTAATTACCAATGAAGTCGTCGGTGAGCAAAAGGTGCAACGCGTCCTTGATTTAGCCCAACGTGCCCGAATTGGAATTCTGGTGGACCATGCCGATCAGGGCACGGCCTTTGCTAATGCAAGTGCCAAGCGTCAAACTAAACTCGATGTCTATCTAGAAATGGATGTGGGCATGGGCCGCTGCGGTGTGGTGTCGATCGATGAAGCCGTTTCATTAGCTCAGCAAATTGAAGCGGCGCCGTATCTCAATTTCATGGGTCTGCAGTGCTACCACGGCAGCGCACAACACTATCGCCTCCCCCAAGAACGCGAGGAAGCTATTGCCGCCACCTGTGCCAAAGCACTAGCCACCAAAGAAGCGATTGAAAAAGTTGGTATTCCGGTTCGCTGCATTAGTGGTGCCGGTACCGGATCAGTCATGCTCGAGGGCAGCTCTAAGATCTTTCATGAAGTTCAGGCAGGCTCCTACATTTTTATGGATCGCGACTATGCCACCAATCAACGCAGCGTGAATGACTTAGCATTCGAGCACGCCCTTTTTATTAAAACTGCCGTACTGAGTCAGTCGGCCCCTGGACGCGCCGTCGTGGATGCGGGTCTGAAGGCATCCAGCGTCGATTCTGGAATGCCAACGGTTTGGCAACGAGAGGACATCACCTACGTGAAAGCCTCTGATGAACATGGCAAATTGGAACTCCAGCCAGGCTCGACACTCAAGCTAGGCGACTCAATTCTTTTAATACCGGGTCATTGTGATCCCACCGTCAACTTATACGATGAAATCATTGGTATTCGTGGCAATACGGTCGAAGCAATCTGGCCGATTGCGGCACGCGGCGCTCTTCTATAGGAAATAAGCTGTCTTCGGTGAGTTGATTCACCATAAGAATCGCATGCGATTGAGATACAAAGGAATAAATCCGAGCAATAGACCCCCAAGCCCAATGATGTTGGTCAAGAGATCAAAGGTTTGCATGCTATAGATCGCAATAAACACCATAAATGCTGCCGATAGGAAGGGCCAGATGACATAAGTCATCGCCGCCATCGGGTTCGTTTTGAGTTTTAGGCGGTAATACCAAGCGCATGCAAATCCAGCAAGGCTCATATAAAAGCAGATCTGAAATCCAATGGCGAGTATGGAGCTCGACAAAATGGATTTGACGGTTGGCATATAGGATGAGGTAAAGAGCAACAATAATCCCAAGACCCAGATGGCAATGGTGGCAACAAGCGGGGTTTGCCATTGCGGATGGATCTTTGCATAGGCAGGATTGAGCATGCCGTCACGCGCCATCGAGAACAAGCTGCGACTGAACTGCAGGATCTGGGTCTCAATGGTTCCAACGGTACTCAGAATCGTACAAAAAACCGCCAGATAGTTCCACGGCTCAGGAAATAATTTAGTGGCCACCGCAAAGAGCACGTTGGTGTTCGCGTTCGAAATCTCTTCATCGGTGAGTGCGATCAACACCACGACCATCATGATGGTGAAAAACAGAATCATATTAATTACCGACCAGAATGCTCCATTGCTAGCTGCTCCAGAGGGATGCTCCGAATTCGATTTGCTCTCCTCGCTCAAGTTCATGGTGACGTCCCAACCCCAAAAGAAGAAGATTGCAATCAAAGCCCCCGTTGCAAATACTTCTGGTGTAAACGCAAAGGGTGAGATCCAATTGATCGTGGGTATCCGCACTGGCGTATCCCAGTACTGAATCAATACGCCCACAATGATGGCGATCAGTACACTGGCCTCTAAAACCGTAAAGGTGATCTGCACATAACTCGAGTGTTTAATCCCTCTGGCCACTAAAAGCGTAATCAATGTGAGCCATACCGCAGCAATTGCCGCGATGGCATGGGTGTTCTCTACGTATTGCGGAGCTAGAAGGAGCAAGGTTGAACTCGCTGCCGGTATGGTGGCTGAGACCATAAAGCACACCGATGCAACCAAAAGCCCCCAACCGGTAAAGAATCCCCAGGTGGGACCAAAAACATGACTCACCCATGCATAGGCAGCCCCAGCATTTGCGGTAATTTTGCTCAGATGCATAAATGCCAACACAATCCCGAACATAATCAGTCCACAAAAGAGGACGCTACCGACCGATAAGACCCCTACCGAAGCAACAATCGCCGATGTGGTGACAGCAATACTAAATGCCGGGGCAGTGCCCGCGACACCCATGATGATGGACTCAGTATTGCCAAGGGTCCCCTTGGAAAGCTCATTGGAATTAGACATTGCAATCATGAGGCGAGGCGCCTCTAGGCTCATACACTATCGGTCTGCCATCGCCTTGATGTCGGCCGCGGTCACATAGCCTTTGTTTTGCTGATCAATCCGCTGGAAGTTTGCTGCCACACGCGGCATTCCTGCTTTTGCCTCTTCAAGGGTCAATTTGCCATCCTTATTTTTATCAGCGGCAGCAAAACGTTGATCGATTTCTTGATCGGCTCTCGATTCTTGTGCATAAACAGTTGTCGTAAGCGCAGCAGCAATTAATAGGATGAATAGTTTTCTCATGATGATTTGGATTTGGATTAAACGTATGGGTGAACACTCTCAAGTCAATTTGAACTCAAATAATAATGCCTTCTGCTAATTGGATCGTCATTGACTACAGTCTTTTCAGAGTAATTTAGCCCCAAAAGGTCTTAATCTGCGGTGCCTCCACCTTAGCGCGCGCGTAGCCTGCGCGAAGCGCTGGCTCAATCTCTCGCGGATCGGTCAAATTTATTCCTGCAGGTGCACCAGCCACGATCCACTTCACCTTGCTACCGACTTGTTGGATATCCTTGATATTTTGAGCCATCGGATGCGGTATTTTTGTCAGAATTGGGCCCGTTACCCCATCCGTTAATGTAATCACCAGCACGCGCTTCGATCCGGCTATAACATCAACGTGCGCTGGGTTTGAACACATGCCACCATCCATACCGTAGCGCTGACCAAGCAAGGTGGGTCCAGCAATCCCCGGGAGTGAACTACTTGCAGCTGCAGCGCTAGCCAAGGCAATTCCATTTTTCTTGGCCGTTGCCTGACCGATGATCAGACGCTCCCCGGTATAGCAATCGATTGAGGTCGTGAACATTTTGGCACTTGGCCAATCGGTCTTGCTATCACCAGTTAAAAGTGCAGCGAGTTTTTCCACGCGCGCACCATTGAGGCGATTGTCAGCAGCCAATGCCGCACGTCCAATGACACGTCTTGTCTCGATGCTCCCGTTCGTGGCGGCCATATTGATCTCCATTGCCCTTCGTTGACTGGTATTTGGGTTCGTGGTGGGCGCCAGCTTGGCGAATAGCTTAGGAAAATCACCAAAGAAATCCATTTCAGAGCGCAAACGTAGAAAGTGTCCATTTAATAAGGCCGAGCCCATATAAGAACCCGCAGAAGTTCCAACAACCATTTGAGGCAGGTTGACCATATCAAGACCGGATTCTAATAGTCCATGAAAAAATCCGCAGTACCACGCGATGGAATACTCCCCTCCGCCACCGAGCACCATAGTACGGTCTAGACTCTTGGCTAAGGGCGATGCTTTAGGCGTTGTCGCAATTGGTATGGCAAGCCCATCCCTTGCAAAAATTGTCTCGGAGATTTTCTCGGCCTGCTGAGCTAGCCCTTTCGAGGAGGCATTTTGTGCGCTTGCCATAGATGAAATGAGAGAGGATCCGCCAATCAGAGCTGATCCCGCAAATGTTGATGTTTTTAAGAACTGGCGCCGCGACATATTTACCCTATCTATTTATTAAAAGAATATCCAATCCCCTATCACTCTTTGATGAATAGAGATTTACGCTTTCAAAGAACCTTTTGAGTGCTCATCGAGATCAATTTTTTTAGATATTTCATTTGACTTATTCAATACTAGATAAATATATAATAAAAATATTCTTTTATTGCTTTAAACAAAACTATTAGGCGATTCAAATTCATTGTGTCAGCCTTAGCCACCATCATGGCCGGCTACGGGTATGGACAAACTCCGTCAGCGACTGAGCCATCCACTTTTTTAGGCCTTGAAAATCGTACCTATGAGTACAGTCCCGACTCCATCGTAGAATTTTGGGGCTACCACAATGGTTACGGCAATGAGAATTTCAGTGATCAGTTCAGATTGCGATTGTATGAACCTCTTCAATGGGGCAATTGGAAGGGAATGTTTCGTCTCGATACCAGCTGGGTATCGCAATGGGGGCCAGCTGACCCTGGTCAAAGCAGCGGTCAATTTAGTGCGGGCAATACCTTTATTACCGTTTGGGGACGCCCTCTCTCGTACTTACCAGACTGGGGCTTCAATCTAGGAGCTCGACTAGTGATGCCATTTGGTAATAACGGGCAATGGGCAATTGGACCTCAAGTTGGGTCCGTATTTAAGCCGACCAACCCCAGCAGAACCATTTTGGCTGATTTTTCTCCATTGGTACGTTATATGTATGGCTTTGATACCAAGAACAACTCGTTTGCGATCAATCCGACACAACCCCCTCTTCTGCGTACCCTCAATCTCTTTCCAACGGTGGGCTTGCAACTCACCCCAACAACCCAAATCCGATTCTGGGATGAAAACCAGATCATTTACAACACTGCAGGTGGTGGTTGGTTTGTGCCGATTGACGCTATGCTGACCCAATCAATCAACAAGCATTTGTTAATTGCGCTTGGTGGTGCTAAACAGATTGTTCAAACCTATCAAGTGTTTGACTGGTCGATTTATGGAAAGATTTCCTTGCGGTTTTAGTGGAATCGATTATCGAGTTCTACGCCACTCTGATAAAACATAATCTCGAATAAATTCACTTTCTTTTCTCGCGCAAACAATACTTGTTTCATTTACAGATGGATCTAATAAACACTGAAGTCTTAATACATCACCATTTTGATCATAATTTGGTAGCCAGGCGCCCCAAAAAAATCCGAGAGACTCTAAATCAATTGTTGCCTGGCTTGCCATTGGATCGCCCAATGGTATGTCGATGTAAACCACTGGATGGTTTTCACTCTTAAGCGCTTCCATAAAGACTTCGATTCTTCTCAAAAAATCGCGGCCGATTTCCCTTACTTTGATAAATGATGGCTTTCCTTCCGGGGAGTGATGCATGCTCACGGTTGATAGATCAGCAAATTTATCCTTGGCAATTTGATTAATCCGTTTTCGTTTAATTCCTGTATGCCTCAGCAAGTCCTCAAAAAAAGAGGCGTGATGCGGTGGGATATGCGCCAAAAAATTACCTTGATCTTGAAGATTGACATAGCATGGAATCAGGGAATGTCGAGCATCATCAACATTTTGTAATCCATCCATGTGAACAGACTTAGGTTGTCCGTTCATTAATAGCCCAGTTTCTGCGCCACCCAAGGCGATCATTTCTAATTGACTATAGGGATGATTGGTAACGCAGGCTGCCCAAAAGCCCTGCAAACCAATTGATTTGGCATGTTTTTTTCGCTCCTTTGCTAGCATATCTGAGAGATGTTTTCCTCGATATTCAGGATCAACAAATAGCTTACCAGCCTCTGGAACTTGATCTAAGGGATGCTCATAACTAAGAGCGCAATGCCCGGCAACAGCCCCTTGGGGAGACATGGCGATTACCGAATGCATCAACTGAGATTGGATTAAATTTTTTACCTCATCCACCTGATACATCTGCAGGTTAGGATAACTGTCACCGTAGCACCGTATGAGTGCCTCAATAATTGCTTTTGCATCACTTGGTTCTGCAGCTCTGATTAAAAATCCATCGGTTGAATTTGAATTCATTTTGATCATTAATGAAACGGAATAAATTAAATTGAATAGTTTATTTACTGCGGCATGGCCATTTTTGAGCCATCGCATCAAACGTTAATGAAGCAAATGCCTCACCTGCCCTGTTTGGTTGAGTGTCTATATAGTTGCTTACAACCCGAATGCGTTCTTTAATATCTACATCTTTAGGAACACAAATTTTCTTATCGTAATGGGCATTATCCTCAACCCCTAAGATAATGCCAACGCACAAGCCATGATTAAAAGTTACAGCCTGTTGACTGTCATTTAACAATTGACTGCAGATTGAATTCAATTTACTTGTTGTTAGATTTGGAATTGGCAAAGGCGACGGTTCAGAGAGCGCACTGACAGGAAAAAGAAGTGAGGTCAGCAATAAAATGGAGAAACTGATCTGTCGAGGCATTGTGCTAGATTAACAAAAATTCACTTAAAGATAAATCTTCACCATCCACCTAGCATATAGAACCAGCACCCGCGGCTTAGAAAGGCTCAAAATTGATCATTTTTATAATCAATTAAACTTTTCGAATTGATATAAAAATCTCGGTGCAGCCCATAAAACGAATCATGAGGGTATATCTATTAGCTGGATTAGCACTTTGGCTAACTTTCTTGTCAGGCACTGCATTTGCTCAATTAGAGGATCCGTCCAAACCTGTTATTGATCGCCCTGCCATCTTTGACTCAAAATCCTATGTTGAACTGGGCGGCTCTTATGAGAACCTAACTAATCATTACAAATCATGGGATGCTCAATACCTTGATGTAATGTTACCCATGAAACAATATGGTCTTTTATACACTCAGGTACAAAATGCTAATCGCTTTGACCAATCCGACCAATCAATCTATGCCAATTATTCATATCCAACACAATATGGCGTTGTTAATGTAGAAGGCGGTTATACCCATAATCCATTTTTCCTAGCCAAAGAACTTTATGGTGCCGGTTGGGTTGGCAAGTTACCTCAAAAATTTAACTACTTTTTGTCGGTAAGGCAAAGCAACTACACGGATGGCAACACGGTTAACCAAAATATTGGTTTAGATAAGTATTTGGGAGCTTTTCGACTCGCATATCTGGCTACATACTCAACACTGAATCAGCAAAAAAGTGGATGGCTTAGTAAATATCAAGCCCAATGGTTTGGAAGTAACGGCAATCGTGTAGGTCTAACCTTTGCCAGCGGGCATGAACCCACTGTTGTGAATATTGGCAACCTAACAACCATTGATACCCAGCAATACCAAATAGATGGGGTCTACTGGCTTTCCAAGCAATATGCCCTAACTGGGGCCGCATGGCATGCCAAACAAGGTAATTTTTATCAACGCAATGGGGTGCAAATTGGATTTCGAGTGGCTTTCTGATTCCCTTTTGCAATATGCGCTTTATCTAAGCGGATTCTTCTTTATTGGAATCGTATGTTGCATGATTCTGATTACGCATAAGTTCAATTCCTATCGCAGTCATCAAGCAAAACAGAATCATGCAATCGAGCTCATTAAGACAGTCCTGCAATTAAATAAAAGTGATTCATCTGCCAACAATGATCTCAATGCCTATATTAAAGCCCATCCAATTGATTGCTGTTACGGTTTTGTCAGAGTATTTGAGAATGCCACAGACTCAATTGACCGAAAATGGCTTAAATCAATCGATATTGAGTATACGGTTAATCAATCACTCACGAGTCTATTTCATAAAAATCAAGCCATTGCAATTGAAGCCATTGGACTTTTAAAGCTCCAATCGTATCGCGCCAAAATCCTAGCAAGACTCGAAGATCCGCAATACTGCCCGTTCGCGGCAGAGGCATTGATTCGTCTCGATGGCAAAGTAGGAATTCCTAAGGTTTTAGAGTGCCATCAGAATCAATTACTAACTATTAGCCAAACCCTGACAGCCCTTTTCCAATTGGATCCGACTGATTTAAAGGCATTACTTGGTTCAAGTAGCTCTATCAAGATTCCGACTGAATTTTTACGCTATCTCAAGCCATGAGTCCAACCAACATCATCAGTCTTGCCATTCGACTCTTGGAGTACTTCTTTCATATTCACTTACTAATTGCGATCATTACGTATGGCGTTGTTGCAGGATTATTTCGGAAGCATTTTAGGCATATTCGTTTTCGGGCAATCAATCATGAAAAGGTAGCTTTTGAACAATTTCATGCTCCAAAAGTAACTATCATCATTCCTACTTTTAACGAAGGGTCTGGGATCCTAGAGAGTGTTGAAGCGGCACTATCGGCCGACTATCCCAACCTTCAGGTCGTGGTCGTAGACGACGGCTCAACGGATGACACAATTGCTCAGTTAAATTTGGTATATGCACTTGAGTCAAAAACACTTTCAACTTTCTCGAGCATTGGCACAGCGTCAAAAGTCACTAGTTACCAGTCCAAAAGTGATCCAAAGTTAGTTGTAATAACAAAAATCCATTCAGGTAAAGCCGATAGTCTTAATTTGGCTATTAACCACTGTGATTCTGAGCTAATTTGCTGCATTGATGCTGATTCGATTATTACTCCAGATTCATTACGGAAGATGGTAGTTAAGTTCGTGGATGAACCCTCCCTAATCGCGCTGGGAGGTGCTATTTCTCCCAGTAATGAGGTCGTTGTGGAAAATGGCGAGGTTAAACGCCGTAAGTCAAATCAACCCATTTTTGTTGCGATCCAAATTATTGAATACCTTCGCTCATTTACGTCCTGGCGAACTGGCTGGTCTTATCTTGATGGTTTACTTATTATTGGCGGGGCTCTAACAATCTTTAAACGCGATGCTCTGCTGACAGTCAATGGCTATCGGAATGAATCGGTATGCGAAGACTTGGAAATTATTCTTACCCTGCATGAACATTTCCTTAATAAGGATATTCCATACCATGTCTGGACCATTCCAGATGTCATTTGTTGGACCCGGGTTCCGACGAATGCCGGCCAATTACGTAAACAACGTATGCGTTGGATGTATGGAGCGCTTCAAAGCTTACAAAAGCATAAGAATTTAGCATTTAACCGAAAAAGTCCACTAATTGGATGGTTTGCTCTGCCTCATCTTATTTTTATTGAATCTTTTGCACCAATTTTTGAATTACTTGGCCTCGTTTGTTTTGTATTAGCTCTTGTCTTTGGTTTACTCTCCATCCCAGCTTTTTTGATTTACGGATTTCTGATTTTTTCCATCACTAGCTTTTATTCTTGGTATGCCCTTGCAAATAATGATGCTTTCATGCAAACCTTTCCCAATCTTCGTCAAGTCATACGGCTTGGCATAATTGGATTAATCGAGCCAATTGGCTATCGACAGCGTGAATCCTTTTGGAGATTGTGTGCCTGGTGGAAATGGGTAACCAATCAAAAAATTGATTGGAAATGAATTAAATCAATTTAATTGCTAAATTTAATAGCAACATCGTTTCATGCACTTCCACTTTAGACTGCCCACCTAGGTAGTCTTTTGTTTTAAGCCCTTAAATTTTGTACGGATACTTTTGCGCTTCCTGTGGCGTAATTGAAATTCGGTCATCATTCCTAAAAATAGGTAAATTAATGAGCAACCCAACTACCATTCAACTAATTGCCACTTCGCTATTTGGTATTGCGGTGTTGCATACCTTTTTGGCCTTTTATTTTGAGCGGCTTGCCCATCATTCACGCCATCACGCTGGTTTATTTCATCTCTTAGGTGAGGTTGAGGCCGTATTTGGCTTTTGGGCTATGGTACTCGTTGTTTTCATGGCTTTCATTCATGGCAGCACCAAACCAGCCATCCACTATCTAGAGTCCAGAAACTATACCGAGCCGTTATTTGTATTTGCGATTATGGTAATTGCGGCCAGTAAGCCAATCTTATACGTCGCCAAAACAATTGTTCTAACGATCTCAAAACTGCTTGAAAAGTCCTTCAGATTACAAGCAGTTACTGCCAACTATTTTGTAACCCTGAGCGCCGTTCCCATCTTGGGCTCATTTATTACCGAGCCCGCCGCGATGACTTTGGCTGCTTTTTTGCTGCGCGACACCATCTTTTCAAAAACCAATTCAACAAAATTGATGTACCTCACTATTGGGGTCCTATTTGTCAATATTTCAATTGGCGGTGCTTTGACAAGTTTTGCAACCCCTCCTATTTTGATGGTTACCTCGGCTTGGAATTGGGATACAGCGTATGTATTTCAAACCTTCGGAATTAAGGCAACCATTGCCGTTATAGTGAATGCCCTACTAATTACATTGGTTGTTCATAAAGACCTGCCAAAGGCTGCTTCAGCCAATCAAGACGATCGCATGCCCTTATGGGTTGCCTTGACTCATCTGCTATTTCTTTTAGCAGTAGTTATTTTTGCCCATCATCCGATCATCTTTATGGGCTTTTTGCTTTTTTTCTTAGGCTACACCCACGCTTACAGTGCCTATCAATCTCGACTCATTCTCAAAGAAGCTCTCATGGTGGCATTTTTCTTGGCCGGTCTTGTTGTACTTGGCGGGCTACAACAATGGTGGCTGCAACCTTTGCTGAGTGGCATGAGCAATACCGCTGTGTTTTATGGAGCTACTGCTCTTACTGCAATTACTGATAATGCCGCCTTGACGTATTTGGGATCCTTGGTGGAAGGAACGACCGAAGAGTTTCGTTATGCTTTGGTGGCTGGTGCTCTCGCAGGTGGCGGCTTAACTGTGATTGCAAATGCCCCGAATCCTGCTGGTTTGGCTATTCTAAAAGATTACTTCCCACAAAAAGCCGTATCGGCGCTCAAGTTGCTATTAGCTGCTCTTCCACCAACTGCCATCGCAATACTTGCATTTCAAGTTTTATAGGTGGTCAACCCTGAGGAGTTAAATGTCAGAATTAGTGAACGCAATACGCCTTGATCATGCAATTGAAAAAATTAAATTACTCAGTACGCGTCTTTATTGATTCTAAAACTTTTTTTAATGCCACAGACTTTACCGATGTAGCGCCCTTAAATGGCTGATCAAAAATAATTAACAAGCCTAATAGCGAGCCATAAATGATTGGGAAAACTGTTACAGCAAACTCGAGTTCATTGCCCGGGACAACCAAGGAAGTAATGCTACTAATAGCTAAGAATATAAAAAACATTGCAACCCAGAAAATGGATGGTAATTTTTGGCCAGATCGATCAATCCGAACCTCGCGTGCTTCAGATACAGATTCAGCCACATTCAAAATATCCGAGTAAATTGCGATTTGTTTCGGGGTGACGGGTTCTAATTTAAATAGTCTTTGAGAAATAGATCTCCAAAGCATGTGAGTTTCATTACAACCCTGCTCCATACGCAGCTGAGCCCACTCCGATTGAATAATCGATTCGAGGTATTTTCGGAGCTCGTTTCGAGTTTCAAGGGCATAGCTATCACCAAAACGAAGCAGCAAGCGATCAAGGTTATTAATTTGACTGGCTTCTGACGCCACCAGTACAGATGCGGACTGAAAGTTACTTTGCGCTTGATTGAGTAGAAAACCAATGAATACCCCAACCGTTGCACCCAAAAGAGCAAATAGAGATTGTGCAATTTTGATTGTTTCTTCATTGGGCTCTAAAAAAAAGATCCCCTTCACAAGATGAGGAGCCAAATGTGATAGCACATTGATCAATCCAATACATAGCAAAATAATTAGGATATTAGGTAGCTTGTAAATAAATTTAGGCATTGGGTAAGAGAATCTTTGTTTTTATGTTTTAAAGTATTACGATATCATCAAAGCTTGTTGGAATTGAAAAACTCACAAATTCAATATACTGATACCTTCCAACGGATGTCAATAAGACTCTGGATCCCAGAGAATCTTATAGCCCCCCCCACCGCCGCGCTCTCTTATGCGATAAATGTCATCAAGCGCTCTTCAACAGATTAGGATAGATAGAATATCAAGTAGCATTGATCAGAAAGTATGATTCATTTAAACATTAGATCGTTAAATCTATGCCTATTGAACTAGTTATTGCAGCCTTTGGTGGTTTTCTATGCGGTTTTTTAAATACCGTTGCATCGAGCGGATCAGCGGTTACGCTGCCACTCTTGGTATTTATGGGACTAACCCCTATTGTTGCCAATGCGACCAATCGCGTACCTGTGGTTGTGGCCGCATTAATTGCAACGATTACATTTCTACGCGCCAAAGTAATTGATTGGAAAATCGCAATTAAAATTCTTATTCCTACTGTAATAGGCTGTGTTGTAGGCGCAGAGTTTGTTGACATATTACCGCAGGAAGATATCAAGCTATTAATTTCAGTTGCAGTCCTACTGGCCTTTCTGCTCCTATTTAGTGGCTTAAAAAAAATCCTGCAAAAAGAATTTGAAGAGGCTGCCCGTTTTCGTTTTATTGAATTTATCATTTTATTTTTAGTAGGGTTCTGGCTCGGATTAATTGTTCTTGATGGCGCCACCTATTTATTATTAGCTCTTATTGTTTTTGTGCGATTGCCACTTGTGAAAGCAAATGCTTACAAAAACTTAGTACTTTTTGTAACATCCGCAATTGCATTAAGTGTGTTCGCGCGAAACGGAGAGGTCAATTGGGAGATTGGTGGCATCATGGCTCTGGGAGCGGTATTGGGGGGGCTAATTGGTGCACGTTTTGCCCTTAACCCAATTGCTAAGGTTTGGACCTTTCGACTTCTGGTAACTATTATTTTCCTTGAGCTACTCCATATTGGCATGCAATACCTTTTTTAGGTATTTCAAGCCTGCAGATTCTTCCAACGAATCTATGAGCAAGTTCATGAGTCGGGCTGATGGCGCCCGTATATTTGACGGGCTTACGATCAATTACTTTTGATACCTATCGACTCAAGAACTTAACCCGGTCTAACTTCCCCACTCCCAAAAAACTTTTGTTCGAATATTTAGTAATTAATCTAATACCCTCAACCACCTTTAAAGTTAATATTGCTAACGCACTTTAGAGGGGAACTGCTCGTTTTTTTGATTTAACTTCTCAAAATCAATTAGCTCGTTACTCCAACTTAGAGCACTTCGAAGAATCTGCTAAGTCTTTGCCTTCGGTATTGAAGTAAAACACGAGAACATTAACCGGTTTGCCGCCGGAAGAGCTGGCTTGATGGCACCAGTTAATTGCCTCTACATAGGAGTCTCCGGTCTTTACAATCCGCTTACCTTTGGAGCCATAGTTAATTTCCATTTCTCCAGATAATACATATACCAAGGCAGCTACCGGATGCTTATGAATATCCGTGGATTTACCAACACCTATGGTGACATTAAAAGGTTTTAAATCTTGGTTCGTGGTCGGCAAAGCATAAGGCTGGCCAATAATCGTTTTACCATTTCCGATCACATTAATCGGCGCAGCTTGAATACCCTCATAGGGCAACTTTCCAGGAGCAGCGATAGCGGATGTAAAAGAGGCCAACAGAATACTTGAAACAAAAAAAAGCTTTTTCATGTGCATCTACCTTAGAAGATTTTGGACAAAAATTATTTTATTAGCAAAATTATTATAAAGTTTTTCAGTATATTGTCAGCATAATCTCAAATACATTTAAATAAATAAAAAATTATCGGGTTTCCAACGTTAAATGAAATTTTTTCAAATTCCAACACCGATAGGGACGCTTGTTAGTATCAAAGAATAATTTATGTCAAAGCAACTCTACTCATCATTGGTTTTGGATAGAAGCTCTTTTGCATTTCTGACTCAGCAATAATCTCTGCAATCATCTCTGCAGTGCAGGCCGAGAGTGTCCATCCTAAGTGACCATGGCCGGTGTTGTAAAACACATTTGGATGCTGGCCCTTGCCTACCTTTGGGAGCATATTGGGCATCATGGGCCTCAATCCTGCCCAAGGTACGATCGAGCGTGTATTGACTTTTGGAAAGCATTGCTTGACCCAATTCACCAAGGGCTTAATCCGATCCATCCGAATATTACGATTTTCGCCATTAAACTCGGCAGTTCCGGCCACTCTGAAGCGATCCAGTCCTAAACGACTGGTTACTAACTTAGTTTCGTCATCCAAGAGACTAACTGTGGGCGCACCTTGTTGGCTTTGCTCATCATTTAAGTTAACAGTAATGGAATAACCTTTGACTGGATACACATTGACTCGATCACACAATTGAGAAGTCATTTGGCGACTACCCACTCTAGCACA
>JACCDM010481133.1_pt1 | contig 16028 bp, 15 predicted proteins | sample 7445851 | NCBI WGS metagenome assembly JACCDM01 (sample SAMN15323438, study PRJNA562643) | freshwater metagenome | isolation source: river surface water | place: USA:Blue River Watershed | collected 2017-08-16
ATTTAAAAGTAGTCTGTAATGTTAAGGTCCAAAAGACGCAAGAAATAGCACCGTAGATCAATTGCTCCGTAATTACTTTGTGATTGATGATTGTGCTAAATACATATAATGGAGAAGTTCCGATATCACCATATATAATTCCTAAAGTAACAATTAAACCTGCTACGGAGAGTTTGTGGGCGTGCCCACCAGATGTGTGTGCCATGAAGCTTTTAGATTGGAGAACAAAGTTTATAAAAATTATATAAACAAAGTGTTTTAGGGACTAAGTATTTTATAAATATTTTGAGCCCGGTAAGAAAGAGACCAATCTAAGGATTTCCAATCAATACTAAGGGTTGTAAGTACCAAACAAGGCTTCGACCGCTTTAAAACGGTAATCGAAAATGCCTTGAAGTTGCTTTTTTACCAATATATATTGTGCAATATCGCCCAAGACGCCCAATGGAATTTTATAGTGAACGATGTCCTCCATACAAACACCCCCCGGTATCGCCTTAAAATGATGTTGATGGTGCCAGAGGCTATAAGGACCAAAGCGTTGTTCATCCACAAAGAACTTTCCTTCCTGAACATGGGTAATTTCGGTCATCCAATACATGGGAATACCCAAAAGCGGACTCACCGTGTATTCGATAATTTGACCTGGATACATTTTCTCGCCATGGTGTTTACTGATAATATTAAAACCCATATGACTAGGGGTAATTTTGGCCAGATTTGCTGGGCTACTAAAAAAATCCCAGGCTTGGTCCAGGGTTATCGGTAAATTTTGAACGGTATGGAGGCTGTATACTTTTGACATACTACTATAACAAGGAAAGGTCTTTTTTGTTGTACCTATTCGCAGAAAAGCCTTTAATTTTATAGAATGATTAGTAAGTTGGAACAAGCAAAGGCATTTGAAGCCGTTTATGAAGGATTAAACGAACAACAAAAAATTGCCGTAAACACGATTGAAGGACCCGTGATGGTCATTGCAGGACCGGGTACCGGTAAAACACAAATCCTAGGAGCAAGAATTGGTAAAATTTTGCTTGAAACCGACACGGCTCCCGAAAATATACTTTGCCTTACTTATACCGACGCGGGCGCCATTGCCATGCGCAAAAGACTGGTGAGTTTTATAGGAACCAGTGCCTATAAAGTAAATATATCCACCTTCCACTCTTTTTGCAATGATATTATTCAAGATAATTTATCCTTATTTGATAAAACGAGTTTAGACCCCATCTCAGAGCTAGAAAAAATTGAATTACTTAAAAAATTAATTGACGGTTTTGACAAAAACAATCCTTTAAAGAGATATCGAGGTGATATTTATTTTGAAATGAGCAACTTAGCTAAGTTGTTTAGTGCTATGAAAAAAGAAGGATGGACCCCCTCCTTTTTACTTGAAAAAGTAGAAGCCTATATTAAAGAGATTCCATTTAGAGACGAATTCATTTACAAAAAGAAATACAAACAGTTTGAAGCCGGATCCTTAAAGCAAGGATTAGTAGATACCGAATTGGAGAAGATGGCTAAACTTAAAGCTGCCATTCAAAGTTTTGAGGTTTATCAAAAATTAATGAAAGAGCGCAATAGGTATGACTTTGAAGATATGATCAATTGGGTCATTAATGCGTTCAAAGAAAATAAAAATTTATTGGCTCAATACCAAGAACGCTTTTTATACATATTAGTAGACGAATTTCAAGATACTAGTGGAACCCAAAATGAATTGGTGCAATTGCTGGTAAACTATTGGGACCAACCTAATTTATTTGTAGTAGGGGACGACGACCAAAGTATATTTAGATTTCAAGGTGCGAACGTGGAGAATATGTTGCATTTTCAAAATCAATATGCACAGGACATTTTAACCATCGTCTTAGAAAATAACTACCGATCTACCCAACCCATATTAGACGCTTCAACCATTGTTATCAATAACAATCAAGAAAGACTGGTCAATAAAATTGAAGGATTGGAGAAAAAATTAATTGCATCTCATCCCGACCATCAGCAAAATGGTATCGCTCCAAATATCGTTGCTTATCATCTGCCAGAGGAGGAAATGATTGATATTACGGAACAAATTGTACACCTCACGCAAAATGGCATTGCTCCAAATCAAATAGCCGTTTTATACAAAGAACACAAATACGGTGAAGAAATTGCACATTTTCTGCAGCAAAAAAACATACCGGTATTCACCCGCCGCACGGCTAATTTATTAGACCAAATATTGGTAAAACAAATTATTACCATTTTAGATTATATCGTCTGTGAGTTAGACCAACCTTATGAGGGGGCTAATTTACTTTTTGAAATATTACATTTTAAATGGTGGAATATCTCTCCCATTACGATTGCCAAAATTACTTTTGAAGCCAACCAATTAAAATACGGTAGCCCAGAAAATAGTTTTAGAAAAGTATTAGTGGATAAAGTGCAGCAAGTGCAAGGCAGTTTGTTTCAAGAAGGAGGCATGCCTGAACTAGCAAAAGCAGTACAGGTTTTAGAATCCTTGATCAGTGAAGTCCCCAATGTTACTTTATTAAATTTGGTAGAGCAAGTATTGCAAAAAACAGGCATCATTCAATCAGTGCTTCAATCCAGCGATAAAGGATTTGAGCTAGAAGTGATTACCAAATTCTTTGACTTTATTAAAGAGGAAACGCATCGAAGACCGAGCCTTCATGTTAAGGACTTAGTTACGATGTTGGATTTAATGCAAAAAGAGGGCATTCGCTTACCGCTACCTATCACCACGGGCGGTGTGTCAGGTGTAAACCTACTTACCACCCATGGTAGCAAAGGACTAGAATTTGAACATGTATTTGTAGCAGGAACCAATGCTCATTTTTGGGAGAAAAAAAGAGCAACCAATGCTATTGGATACAGCTTACCGGATACCGTATTAAGCAGTTTAGAAAATGCGGATGACAAAGAAGAACTAAGAAGACTGTTTTATGTAGCCCTTACTCGTGCTAAAAAGGAAATTCAAATTTCTTATGCCCTTCACAAAGCAGATGGCAAAGTTGCAGAGCCAAGTCAATTCATTATTGAATTAATTGAGGGTAATGAAAAACACATACAAGAAAAGCAGTTAGAGGATACCCTTAAGATGCAGTATAAATTACTCCATATTCAAAGTACGGTGCAACCTCAAATTAAGCAATTAGAGGAGGACTTTATCAATCCTAAATTGGAGCAGTTTACAATGAACGTAACTGCATTGAATAATTATCTAAAATGCCCCTTACACTTTTACTATAATAGTTTGATCCGTGTGCCTTCTGGAAAATCAGAAGCAACTACTTTTGGATCTGCCGTTCATGATGCGTTGAATAAACTATTTAGAAAAATGCAAGATCGTGACAATGTATTTCCTGACAAGCAGGAGTTGGTGCAAGACTTTAATTACTATATGTCTAGGCATAGAGAAGCATTTACACAGATCGAATACAATAGAAGAAAAGAGCAAGGAGAAATTGTACTAACTCAATACTATGATCAATATGTAGCGGGTTGGAATAAAGTGGTCACTACAGAGTATCGTATCAATAATGTAGTACTTAATGGAATTCCTTTGAAAGGAGCTATCGATAAAATTGAATTCAATGGAAAACAAGTCGTGGTCATTGATTATAAAACAGGAAGTGTAGAGAATGCCAAAGAAAAGTTAGTGGGACCCAACGAAAAATATCCAAATGGGGGCGACTATTGGAGACAGGCCGTATTTTATAAAATACTATTAAACCACCATCCTAAAAATTGGGAAGTGACTACGGCCGAATTTGATTTTGTGGAACCCAACAAAAAGAAGCAGTTTGAAAAAGCAGTGCTTAGTATTAGTGATGCAGACATAACAACGGTGACCCAACAAATTCAAACAGTTTGGCAAAAAATACAAGAAAAGGATTTTTATACAGGTTGTGGAAAGCCCGAATGCCATTGGTGTAATTTTATTAAAAACAATGAATTGTCAGTGGCCCTGCACCAAATCCCCAATGGAGATTTGGAAGAATCTGACTAAGTTTGCAATTATGATGAAAAGCCCTATTTGGCCCTCCAATCTATTAAAAATGGCAATTGCCATGTACATAGTACAATCCTTAGTGGCTTGTGCTAATATTGTACCCCCAAGTGGCGGCCCTCGAGACAGCTTACCTCCCTATAGAGTGGTAGCCAAACCCAAGGACTCAGCGATCAATGTGAACCCCAAAGAAATTATCATTGGCTTCAATGAATATATTAATACAGTTAGTTTACAAGAAAATTTAATTATAGGCCCTGGATTGAAAAATATTCCTTTAGTGGAATCAAAATTAAATACCCTACGCATCCGAATTAATGATACCCTCTTACCCAATACTACCTACCGCATTCAATTGGGCAACGCAGTAAGAGATGTAAACGAAGGCAATATTGCCCAAAATTTTTCTTATGTATTTAGTACAGGAAATCATATTGACTCTGGTCGTATTCAAGGAAAGGTGAAATTGGCCGAAACAGGCCGAGTGGATAGTACTTTAATTGTAGTGTTGCATCCGGTTGGAAAAGATAGTGCCATTTACAAAAACAAACCCCTTTACTATGCAAAGATAGATGGCAAAGGGAGATTTGGTTTTGACTTCTTACCCAATCAGCCTTTTTCTATTTATGTACTTCCAAATGACTACGGGAAAAAATATGACGACAGTACCAAGTTATTTGCGTTTAATGAAACACCAGTAATTGCGAACAATAGCAAGGACTCCTTAACTTTATTCGCATTTCAGGCATTTCAAAAAACAGAGAAGAAAAAAACCGGAACAGCTAATAGCAAGCCCCTTAAACGCAATAGCCCCTCTTTAAAATATACAAGAAATGCAGATGGAAATGAACAAGACTTATTGAGTCCATTGCGTCTTGTTTTTGAAACACCTATTCATTTAAACGATAGCTTCCCTATTGTTTTATCAGATACCAATTATCAAAAGATAGACGACTATAGTGTCTATATAGATAGCGCAGCGTCAAACACATTGGTAATTAAAACCGATTGGGTGAATGCTACAAAGTATAAATTGGTAATCCCTCAAAATGCAATTAAGGACACGCTCAATAACAGACTTGTTAAAACAGATACCCTCAGCTTTTTTTCAAAACCCAATAAGGCCTACGGCGCTTGTGTGATAAGACTAAGTGGTTTGGAAATTTATACTAAGCCTGTATTGTTACTTACACAAGATGATAAAATTAAATTTAGTTTCCCCATTACTCAGAATTTATTGAATATAGCGCAACTACCTCCCGGGGAATATCAAATAAAATTATTGCAAGACGAGAATCAAAATGGGAAATGGGACACCGGTAAGTTTGGATACGGTCATCAAAACAAACAACCCGAAAAAGTAATCGCACTACCCAATAAATTAACCATTAGAGCAGATTGGGATAATGAGTTAAATCTTACGATTAAATAAGTAATTTTGTTTATCCTTATCTTATGCAATTACCTTCCTCTTTATTAGAAAACGCAGTCGCCGAATTTGCCAAATTACCAGGCATAGGAAAGAAAACTGCGCTAAGATTGGTTTTGCATTTGCTAAAACAAGACAAAGGCGTGACGGCACTTTTTGGAGACACCCTTCAAAAAATGCGCAACGAAATTCAGTTTTGCCAAAAATGTTACAATATTAGTGACGGCACCATTTGTTCTATTTGTGCCAATTCTGGTAGACAAAAGGATACGATTTGTGTGGTAGAAAACATTAGAGATGTAATTGCCATTGAAAATACACAACAGTATCACGGCACTTACCATGTACTTGGAGGTATTATTTCACCCTTAGACGGGATTGGCCCCGAGCAACTTACCATCGAATCCCTGGTAGACAGAGTGAATAAAGACAAAGTAATGGAGTTGGTTTTTGCCTTAAACCCTACCATCCAAGGAGATACCACTATATATTATATTCAAAAGAAATTGGCCAATACCCCCTGCCGCATTACCACTATTGCAAGAGGAATTGCCTTTGGAGGGGAGTTAGAATATGCAGACGAAATGACCCTAGGAAAGAGTATTTCCAATAGACAGCCCATTGGTCAGTATATAAAATAGGCCAGTTCTATAAAATTGTTTAATTTTGATGTTCAAACATTGAATGAATTAAATCATCCCCTATGAAAAACTTGATTGTACTATTTGCCTTAATTTTTTTCGGAAACACGATAGCTACTGCTCAAAAAACCTTGGAGACCAAAACGGCTCAGGTAAGATTTGTAGCAGTGGATGACAATGATATTGATGCCATCAATAAAGAAGCTGTGAGTCGCATAGAAGCCAATGGCAAATTGAGTTTCATCATGTTAATGAAGGGTTTCCATTTTGAAATGGCTAAAATGGAAGAGCATTTTAATACAGAATACATAGAGAGTGATAAATTTCCACGTGCCTTTTTTAACGGCCAAATCACCAATTTTAATACCGTTGATCTAAAAAAGGATGGCCAATATCCCATCACCGTAGCAGGCAATATGCAAGTGCATGGAGTCAACAAATGGGTACAAACCAACGGAATCTTAGAAGTTAAATCAGGGGTGGTTAAAGCCAATGCAAAATTTACCGTTCGCTTAAAAGACTTTGGGATTGGAGGCATTATGATTAAAATGGTGGCCGATAAAATCAATGTGGAAGTGAACGCAACTTATCAGTAAGCAATACGCTACCCATACAACTTACCTTCCCTAAAGAGCCCTTTTGCCTTGTAAACCGAATTGAGACCCTGTTAATTTGGCTACAAGCTAATAGTATCCTAACTTTGCACCGCATTGCAGGTGGATTTGTTTATTGTTCAACCTGCCATCCGAAAGGAAAAAAGAACTAATAAACGATACAACCTATCGCCCCCTACTATTTATTAGTTGACTGTTCTTCTTTTGGATGTTGCATAAAAAAATATTTATGTCAATACAAGAGACACTTACAAAAAGAATTTTGGTGATAGATGGTGCCATGGGTACTATGATTCAACGCCATAAATTAAACGAAGAAGATTACCGCGGGACTCGTTTTGCCAATTGGCATTGTGATGTAAAAGGGAACAACGATTTATTATGTATTACCCAACCTGCAATTATTACTGGTATTCATTTGCAATATTTAGAAGCAGGTGCAGACATTATTGAAACCAATACATTTAGTAGTACCTCCATTGCAATGGCCGATTATGATATGCAAGAGTTGGCCTATGAGTTAAATGTAGCTGCTACCAAATGCGTGAAAGATGCCATAGATCAATACAAAGCAAAGCATCCCAATACCACCGAAAAATATATTGCAGGATCCATTGGACCTTTGAATAAAACTTTGAGTTTGTCACCCGATGTCAATAACCCTGGTTTTCGTGCGGTTACTTTTGATGAAGTAGTGGAAGCGTATACGGAACAAATTAAAGGATTGGTAGACGGCGGTGTGGATGTATTATTGGTTGAAACCATTTTTGACACCTTAAATGCAAAGGCAGCTATTTTTGCGATTAAAGAATATTTTAGAAAAATAGGTAAGCCTGAATTACCCATCATGATTAGCGGCACTATCACCGATGCCTCTGGCAGAACCTTAAGCGGACAAACCTTGGAAGCATTTTACACATCGGTTGCACATGCCAAACCATTAAGTGTTGGATTAAATTGCGCATTGGGTGCACAAGAAATGCGTTCACATATTGAGGAGCTATCACAAATTGCTTCCTGTTATACCTCTGCGTATCCCAATGCAGGATTGCCTAACGCTATGGGCCAATACGACGAAGCCCCGCATCAGACAGGTCACTTTATAGAAGAGTGGGCAAAACATCAATTTGTAAATATTGTAGGAGGATGTTGCGGAACCACTCCAGATCATATTAAACACATGGCCGACAATGTAAGAAACCTTGCACCAAGACCACTGCCTATTGTAGACGCAACCATTTAATCACATTGAATAAGAATCATTGTAATTAAAACTAAAGAGAAAACTATGAGTGAACCAATACATATTAAACCGTATTTAAGATTAGCAGGACTTGAACCCTTAGTGATTCGTCCCGAAACTAATTTTGTAAACGTAGGAGAAAGAACCAATGTAACCGGTTCAAAAAAATTCGCGCGTTTAATTAAAGAAAATAAATACGAGGAAGCATTGTCGGTGGCCCGCCAACAGGTTGAAAGCGGCGCACAGGTCATTGATGTAAACATGGACGATGCCTTGTTAGAGGGCGTAAAAGCCATGACTACTTTCTTAAACTTATTACAAAGCGAACCCGATATCGCACGCATACCTGTAATGATTGATAGTTCCAAATTTGAAATTATTGAAGCAGGTTTAAAATGTGTACAAGGAAAATGTATTGTGAACTCTATCTCCATGAAAGAAGGAGAAGCAAAATTTATTGAGCAGGCGCATATCTGTAAAGCCTATGGTGCAGCGGTGATTGTAATGGCTTTTGATGAAGTGGGACAAGCTGACACCAAGGATAGAAAAGTAGAGATTTGTGAGCGCGCTTATAAAATATTAGTTGAACAAGTTGGATTCGAACCACAGGATATCATTTTTGATCCCAATATTTTTGCGGTAGCTACAGGTATTGAGGAACACAACAATTACGCAGTAGATTTTATTGAAGCCACTCGTGTAATTAAACAAAAAATGCCATTGGCCAAAGTGAGCGGTGGTGTATCCAACGTATCTTTCTCTTTTAGAGGAAACGAAGCAGTTCGCGAAGCCATCCACTCGGTATTTTTATACCATGCCATTAAAGCGGGCATGGATATGGGTATTGTCAATGCAGGACAATTGGTGGTATATGATGAAATTGATCCGGTATTAAGAAATTTATGCGAAGACGTAATCTTAAATAAAAACAACGATAACAATCAAGCAACGGAAGCGTTAATCCAGTATGCCGATAATTTAAAAGCAAGTGGAGAAAACGCAGGACAGTCTTCTGAAGAAGCGAATAAATTAAAATTAGCTTGGAGAAATGATACAGTAGAAAAACGTTTAGCCCATTCTTTAATCAATGGAATTACCGATTTTATTGAAGAAGATACCGAAGAAGCTAGACAAAAATACAGTGCCCCATTAGAAGTGATTGAAGGACCATTAATGGCCGGGATGAACCAAGTGGGTGATTTATTTGGAGCAGGAAAAATGTTCTTACCTCAGGTAGTTAAGAGTGCCCGTGTAATGAAAAAGAGCGTAGCCGTATTAACGCCCTATATCGAGGCTGAAAAAGAAAGATTAAAAAGTGTATCAGCCAACCCAAATGGACAAACCAAAGGACCCGCTAAAATATTATTAGCTACTGTAAAAGGAGACGTACATGATATTGGAAAAAATATTGTGGGTGTGGTGCTAGGTTGTAATGGATATGAGATCATTGATATTGGCGTGATGGTGCCAGCAGATAAAATTTTAGCAGAAGCCGTTAAACATGAAGTGGATATTATTGGGCTGAGTGGTTTAATCACTCCTTCTTTAGATGAGATGGTCTATATCGCCAAGGAAATGAAACGCCGCGGCATGAAGATTCCTTTAATGATTGGGGGTGCTACTACCTCACGCATGCACACCGCAGTAAAAATTGCCCCTGAGTATGGAGACGGTGTAATTCATGTACTTGATGCTTCTAGAAGTGTAACCGTAGCAGGTTCCCTTTTAAATAAAGAACAAAAAGTAGCCTTCTTGGATCAATTAGATAAAGAATATGTTCAATTAAAGTCAGACTTTGACAATAAGAAAACAGTGAAGCAATCTACTCCATATGCGGAGGCATTGCAAAACAAAATGAAAATTGATTGGAGTAAATTTGAAGCTACCACTCCAAATTTCACAGGGAACAAGGCTGTTGAAATAGATGATTTATCTGTACTTGTAGATTATATTGACTGGAAACCTTTCTTCATTGCCTGGGAATTACATGGCAATTTCCCAGCCATCTTAACCGACCCTATCGTGGGCGAAGTGGCCAGTAAATTATATGCAGACGCAAACGCCTTATTACAAACCATTATTAAAGAGAAATGGTTAACTGCAAAAGGAGCGGTAGGATTTTGGGAAGCAAGTGCCAATGAAGATGATGTAATTTTAAAAAATGGATCTACTGAAACGCAATTGCATTTTTTAAGACAACAAGCAAAAAAAGCAGCTGGTCAACCCAATTTTTCATTAGCTGATTTTATTTGTCCTGCTAGTGAAAATAAAAAGGATTACTTAGGTGCCTTTGCCGTAACTATTCATGGCATTGAAAAGCACATTCAAGCTTTTGAGACTAATCATGATGATTATAATAAAATAATATTACAAGCCCTTGCCGATAGATTAGCGGAAGCTTTTGCTGAATACTTGCATGCAAAAACACGCAAGGAATATTGGGGTTATGCAAAAGACGAGCAATTAGGCAACGAAGAATTAATCAAAGAGCACTATGTAGGTATTCGTCCTGCGCCAGGCTATCCGGCTTGTCCAGACCATACTGAAAAGTACACCCTATTTAATTTACTAGAAGCAGAGAAACATACTGGCATCACTTTAACCGAAAGTTTAGCCATGTATCCTGCCTCCAGCGTATGTGGCTGGTATTTTGCCAATCCACAGAGCCAATATTTTGGATTGGGTAAAATTCAACAAGATCAAGTTGAAGATTATGCAAAACGTAAAAAACAATCTTTGGAATACATTACAAGATGGTTGCAACCTGTTATTGAATAGCAACCTCTCCCCCTATTTAAAAAGGCCTCGACATTTCGAGGCCTTTTTAAATCATTATACCTTTTCAAACAACCACCATAAACGTTTACGTGGTTTTACTTTGTAATTTTTGCGAACATAAATAGCAATGTGTTCAATCGCCTCTTCTACACTATCGGTAAACAACATGAACTTCTTATCTTCTGCTGAAATAGTTCCAGCTGCTATCATTTGCTCCATCCAATCCTGAAAGGGTTTATAGTATTCCTTTCCCATTACCACAATTGGAAAATCATTAATTACTTTGGTTTGAGCTAGGGTTAAGGTTTCAAAGAATTCATCCATTGTCCCAAAGCCCCCTGGTAGGATAATAAATGCATAAGAATATTTAACCATCAATACTTTTCGAATGAAAAAATAATTAACGGTTAAGGAAACATGCGTATATGGATTGGGTTGTTGTTCAAACGGCAGTTTAATATTACATCCAATAGATTTTCCGCCCGCTTCAAATGCGCCTCTATTGGCGGCTTCCATAATGCCAGGCCCACCCCCCGTCATGGTGGTTAAGCCTAGTGAAGCAATTCCCTTGCCCACCTCCATGGCTTTTTGATAAAAGGGGTGGTCTTCCTTATATCTTGCCGACCCAAATACGGTAATGCAGGGACCTACAAAGTGGAGGGTTCTAAACCCCTTAATGAATTGTAAAAAGATTTCAAAAGCAAATCCTAATTCGTGAACCCTAGTTTTGGGTCCTTCTAGATTAAAATTTTTGTCACTTGCTGGAATAATACGGCGTATGTTGGGTTTCTTATTTTCCGGATGCATAAATAATCTTTATAGGGGATATGAAGTTAGAATAAATTATGAATGGATGAACAGTAAAATAACTAAATTTGAACCGCATTCATTCAACAATGAAAATACCATTACGCTTCCTATTTTTAGTTTTTCTATTTCCCTATACAAATTATTTGTATAGCCAATCTCAAGTTGCCTTAGAGCAAATTCAAATTTACTCTACTACGCAACCAAAACTAAAGTATTGGCACCTGCCAGAGGATATTGGCTTTATAGAAAAGGCCCTTGATACAGGACTTTTTGCAAAACTTAATCTTCAAAGGGTTGCACCACAAAAAACAATTAAAACAGTATTAACTAAGCAAAGTCAAGTTGGCAAAATTTCCATTAATTGGGAGCAGACAAGAAATATTCCTTTTCATGCCTATTTAGAAATATATGAATTAGACCCCAGGTTTGCTTATCAAAATAAAATCATAGACATCGTAGAAGAACGGGTAGATAGTATACAATCTGTTTGGGTGCTTGCTTGTACCATTTTTAACGATAAACGCGATCGTCTTTATCAAAAAACAATTGCGATGGGCATGACCCCCATGCAAAGTATTGGAATGGGATACCCAATGTGGTCCACTACCCCAGCTGCCCTTTTTCAAGCCTTAGGCAAAGGGGTAGGATTATTAGAACCTGAATTAGACGATATCACCTACATAGATACCAAAGTACCCTTTGCCTATGCAACGGATAACTATTGGATGCCTCTAATTCATAATAAACCCAGAATTCCTTTAGATACCAACAAACAGTTTTTTAGTTATTCCAACAACAATGATTTGCAGTTATTGCGCATACCTACTGCGTTGCTCAATAAAATTGATTTGAAAAACAAAGCGGCGAATTATAGATATAGACAAACTATAGATCAAATTAAAAAAAATAGAACTGGTCTTAGCGGTAAAGAATTTTACGAAGTAATTCAACCTTTACGAAATGTAAAAGCCAACAAAGATTATACCCTGAATGCCTTTTTAGAGTTTGACCCTTATGCAGCCGAAAATAACAGCTTTGTATTTCAGCAAGCATTGCAGTTTATGCCTCAATTAACACATACCATTTATGAGGGCAAAGATAGTATTGGTCAGTTTTCGGTTCAAGAAAACGTATGGGAGGAAGGCAAATATTTGAATGTGGATGTATTGTATAATGGATACGATTCTACTAAGCAATATAAAATGGGTAACTTCAATGGACCTGAAAAAATCATTCACTCCAAAGTGATAGCGGGTACCATTTATAAACATTCCTTTGCCATAAAAATAGGTGCCAATAATCGACTCAAGACAATTTTGCTAGATGATAAAATTGTTATGATTGTGGAAGGGTTAAATAAACCACATCAAATGGTAAACATGGCAAATGACCTTACTATTGAAATAAAAAATCTATTATTACTCATGGCTTATGGAGAAATTTTCCAAAGTCCGAATTAACAAAATACAATGCGCATAGTAAGTTACAATGTCAATGGCATAAGAGCTGCCATTAAAAAGGGTTTGATAGATTGGTTAAAGGAATATCCAGTAGATGTATTTTGTGTTCAAGAAACAAAAGCAACCCCTCAAGATATTGATGTAACTATGTTTACAGACATGGGTTATCATATAGCTTGGTTCCCCGCAGAAAAAAAAGGATACAGTGGCGTAGCTATATTTAGCAAAAAAAAGCCTTCCAAAGTTATTTGTGGTACGGGACATGCAATGAGTGACTTTGAAGGCCGCGTCATCAGAGTGGATATTGGTGATATTACCATCGTGAATGCGTACTTTCCATCTGGAACAAGTGGCGACGAACGCCAAACCTACAAATACCAATGGCTATCCGAATTTTTGGAATGGATTGAAGCATTAAAAAAAGAAAGACCTAAAATAATTCTTGCAGGTGATTATAATATTGCGCATACCGATCTAGATATTCACGATCCAAAAGGGAATAAAAAATCATCTGGATTTTTACCTGAAGAAAAAGCATGGATGGATGAACTCATATCCAAAGGCTGGATGGATAGTTTTAGACATATGCATCCTACTGCTACTGGTGCTTATTCTTGGTGGAGTCAAAGATTTCCTTCCGTTAGAGTAAACAACAAAGGATGGAGAATTGATTATTTATGTACTACCCAGGAGATGAAAAAATCAATTCAAGCGGCTAGTATTCTACCAATGGTAAAACACAGTGATCATTGTCCAATTGTATTAGAGATAAAATAATAATTCATAAAGAACGGTATGCAAGTATATAATATTAGTTTTCAAATTGCACCTGGTTTGCAAACACAATGGCTAGAATGGATGAAAAACAAATTCATACCAATGGTGACTGGAACAAACTGTTTTGAGCAACATCATTTTTATGAAATTGATGTTGTGGAAGACCAGGCACCAACCTATACCCTACAGCTGTTTACAGCTATTCCTGAAAAATGGATGGAATTCCAGGAAAACCTTTCTAACCCTATTCTTCAGGAGCTACAGGCTACCTGGGGGGACCAATGTTTCCACTTTATCACCACGATGCGAATTGTGAATTGATTGTGGATAGTTTAATGGCCCAAACTCGCTACAGGCCTAGTTTTCAGACAATTGATCTCTAAAACGCAGTCCTACAAGGGGTTACAGCAGGTATGGTTGAAATGTGTTTTAAATCATTTACCCTGTTTTTGACGGGAAATCCTTACTATTTAAGGGTTTTGGTGGAAAAATAAAAACAAAAATTTATCTCAAAATATTTTTTTGTTTCATCAAACCCAATAAATTTGTTCTATCGTTTAAAACTATAAAAAACACATCTATGAACAAAGCAGAATTGATCGCACACATCGCGGACAGCGCAGATTTACCAAAAACATCAGCTAACGCAGCTTTAGATGCTTTTATCGAAGCAGTAACTAAATCTTTGAAAAAAGGTGATAAAGTAACTTTAGTAGGTTTTGGTACTTTCTCAGTATCTAAGCGTGCTGCAAGAACTGGTCGTAACCCACAAACAGGTGAGACAATCAAAATTAAAGCTAAAAAAGTTGCACGTTTCAAAGCTGGTAAAGAATTGAGCGGTAAATTGTAGTCTGAAATTTATTTGAATAAAAACCCCCTAATATCAGGGGGTTTTTTTATTTTTGTTGTCCAATCACTAAATAAAACACAATATCATGGGTAGAGGAGATAAAAAAACAGCAAAAGGAAAAAGATTTTTAGGTTCTTACGGTAAGAGCAGACCTCACAAAACAACTAGAGGCAGAAAAGCTACAAAAGCGGCCTAATACTAGCCTTATTATAAAGATTCCCCGATTGTTCGGGGTTTTTTTATTGTAATTTTACATTCCATGAAACGAATTATCACTCTAATATTGATTTTCCAGGCCATTACAACCAATTTGATGGCGCAATGCTCTATTTGTACCAAGACAGCAAGTCAGATGGGTGAAGAGGCTGGAAAGGGCTTTAATGCAGGTGTATTGTATTTAGCTGCTATGCCTTTTGCCATTATTGTGTTTATCGCCTACCGTTACAAGAAAAACGAGCGTATCTAAATTACCCTTTCGAAAGGATTGATTTAGCATAGGCAAACAAATTAAAATTCGGATCCGATAAAGACGCTTTTAAATCCTGCTGGATTTGATCCAAAGGCATTGACATCCATTGATACCTCATTATAATTTGTTTTAACTTGGTTAATCTAAGTTGTAATACCCTATCAAGTTGCTTATTTTTTCCTCCATGCGCTTGAATAGCTAAGATTAATTGATCTATCCCCAAACCTTGTGTTGCAATCGTTTTAACGATTTGAGGGTCCTGTTTACCGTTGCTATTATCTGCAACCATTTCTCTTATATGATTCGCAAAGGTTTCCGACTCGGGTCGGTCACTTTTATTCAACACGAAAATATCTGCAATTTCCATTAAACCGGATTTCATCATTTGCACCGAATCTCCCGCCTCTGGGACCAATACCACCAGGGTGGTGTCTGCCAAAGAAGCAATTTCTACTTCTGATTGACCTACCCCCACTGTCTCTACAATGATATAATCAAAGCCAACTGCTTGTAATAAGGTAGTAAGTTCTACAATGGCATGATTCAATCCCCCTAAATGACCTCTACTGGCAAGGGATCTAATAAAAACCTTTGGATGCAAATACCAATCTTTCATTCTAATTCTGTCCCCCAAAAGCGCCCCTTTATGAAAGGGAGAAGATGGATCAATAGATAGTATTGCAATTTTTTTATCTGCACGGACCCAGGCTTCAATGAGTGCACTGATCAAAGTACTTTTTCCAGCACCAGGAGGCCCTGTTATACCAATGATAGGCACTTTTGCAGGGTGTAAACTTTGCAGCAATTCATCTACCCCATTGGATGCATTTTCTATTTGGCTAATTGTTTTTGCTAGTAATAAAAAATTACCTTCCAATACGCCTTCTTGTATAGCTGCTATGTTTGGGATGTTTGACACTAAATTTTATTGTA
>JACCDM010424029.1_pt1 | contig 16018 bp, 13 predicted proteins | sample 7445851 | NCBI WGS metagenome assembly JACCDM01 (sample SAMN15323438, study PRJNA562643) | freshwater metagenome | isolation source: river surface water | place: USA:Blue River Watershed | collected 2017-08-16
AAGTGTTTCCCGCAAATCTAGACAACGCCAGTGTCGCGTTTGTGGTAACCTCCCATTTGTAATAATCGTTTAATTGTTTAATTTCATTTTTTCTCAAGGAATCATTGAAAAATGCACGCGTGGATTCGTTTTGACCTTGCAGATAAACAATACCTGAAGTAAACTCCTTTGAGATAATCGCGTTACCAGAAAGTGGTTGTACCAACCATCCGGTGGCCACGATTATACTCGCACAAGCAACGGAAATTGACGGAGAAAATTGCTTCATAACTGAGGTAGAAAAATCAATATTACGGAATAAAAATGGTTAAAATCGTTGCGTTCGTTGAAGTCCGTCGAATTTTGGAAAAAATGCAAAAAATTACTCCATTTCAGAAACTACCCGAATCTCTACTTCTTCAATACGGGCTCCCGAAGTTTTTTTAACCACCATGTGGAAGTTACCAAACACTAAACTCTCCCCTTCAAACGGTATCCTTTCCGCAGCATGCAAAATGTACCCCCCCAACGTTGAGTACTCCCCTTCAGGTATAGTTAAGTCAGGATATTTCTCATTAAGATAATCTACTTCCAATCTCGCCGAAAACCTGTAATGCTTTTCCCCAATAACCACTTCTGTTTGGTCCGAGACATCAAATTCATCCTCAATCTCCCCAACAATTTGTTCCAATACATCCTCTATCGTCACCATACCAGCCGTTCCCCCAAATTCGTCCACAACTACCGCCAAGCTTCTGCGCTCTTGGATGAAATTACGAAGCATATCGTGTGCTTGTAAACTCTCATTTACCAATAAAACAGGACGCAAAATCTGTTGGATATTTTTGGGTGAATGAAATAAATCGCTGTGGTGCACAAAGCCTATGACATGGTCTATAGATTCACGAAAAACCAAAAATTTTGAATGGGCCGTTTCGATGAATTTTGCTCGCAACACATCCAGCGATTCGGTCACGGCTACAGCTTGAATTTCAGGCCTGGGTACCATGAAGTCTTTTACCCGAACATCGCTAAAATCCAATGCATTGCGAAAAACTTCTGTATCAATTTCCAAATTCTCCGAATTGTGCGAATTCTCTAAACTGGCCAAATAATTATCCAAATCCACCTTAGAGAAAACGGGCGTCGCCTCGTTAATATCGGCTTTCATAAACCATTTTAATATGAACGAAGAGATTTGCTTGGTTAAGGCAATCATCGGCCACATCAACAATTGGGCTATTCGAAATACACCTGCCAATCCAAACAATAACGTATCGGCATACATCCGAAATAACGTCTTGGGGATGTACTCCGCCAAAACCAAAATAATTAAAGTACTTACAAAGGTGACAAGGATATAACGAACAACACCGGAATTTAACCAGGGGTAAGGTAGCCCATCCAACGCCTCCTCCAAAATTCCGCCCATGTACAATCCATAAATTACCATGGCCAAATTGGTACCCACCAACACCGTTGAAATAAACTCATTGGGCTTTTTAATGTACCGACCCAACCATTTGCCACCCCCTTGCCCCTCTTTGCTTCGCAATTGAATACGCAACCTACTGGCCGATATAAACGCAATCTCCATTCCGGCAAAAAATGCAACTAAAATCAAACAAGTGGCTACAACAAACCAATCCGAAATTGAGGCTGTTAAAAAGGTTAGTATGGTATTCGCAGGGAGAGGATCTGCCATATTTAAAACGCAAATGTACTATCGAAAGTACTGCAAAAAATGCAACAGAACAATTATCCTTTGCAATCTGTGCAAATTTGCTTCCTTATCTTTGTACCATGGTTAACGTAGGTATTATCGGTGGTGGCCAGCTTGGCATGATGACCATTGAGGCTTCCAGCGCAGAAGTTCCCGCACATTTCACCGTTCTGGAATCCTCGGCCGATTGCCCCGCGAAACCCCTAGCCCAAGATTTTATCGCTGGAAGCCTCACCTCGGATGCAAGCATCCGAGAGCTAGCCACCCACGTGGATGTGCTCACTTGGGAAATTGAACACATACACGTAGATGCCTTGATGCAGCTAAAACAAGAAGGTAAAACCATTGTACCCGATCCCTCCGTATTGAAAATTATCCAAAACAAAGGGATTCAAAAACAACATTACACCCAGCACAATATTCCCACAGCACCTTATGTTCTAACCCAATACCAGCAGATTAGTCCAGAATTGCTGACTCAATTTCCAGGTAATGAGATTGTGGTGAAAACATGCACCGGTGGATACGATGGAAAAGGAGTAAGCATCGTTTCCAAATCGGATTTATTAGAAAAAGCACCCTTCCCAGGCGAATTGTTGCTTGAAGCCAAAATTTCACCCGCCCTCGAAATTTCTATCATTGTTGCCATCGGACAAACCATTAACCATCAGCCCCCAGAAACTTGCGTATACCCAGCTATAGAAATGTATTTTCATCCCGTTTCTAACCTGGTGGAATTTTTGTTTTCCCCGGCTAGAATCCATCCTTCCATCGAGGAAAAAGCAAAAAATATTGCTCTTCAAGCGGTGAAAAGTCTTAACTCTGCCGGATTATTTGCCGTAGAATTGTTCGTAGTTCCTGCCCAAACTACCAACACAGAGCCCTTAGATTACTCCCTCCTTTCCGACAAGGATGTAGAGATTTTAGTCAACGAAATTGCGCCAAGACCGCACAATTCCGGACATCATACCATCGAAGGCTGCCATTGTTCTCAATTTGAACAATTCTTGCGTATTTTGACCCGAAAACCCTTGGGAAACCCAGCATTGATAAAGCCTGCTGCCATGCTCAATATCGTAGGTCCTACTCAGTTTACAGGTACCTATACCTTAGAACATCAAGACTACCTACAAAAGAGAGCCGATGTATTCGTACACATGTACAATAAAACCGAAAGCAAGCCCAACCGAAAACTCGGACATGCTACCATTTTAGCCGATACGTTGGAAGATTTATTAAAAAATGCTGAGGATTTGAAATCTAAACTGACGATTATACCGTCATGATTTCCTTTTCTTTCTCCACCAAAAGAGCTTCGGTTTTAACAATATACCCATCCACCAATTTCTGAACACGCTCCTCGCCTGCTTTGGCATCGTCCTCGCTTAACCCATCTTTCTGCAATTTTTTGATTCGCTCGTTCGCATCCTTACGCAAATTGCGAATACCAATCTTCGAATTTTCTGATTCCGCCTTGCTCTTTTTTACCAACTCCTTTCGTCTGTCCTCCGTTAATGGCGGAATAGAAATGCGAATAAACTCCCCATCATTTTGAGGGGCAAATCCCAAATTACTATTGATAATGGCCGTTTCAATTGGCCGAATTAAACTCTTATCCCAAGGTTGAATGCTCAATGTACGCGCATCGGGCGTAGCCACGTTGGCCACCTGAGCCAAGGGAGTTAATGCACCGTAATATTCTACCATAACACTTTCCAACATGATCGGATTCGCCTTTCCCGCACGAATACGATTAAATTCACTCGCGGTGTGCTGAAGATTTTTCTCTAATTGATCCTTTAATTGGTCGATAACCTCGTTTAATGTGCTCATAGGATTACGGCAAAAATAATAAAATCCTCGCAATCAAAAACCAACCCGATTGGGGGATTAGTAAATTATCCAATCAACAACAACTTAGTACGCTCGCTCTTTGCGACCTTCCATGTAGTAAACAAACGCTCGGTTGGCCACTTGAGTTCCACCAGGCGTAGGGAAATCCCCCGTAAAATACCAATCGCCTAAATCCTTAGGACAAGCTGTATGGAGATTCTCTACAGATTGAAATAAAATATCAAACTGAGCCCGCATGCCCTTGGGCTTTACCATTTCAGCTATTTTGTCCGATATCTCTTGGTCTTGGAATGGTGCGTACAATTGCTTCACTACATTCACTTGCTGTTCAGCAGGTTTCAATAATTCCGCCGATGCATTCTGATAGATTTCCTGCAGCAAATCCTCCATGCCTCTTTCCTTTATCAACGCTACAGCCGCCCGAAAAGCAGCAAAATCTCCCAATTTGCTCATGTCGATTCCGTAACAATCGGGGTATCGGATTTGGGGTGCCGAACTAACCAAAATGATGCGCTTAGGTTCCAATCGGTCTAGAATTTTCAAAATACTGGTCTTCAATGTTGTACCTCGAACCACACTGTCGTCCATGATTACCAGCGTATCTTCCCAACTCTTTACAACACCATAGGTGATATCATAAACATGACCCACCAAATCTTCTCGGTCGTTATCGTTGGTAATGAACGTGCGCATCTTCACATCCTTCACCAAAATCTTCTCCCTACGCGGTCTCCAACTCAATATTTCTTCTACCTTTTCGGGATTATTCGCAACATCAATGCTAGCCAATGCCTCGGCCTGTAAACGCCTGCGGATTTCGTGAATTCCATCAATCAAACCATAAAAACTGGTTGCCGCCGTATTGGGAACATAACTAAAAACCGTGTTAACCAAATCATTACCAAGCAATTGCATGACTGGATCGGCTAACAAACGACCTAATTCCTTTCGCTCGGCATAAATGTCCTGATCGTTGCCTCGAGAAAAATAAATTCGCTCAAAACTGCAACTCTTCCGCTCCAAGGGTTCCAAAATATTCACCTCCTCCACGGCTCCTGATTTCTTTACAATCAAGGCATTGCCTGGACCAAGTTCCTGAATTTGCTCTGGGTACAAATTAAATGCGGTTTGAATGGCCGCGCGTTCACTGGCTACCACCACCACCTCATCGTCTATGTAGTAGTGCGAAGGTCGAATACCGTTAGGATCACGCATCACAAATGCATCCCCATGGCCCAACAATCCAATCATGTTGTATCCACCGTCTACACTTTTGAAACTGCGCTTCAATATATTCACCAAGGATAACTCTTCCTTGATCTTGGTGGTAATTTCTAAATTCGTATACCCTTGGGCTTTTAGTATTCCAAACAATCGCTGGTTTTCTTCATCGATAAAGTGACCAATCTTCTCCAGCATCAACACATTATCACTCTTTTCCTTGGGTTGTTGACCCAGTTCAATCAGCTGATTAAACAACTCCTCGGTATTGGTTACATTGTAGTTACCGGCCAACATTAGGTTTCTGGCCATCCAGTTGTTCTGACGTAAAAAAGGATGGATATTCTCTATGCTATTTCCACCGTACGTGCCATAACGCAAGTGCCCCATCAACAATTCTCCTGCATAGGGAAAATGCTTTTTCAAATAAGCCTCGTCGTCGCGATAAGCCAATGGAATCTCTTCGAATGCCTTGGCTATTTCTTCGAAAATATCGGAAAGTGCTGTTTTTGATGCACTGCGCTTACGGGCTAAATACCGGTCTCCGTAGGCAGGATCTAACTTCACTACCCCCATACCTGCACCATCTTGCCCTCGATTCAATTGCTTGGTCATCAAAAATTGAAGCTTGGTAAGACCATACCAATGAGTTCCGTACTTTTCTCGGTAATACGACAACGGCTTGCGCAAACGAATAAATGCTACCCCGCATTCGTGTTTAATGGCATCACTCATAAGAGGATTGCAAAGTTAAGCATTTACCTGCTTATTGCGGCTTTTGCAAAACTTCTCCGCAGTGTTTGCAGGTTCTTAATTCTTCGGAATCATAAAACTGATTGAAATGACTTAAAAAATCAGTTTCAATGTTCTTCAATTCAAAGTAAGCCTCATGCAACTTCGTATTGCAAGAATCGCAAAACCAAAGCAACCCATCGGTGAATCCTTTACCTACTCTTACCCGTTCCACTACTATGCCCACGCTTCCCTCCGTTCTGCCAGGGGAGTGTGGAATGTTCGGTGGCAATAAAAACATGTCGCCAGGACCTAACTTCACATCCACTCGCTTACCATTTTGCTGAGTTTTTATAGTGATTTCACCCTCCAACTGATAAAACAACTCTTCGGTTTGGTTGTAATGGTAATCTTTTCGAGAATTGGGACCGCCAACAACCATAACGATATAATCGGTTCCTTCGGGATACAAATTTTTATTGGCTACAGGTGGTTTTAACAAGTGTCTGTTTTCCCCAATCCACTTGTTTAAATTGAAAGGTGCACGTATTTCCATAGGATGAATTATTGAATAGTTATTGCAACAAATGTAAGAAAATGTTTAACCAATTTTAAGGACGATTGTCATGGACGATAAAATCTAACCCCAATTTCTATCCTCATCAGACAATTGTATCTGGCGCTACAACGACAACAACGCCAAACCCTCCTCAAACGAATGGGGTTCGTACCCTAATTCTTTGCGTGCTTTTTCGATCGAAAGTCCGGTATCGGGTGGTCTTTTTGCAGGTTGATTTAACGTAGAACTGTCTACGCGGGTGATATGTTCGGTGCTGAAACCATAAAACTTCGCCACCCGCTCCACCAATTCTATCACACTCATATAGTCCTTACCCGCTATGTGATAAATTCCTTGGGCCCGTTGCTCCGCAGCCAAAAAACATCCCATGGCCAAATCCTCCGCCAACGTAGGCGTCCGAAATTGATCCGTAACTACATTGGCCATCTTCCCGTCCCGCAAGGCTCCGTGCGCCCACAACACAATATTCGTCCTGCTCATATCGGCTACCTTTCCATACACCAACACCGTGCGTAAAATCGAATACGAATTGGCATATTCCATCACCGCCTTCTCGCCTTCCCACTTGCTCCATCCATAATAACTTAATGGATTGGGAAGCTCGTCCTCCGTCACCATCGCCTTCGTACCATCGAAAATAAAATCCGTGCTTATGTGCACCAAATGAAATCCCAATTCCGTGGATAATTTGGCCAATCGCTCCACCGCCGTGATGTTCAATGCAACGCATTCCTCCTTCTTAAATTCACAATCATCCACCTGGGTCATTGCCGCCGTGTGAATCACCACATCCGGCAATTCCATTGTTAATACCGCCTTAACCGACAATTCGTCCGTGATATCCAAGGAAATGTACCGGAACTTTCCAGTGTTTGGATCCAACGGGTGTCGATTTGAACCCACTCCCGTTGCCACCAACTCCCATGCCTGTTGGCCTACAAACAAATCGGTTAATTTCTGTCCCAATAAGCCGTTACTGCCCGTAATCAATACCTTTTTTTTATTCGACATAGCCGTTGATATATTGCGGTAAAATTAAGAATATACCCGATAAACACCCGCTATTTTGCCCAGTAATTTTCGTATTTTTGTATTTATGAAATTGGTAACCTACCATTATCAGAATACCCCACAAACCGGCATTCTCGTAAACAATAATATTTATCCCCTAAACGCTATCAATCCCAACATCAGCATTACCATGAAATCCATGTTGGAAAATTGGGAAGTTGAATCCAACTTAGCGAAATCCGTTGAAGCCGACATCAAAACAGGAAAATACGCAGATCTAGCCACCGTTTTAATAGACGCCCAACTGCTAGCACCCGTGCCAAACCCCAGCAGCTGCCGGGATGGATATGCATTCAGACAGCACGTAGCAGCCGCCCGAAGAAATCGCGGGGTACCCATGATTCCAGAATTTGATCAATACCCGATCTTTTATTTCACCAACCACAATGCCATTCAAGGCCCCGGTGAAATTCCTTGCATGCCCGATCATTTTCGGAAACTCGATTTTGAATTGGAAGCCGCAATCGTAATCGGTAAAAAAGGACGCAACATCACGGCAGCACAGGCCGATGAATACATCGCTGGTTACATGATCATGAACGACATGAGTGCGCGTACCCTCCAAATGGAAGAAATGTTGCTCAACTTGGGTCCAGCCAAAGGAAAAGATTTCAGCACCGTCATTGGTCCATGGCTGGTGACCCCAGACGAATTGGAATCGTTTAAAATTCCCGCCAAACCCGGCCATACCGGCAACAATTACAACCTAACCATGAAATGTTGGGTAAACGGCAAACTCGTGAGTGAAGGTAACATGGGCGATATGGATTGGACCTTCGCTGAAATTGTAGAACGATGTGCCTACGGGGTGGATATTTACCCCGGAGATGTTATCGGATCAGGTACTGTAGGAACCGGATGTTTCTTGGAACTTAATGGTACAGGCAAACTCAACGACCCCAATTACCCCGAACAATGGCTACAAGACGGCGATACCGTAGACATGGAAATTACAGGCCTAGGGTATTTAACCAACACCATTCGCGCCGAGAAAACGGATTTCTCTATTTTAGCACTGAAAAAAATTACTGCAAGCAACCCATAATACCATGAGAAGTAACCACGAAATCGATTATCGCATCTTCGGAGAAGAAATGCAATGCGTTGAAATTGAACTTGATCCACAAGAAACCGTTATGGCGGAAGCCGGATCCTTTATGTTCATGGACAATGGCATCGAAATGGAAACAGTCTTTGGCGATGGTAGCCAACAAAATTCAGGCTTCCTCGGAAAATTGATGAGCGCTGGAAAACGCTTATTAACCGGTGAATCATTATTCATGACCGCCTTCTCCAACATGGGCTACAACAAAGCCCGCGTAACCTTTGCAGGTCCATATGCCGGAAAAATTGTGCCCCTGGATTTACAACAATTAGGGAACAAAGTTATCTGTCAAAAAGACTCCTTCCTTTGCGCAGCCAAAGGAGTAAGCGTAGGAATTGAATTCCAAAGAAAATTAGGCACCGGCCTTTTTGGTGGCGAAGGATTTATCATGCAAAAGTTGGAAGGCGATGGATTAGCGTTCGTTCATGCAGGTGGTTATATCCTGGAAAGAGAATTACAAGCAGGCGAAGTTTTACGCGTTGATACAGGTTGTATCGTAGCTTTTACTAGCAACGTGGATTACGATATCCAAATGGTAAAAGGTGTTAAAAACGCAATATTTGGTGGCGAAGGATTGTTTTTTGCTGTTCTACGCGGCCCCGGAAAAGTTTGGCTTCAAAGTTTGCCAGTTTCTCGATTGGCAGGAAAGATCTTGAGCTACGGCTCCCCAGGTGGTAGAAGAGAAGAAGGATCCATACTCGGTGGTTTTGGTAATATTTTAGACGGAGACGGATTTTAAAACCAAAATCCAAGGTTAAATACACATTGCCTCACCAAACTCCCAACCCTACCGATTTAACCAATACACCCACTTCACCGCTACACTACGGCTGCGCGCAGCCCAATAATACGATTCTAAACTCGTAGTACTTGGAAACTGATTCCAGTTTTGCGATAACACCACAAATAGATCGCTCATAGGCCTGTACCTCCATTGAAACCGTATATTGATATTCATGCGCTCGGCCTGACTGTTGTATTGGAAATAACTCGTTAAATAACAAAGTGTATTGAAACTGTGCTCCGCCTTCAACCCAAGCAAATTCACCGCATCACCACCACCCTGATCGTCCCGAACAACTACCCGATTCCAGTTTGCACTTAAAACCCATTTCGGCAATTCGCTCTTCCCCAATGCCGGCAGTCGATAGAACATTTCGCCTGCAAACTCAGACTTCATTCCCGTAAAATAACCGCCATGCGAAATTTCCGCAAAACAATAGACCGGCTTGCGATTATTGGTAGTGAACTCACTGTGAATAGACCACCAACGATATTCCCCAAAAAATGCCGGCAAATCATCAAAAGGTTTAAACGGAATGAACAACCGCTGATACGAATTATCCAAACTTACATGAATCACAGCGCTATTCTGCAAACTCAAATCCAAAGCCATCTCGCTCTCCGATTCCGTCATTCCCATCGCACTGTCATAATAACTTGAATTATAGACCATCAGCGAATAGTTGTTTAACAGTTTAGACCCCTGGGGATACCAAGTGCGCTTTATTTCAGGCTCCAATCGCCAGTAATCAAATAACCGTACCCTGCCATTGGTATCGTAATTAGCAATCCGCGGCACAAATCCCGTTCGTGCACGAAAATCTTTGCTCACATACTCGTGATTCCACATCAAAAACCAGCGTAAATCCCGATACCTTAACCAACTTGCATGGGCAAATCCATCGCCCATCGCCAAACCCTTGTAATCCGATTTTTGTACAAAAGCCTTTCCACCCCATTTACTATCCTTTGACAACAAATTGTACTCCACCCCCAATACCGTGTTGTAATCTCCGCTGGTATCCATCTTTCGGTCGTGCACCCCAATTACCCCCACCGTACTAGCTGCAAATACCTTCTTTTGCAATGCAAAAACCGAATAATTAACAGCCTTCTCCCGCCATTCTGGAACCCCGGCCGTACTTATATTCATAGCCCCAACTCTCCAGTCCGTACCCAGCTTACCGCTGATCCTAACACCTCCTACAATGGGAACCGTACCCGCCGAACCCAATCCAATCCGCCGAGAAAAAAATGGTCGTATCTGCCGAAATCCAAACGTAGCAAACAAATCCGAATTCTCTATAAAAAACTGCCTCCGTTCAGGGTAAAACAAACTGAAACGGGTTAAATTAATTTGTTGCACATCTACGTCTACTTGGGCAAAATCCGGATTGGCCGTAATGTCCATGTTCAAACTCTTGCTTAACCCCACCTTAGCATCCAACCCAAGTTTAGGCGTGAAATTACGCGGACTGCCCGTTTTATCTTGAAACCCATTTCCTGATGCATAAGGAACCAAAACCAAGTTTCTAGATTTCTTGCTTGGACTACTGCCTTCCGAAAATCCTACGGGTCGAGTGAAAACCAAGGTGCTCACGTTAAAATTTCTAGGTACTCTGCTGAAATTTGAAATTTCGTTGTTTTTTAAATCAAATCTCGACACATTTACAGACCACGTAGACACCCCAGGTACAAAGCGTATACTTTTCAACGGAATCATAATCTCCGCCAACCAATAATTCTCCCCAATATACGTCTCACTAAACCAGACCTGATCCCATGCCGTGGTAACACCAAAACCACCTCCATTTTCAACAGAACCCTCGCGCTGCGTATTGTAAGGGCTCACTCCAAACGAAAACCCATTCTGACCGTCATTGAACGTCGATAACGTCACCACTACACCGTCCGTGTTGGTTACACTGAAATCTCGTTTCAATCCATTAATAACAAATTTCTTAGAAGGATTTCTGTTCTCGCAAACTACACCGATATAAATATTTGTATTCGAATACAATAATTTAAACGCCGTTCTGGTCTCGGAATTGGACGTGTCGTATGGAAAATACTGTTGAAAATTCCCATTCCAACCCGCAGGCAATTCATCGAAAAACGATGGAGTAAATTTTCCCAATCCCCACACCGCTTCGCCCAATTTACCGTCAATGTCAATTACCACATCCGTCTTTTCAAATATTGGCGCTGCCAACCTTGAAGTATCCGCCTTTCCCAACCCAATAAATTCTGCTGCAGCGGGTTTAACCAACAACAACGTCAAACCCAAAATCCAACGACAACTACTCCTGCAAACTCTCCCTAAAATCGCCGAACAAACACTTGGCATACAGCGAAATTAGTCTTTGGCAGCCAAGTTTCTCTTTTGAGAAATTGACATAGAATTTATTTTGGTATAATACGATTTCTTCGTAGCAGGAATATAAAATTTCAATTGCGTTCCAACCACCAAGGAATTGGATCTTAACCGATTCCATTGTTTCATTTGCTCCGGCGAACAGTCAAAAACATCGCTCAACGTATACACCGCATCACCAGCCTTCACCCGATAATAAACCCATACTTTGTATTCCGAAGTTTTAGGTCTTGGCGGGGTAATACCCACAGCATCCACCACGGATTGATCGTTGCTGGCAATTTCCATAGAAACCGAAGTGTCCTTGTTTTCCATAGCAACTACTTCTTCCTGAATCACTACATTGGGGAGTCTAGGCGCAGGTGACGCCTCTTTACCGCCATAGTATTGCATCCAACCCGGTATGGAATCCCGCATTAAATTGTATCTACCCACATACTCTTTTGGTAAACGGAAAATAAAATTACTTCCCATAAAAGGAATAACATCCGCACGGAGCTCAGGGTTTAATAACCGTAACTCCATCAAACCAATACCCAACTTTTCATTCAGCAACGAAAAGGGAACCGGTTCGCTTATCGATAAGACCTGAGACGATGGCAATTCCACATACGGCACGGGTTTTATCCCAAAGTCTTTGGCATAGGTTAACACTACAACGGCCGAATAAAACTGAATGATGGGAATCCGCTCCTCAGGTTCCAACACCAGATAAATTCGATCAAAATCTAAATCTCCATCCAATTCGTGGATAATCTGATTCATACGGATAGCCCCAATTCGAAACGCAGTAATTGCCTTCAACCAGTCTTTGTAGATAATATGTAGGTCATTCAAATACGATAAAGCCGCATAACTGCTCTTCAACGGATCCCTCCGCTCATCAAACAATGCCGTTTGCTTCAACCCGTATTTCTTACCCATAGTAAATCCCATAGGCCACATACCCGAACTACCCCCTTCATCCCGATAACGAGGTTCAAATCCCGTAGACCCCGCTGGCATGTAAGCCAAAAACCAAGGCAAATTCTTCTCGGTTAGTATTGGATTTATTGTATTCGCGTAGTGTAAATATCTGCCTAAAAATATACTTGTACTTTGGTTCTCATTTTTTAGCCAATCCCGTATAGAAAGTTCTATTTCCGCATTCCAGAAATAGGGAAGACCTTTCTGCTCCAACGATTTTATTTTTAATTGAATATCCGATTGAGAAAACGCCCAACTCCAAATAAAAAACAACGATATCAATACCCGAACTCGTAACATATATACCAAACTTAACAAACCATTTCTTACCAAATGGCAAAACTCTATAACGCTAAAGTATCCTCAATTAGTCTACTTAAATCAAACAATTGTTGATCCTCGCCACGTTTTGTCATCAATTGAACCCCCATCGGTAAACCCTCAGCATTGCAACCCGCAGGTATACTAATTGCAGGATTACCCGCTAGATTAGCTTGCACAGTTAATAAATCCGCCATATACATAGCCACTGGGTTGCTGGCTTTTTCGCCCAATTCAAAAGCTACTGTACTTGTAGTTGGCAATAAAATTGCATCTACATCCATCAAAACAGCATCGGTTTGCTCCTGTATGATCCTCCGCACTTTTTGAGCTTTCTCGTAATACGCATCGTACTGATCACTGCTCAATACAAAAGTACCCAACATGATTCTCCGCTTTACTTCAGAACCAAAACCCTCGGTCCTGCTTAAAGTGAATGTACTTTCTAAATCCTTGGCGTTTGAACTCCGATATCCATACATCATACCGCTGTATCTGCTTAAATTACTGGAAGCCTCTGCCGTAGTTAACACATAATAAGCAGGCACCATATAATCCAACAATGGAAAGTCAAAATACTGAACGGAATGCCCTTGTTCCTCCAATCGAGAAATTAACAACAACATGTTCGACTTCACTTCGGCCGCAATACCCTCGCCTTCAACTGCATCGCGCATTACCGCAAATTTTGCCTGGGTTGGTGCAACCGGTAAACGGTATTCCATCGGGGATTGAATCATGGTTGCATCGTGTCCATCCTCACCCGCCATGATGGAGGTTAATTCCACCATGTCTTCCAAACTTTGTGTTATCGGACCAATTTGATCAAAACTAGAAGCATACGCCAAAAGACCCCACCGAGAAATTACCCCATAAGTGGGTTTTAAACCAAAAAGTCCGCAAAAAGCCGCAGGCTGACGGATCGATCCACCGGTATCACTTCCCAAAGAACAATGGGCCATTTTAGCTTGCACGGCCACCGCACTTCCACCCGATGATCCTCCAGGAACTCTGTCAGGGTTGGCTGCGTTTCTTACCGGTCCATAAGCACTATTTTCATTGGAAGCACCCATAGCAAATTCATCGCAATTGGTCCTACCAATCACAATGGCATCCTCATCCAATAAACGCTGAACAGCGGTAGCGGTATAAATAGACTCGAAACCTTCCAATATTTTGGAAGATGCCGAAACCTTATGACCAGCATAACTCAAATTGTCTTTGATCGCTACAACCACACCCGCCAATTTTCCAGCAGTTCCAGATTTTACTTTCTCGTCAATCTGCTTTGCTTTTTCGATAGATTCTTCCTTCCACACCTCTAAAAATGCATTCAAATGAGCATGCGCATCGATGTTTTGAAGGTAATAATGAACCAAATCCAAGCAGGTTACCCTACCGGCATACAAATCTTCCCGAATATCCGAAATCCGGCTGTAGTGCTTCAAAATCCTTGGAATTATTAGTTTTTGTCTTTGGTGTCTTCTTCCATTCCCTTGCGAATCTCAGTACTAACGTTGTTTTTAGCATCTTGAAATTCACGAATCCCCTTACCAAGACCACGCATTAGCTCAGGAATCTTCTTACCTCCGAAAAGCAATAGGACCAAAACCAAAATCCAAATCCACTCTTGTCCTCCCAGTAAGGACATCAAGGTTACATGTAGATTATTCATTTCGATTCAAAAATACAACAAATTACCCGTTATCCGCATCCATAGCCCAATTGGCCTTGTCCATTTGGTTAAACTGCCAAGGGGCCCCATTGTTCTCCAAATTGGTAAACATCGAATTCAACTCACCCGGCGCAGCACTTTTTTCCATTACCAAATACTGACGCATTTGAACAATGATATCAACGGGATTAATGTTAACCGGACATGCCTCAGCACACGCATTGCAAGTGGTACATGCCCATAACTCCTCCGAACTTATATAACTATGAAGATCTTTTCCATCTTCAACTCGAGGCCATCCTCCATTTTCTTCCTTAACAACCGACCCCGATTTTATACCCGCATCCAAGGCACTACCTACTTCTTCCAATCGATCCCGAGTAGACATCATAATCTTTCGAGGCGATAACAATTTGCCTGTAATATTGGCCGGACAAACACTGCTGCATCGTCCACATTCCGTGCAAGTGTAGGCGTCCATCAAATTCTTCCATGTTAAATCCTGTACGTCCCTTGCCCCAAAACCGGCGGGGGGTTCATACCCATCCGGAGGAACAGCCGAAGGATCCATCATCAAATTTACTTCGGTGGTTACGGACGACATATTTTCAAAAGCTCCTTTGGGTTTTAAAGGCGTGTAATACACATTGGGAAAACTCATGATGATATGCCAATGCTTCGAATAAGGAACATAATTTAAAAAAATTAATATGCCGATGAAATGGAACCACCAAGCCGCCCTTTCTGCGAAAATTAAAAAGTCCGAATCAAATGACTCAAACACAGGCACCAAAAAACTACTGATAGGAAAACTGCCCATCAATTCACCACAACATTCGTGATGCACCGGCAGATAATGAGCAAGTTTGGATTCATGCTCGCCACCAACATTAGCTTTCTCGCCACCTTCAAAGGCTCCAACAACCTGTCCAGCTGTGGTTTCAACTCCATCCCCAACATGAGTTACTAACCTATGCTCATTGTTACTTGCTTGAACCACTTGCAGATGTTCCTGCAACGCACGTTTTTGCAAAATTTGATCCGCCACATTCATTTTTAGGAGCGCAGCCATCAATACAATCTCTACTACCAATATTATGGTAGCATCTTTAACGGGCCAGCCTTTCAAATCCGAACTATTCAATCGAGGCACCTTGGTAACATATCTTCTGGCCAAGAAAACCACGCAGGCTACAATCACCAAGAAGGCCAATACCTCAAAAAATCCAATCGCTACATTGTATATACTGCCCAAGCCCGAAAACGAACGATGGTTACCGGTAATCCCGTCCACCAATATTTCCAATACTTCGATGTTAATCAACACAAAACCCAAATACACAAACAAATGAAAAACAGCAGCTACCGGACGCTTCACCATTTTACTTTGACCCATAGCAACCCAAAGCATCTGCTTCCATCGCGCAGCGGGATTGTCCGACAAATCTTGGTCTCGCCCCAATAAAATATTTCGGCGAATGAACTTCACCTTACCGGCAAAAACCCAGGCTCCAATGCCCAAAAACAAGATAAAAATTATAGGCGATATAATAGCTGTTGTCATAGAGTTTAACGATTTAGCACTTAATAAACAATTCAAAATCATTTCAAATCATTTATACGTAGCGAAAATA
>JACCDM010305855.1_pt1 | contig 16013 bp, 12 predicted proteins | sample 7445851 | NCBI WGS metagenome assembly JACCDM01 (sample SAMN15323438, study PRJNA562643) | freshwater metagenome | isolation source: river surface water | place: USA:Blue River Watershed | collected 2017-08-16
AGCCGTTGATCCAGCCGGCCTGATGGAGGCTGCAGCGCAGGCGCGGGAGGTTGGTCCATTCCACGGCGCGGGCGGCCGGCGAAGTGGCGCCGTGGGCGGCGCTTTCACGCGGGGCCATCTTCTTGATCTGCGCGGCGAGGTCGCCCGTCTCGGCGTCATCATACATCCGGGCCAGGGCGAGTGGGCGGTTATGATTATCCACCGGCAGGATGGTGCCCGAGGTCGCGTCGACGGCGATGGCCTTGGCTCCGCCGAGGTCGATCTTCCGGCTGAGTTCGTCGAGGGCGGTGCGGCAGCCGTTCCACCAATCTTCGGGTGATTGCTCGCGCCGGGCTCCCGTGGCCTTGGTCGGCGGGAGTCTGGCGGAGCCTATGCCGAGGATCTGGCCGGAGGCGTCGACGGCGACCGCGCGGACACCGGAGGTGCCGAGGTCGAGTCCGAGGACGAAGCCGTGCATGCTGACTTATTGAGGGGCGGGGAAGTCAGGGGCAAGGATGGAGCAGGTCTTGGCGGTGAGCGGTAGGCGGTTAGCGGTTGGAAATATGACAGGATGAGGGGAGGTGCCATGATCTCGGGATTTAGCGTATTCCTTGCCGCCAACCGCTGCCTACTTTGGATTCAACTCATCCCAGCTCTTGAGGCCGCAGGTCTTGAGGTGAAGTGCGGCGGCGGCCGGCCATTCCGGGGTGTCGGCCGCTTTGAGCAGGTGCCAGATCGGCCGCTTCTGATCTGGGTCGGCGATGGTGCCCGGCTTGTTGCTCCACAGACCGAACCGTAGGCCACCTTCCATGGCATGGTCTACCTGGCGGTGATAGAGGAAGGCGTCGATTGCGCCGCCGAGACGGGCGATCTTCTCCCAGGCATACGCGTAGGCGGCCGCTTGTTCGGCGAGCGCTTCGGGGCGCTTCGTGACGTCGAAGCCCTGTTCGGTGAGGCTGAGGCGGCGGGGTTTGCCTGCGAAGTTGATCTCGGACGACGCCAGCTTCCGAACGACTACCTCGAGGTTCTTGAAGGTCACTTTCTTCGAGTCGTCGTCGAACGTGACCTTGTCCAGCCAGGTACGCGGATCGCGGAGATTGCTCGGGTAGGGGTGGAAGGCCAGGTGCCAGTCGAAGTCGCCGCGTTCACGGGCGCGCTTCGCGAAGAGTTCGAGCAGCGTGCGACCGGGACAGGCCTGCAAAGGATCGGCATGACCCGGCGAGTTCCAGTGGTGCTCCATCGAAAGGTAGACGCGCGCATGGGCGGAGTGGCGGCGGAGGGAGGTCCAGGCCAGGCGGACCTGGTCTTCGTATTGAGCGGCGACCTGCTCGGCCGTGACCGGTCCCATCTGATGCCATTCGTGATGCGAGTTCACCTCGTTACTGATGACCCAACCCCAGAGGCGGCCATGCGAGGTGTCGGCCGAGCACCAGCGACGGGCGATGAATTCCGTCAGCGCCTGGTAACAAGCCCGGCCCTCGGGCGTGACCGTGTTCGCGGCCATCGTCGTGCCCTTGGTCATATCGGCCTGCGGGTGGACCGTGAGTTGGCGGATACGATCGTTGGGCGAGCGGTAGGTGATCAGGATCGCCGTGACCACCACGCCTTTATCGCTCAAAGGCTTGATCTGCCGGTCCAGCGACTTCGCATAAGCCTCGTTGATGACGAACGTGAAGCCGTCGGCTTGGGCGGTGGGCTGGCCGGGTTTGGCTTCCTTGGCGGGGGAGAGCAGTCCGTTCAGGGTCAGATTGACCCCGGCATGGTGCACGCCCAGCGCGAGCAGGTCGTCGACCATTTGCACCTGCAGTCCTTTGGGGCTGGGGGTGGACGGGTAGGGGGTCGGGTCGGGCGCCGCCGCGAGCAGCGAGGAAAACGTTAGCCCGGCGGCGAGAAACAGACGCATGGGAGCAAGACAGGCGAGGCGGTGGTCGGGTTTCAAACGAATAACAGGTTGCAGGCAGGCCTCTCCTCGGCTGGATTATCCTGACCCCTCCCATGCGACTCCTGACACTCCTTCTCTGTCTGGTCAGCGGCCTCCTGTCGGCTGCTCCCGCCAAGCAGCCTAACATCGTCTTCATCTTCTCGGACGATCACGCTTACCAGGCGATCAGCGCCTATGGCGACTCTCGGAAGCTCAACGAGACCCCGAATATCGACCGCCTCGCCAAGGAAGGCATGCGCTTCGACCGGGCCTTGGTGACCAACTCCATCTGCGGTCCGAGCCGCGCGGTGATCCTTACCGGAAAATACTCCCACCTGAACGGCTTCTTCAACAACTCGAACTCCGTCTTCGACGGCACGCAGGTCACCTTCGCGAAGCTGCTGCAGCAGGCCGGCTACCAGACCGCCGTCGTCGGCAAGTGGCACCTCGTCAGCGACCCTGTCGGCTTCGACTTCTGGCAGGTGCTGCCCGGTCAGGGCGTCTACTATAACCCGCCGATGAAGAACGCCCAGGGCATGGTCAAGCTGCAGGGCTACGTCACCGACATCGTCACCGACCTCTCGCTCGACTGGGTCCGCAAACGCGACAAGTCGCGGCCCTTCATGCTCATGTGCCAGCACAAGGCGCCGCACCGCGAATGGGAGCCGAACATCAAGGACCTCGGCTTCGACAAGGACCGGCTCTACCCTGAGCCCGCCACGCTGTTCGACGACTATGCCGGCCGCGCGAAGGCCGTCGGCGAGAATGACATGACGCTCGAGAAGACCATCACGCCCAAGGACGTGAAGCTGGTGCGCCCGCCGCAGATGGACGCCGAGCAGGCCGCCGTCTGGGACGCTTATTACGAGCCGCGCAACGAGGCCTACCGCAAGGCCAACCCGCAGGGCAAGGACCTCGTCCGCTGGCGCTATCAGCGCTACATGCACGACTACCTCGCCACCGTGAAGTCGGTCGACGACAACGTCGGCCGCGTGCTCAAGTTCCTCGAGGACGAAGGCCTCGCCGAGAATACCATCGTCATCTATTCGTCGGACCAAGGCTTCTACCTGGGCGAGCATGGCTGGTTCGACAAGCGCTGGATCTTCGAGGAGTCGGTCCGTACTCCGTTGCTCGTGCGCTGGCCCGGCGTGACCAAGCCCGGTTCGGTGAGCAAGGCGCTGGTCTCCAACGTCGACTACGCCCAGACCTTCCTCGACATGGCCGGCCTGCCTTCGCCCGCCGAGATGCAGGGCCGCAGCCTCAAGCCCATCCTCGCGGGCGAGACGCCCGCCGACTGGCGCAAGGAATTCTATTATCACTACTACGAGTACCCGCAGCCGCACCACGTCGCCCCGCACTACGGCGTGATCACCGACCGGTACAAGCTCGTCCGCTACTATGGCAACGGCGAGACCCGCACCGACCTCTTCGACAACGAGAAGGACCCCTTGGAGCTGAAGAGCTTCTTCGGCCAGCCGGGTTATGAATCCGTCCAGGCCGACCTCGAGGCCCGTCTCGCGAAGCTGCGCAAGGACCTCAAGGTGCCGGAAGTCGACGACGAGTATGCGTCCGGCGAGAAGAAGCGCACTCCGCCGGCCGGCAAGAACGCCGGCAAGGGCAAGGGCAAGAAGGCGCCGGCGGCCAAGTAGGCCTCAGCGCCAGCTCGCCCGCACCACCCGCTCCCATTCGTCGGCCATCAATTGGTGGCCGGCGGTGGTCGGGTGCACGCCGTCCCAGATCCAGTAGGCCGAGGGGGCCTGTCGCTGGGCCTCGTCGAAGACTTTCTGGAAGTCGACGAGGGTCGCGCCGTGCTTGGCGGCCAGGCGACGGACGACGGGGATGAGCAGGGCGAGGCGTTCGCGGCGACCGGGAGACTTGTCGATGGCCGGTCCGGCGGCGCCGAGGAAGGGTTCGCAGAGCACGAGACGCAGCTTGGGGTTGGCGGCGCGGGCGGCGGTGAGGAGTTCGTCGTAGGTCTTTTCGAAGACCTCGGGCGGGACGCCCTTGCTGCTGTCGTTGACGCCGATCATCACGCTCAGCACGTCGGGTTTCAACTCGAGCGTGTCCTTGGACCAGCGCTTCGCGAGGTCGAGCACCGTGTTGCCGGAGACTCCGCGATTCAGAAAGGTCGCGTTCTGGCTTGGTGCGCCGGCCCCGATCTTGGCGGCGACCAGATAGACGAAGCCATGGCCGTGGACATGGTTGAGGTCGGCCCCGCGCCCGCGGTTGCCGTCGGTGATCGAGTCGCCTTGGAACAGGATGCGCGGCGAAGCCGGCAATCCGGGCAACGGCTCTCCGGCGACCGCCTGGCCGAAGCAGAGCAAGGCGGCGAGGGCGCCCCTCATTTCTTCTTCGCCTTGGCGTTCTTCTTGCCGCTGTTGGCGTCGGCCGCCGGATCGTGGTCCGGATTCTTGGTGGGCATCTGGGCGTCCACGGACTTCAGCCAGGCTTCGAGACGCGTACGCAGGGTTTTCGCGAGCGCAGGCTGCGAGGCGGCCAGGTCCTTGGTCTCCCCGACGTCGTTCGCGAGGTCGTAGAGTTCGTCGCGGCCGTCTTCGTAGAAATGGACGAGGCGGAAGTCGCCGCTGCGGACGGCGCTGTAAGGCGTGGCGCCGCCGGGGTGATAGTGAGGGTAGTGCCAGAAGATCTCGGCGCGGTCAGGCTTGGCGCCGGACTTCAGCAGAGGGGCGAGGCTGATGCCATCGACGAGGGATTGGAGCGGCTTGACGCCGGTGAGCTCGAGGACCGTCGGGTAGAGGTCGATCGTCATCGCCGGAGCGCTCTCGACTACGCCGGCCTTGGTCACGCCCGGGGCATGGATGATGAGCGGCACGCGGACGCCGCCTTCGTAGGCCGAGCCCTTGCCCACGCGGAAGGGCGCGTTGTCGGTGACGGGCAGCAGGCCGCCGTTGTCGGCCGTGAAGACGATGATCGTGCTCTCGTCCAGCTTCAGCCGTTTCAGGGCGTTGCGGATGGCGCCCAAGGAGTCATCGACGCTCTCGACGAGCGCGGCGTAGGTAGCGTTCTTCTGCTTCAGGTCCGGCAGCTTGGCGGCCTTGGCCTGATACTTGGCGATCACGTCGGGCTTGCCGCCGAGCGGCGTATGCACCGCGTAGTGGGGCAGGTAGAGGAAGAAGGGTTTCTCCTTGTTCGCCTCGATGAACTTCACCGCTTCGGAGGCTTCGCGGTCGGTCAGGAATTCGCCCTTGGGGCCTTCGGCCAGCGTGGGGATGCCGTAGGGGGCATGGTAACTAGGCGGCTGTCCTCGGGCATAGCCGCCGACGTTGAGGTCGAACCCGTGCTTCTCGGGGTAGTAGGCGTCGTCGCCTTCCTTCAGCGCCGGCGTCAGGTGCCATTTGCCGATGCTCGCGGTCGCGTAGCCGGCCGCCTTGAATTGCTCGGCCAGCGTGATCTCCTCGAACGGCAGGAACTTCTGCCACTCTGGAATCTTCAGCTTGGCCTTGGGGCGGCCGTGGCCGGCGATCCAGTCCGTCAGGTGCAGGCGTGCCGGGTATTTGCCGGTGAGAAGGGCGGCGCGGGTGGGCGAGCAGACCGTGCAGGCCGAGTAGCCGTTGGCGAAGCGGACGCCGTCCTTCGCCAGCTGGTCGATATGAGGCGTCTCGTAGAATTTGCTGCCGTAGCAGGACAGGTCGGTCTGGCCCATGTCGTCGACCAGGATGACGATGACGTTGGGGCTGGCGGCGACCGCGGAAAGGGTGAGGACGGCCGACAGGCAGAGGAGGGGGGCGAATAGGCGGGTAAACACGCTTCATTCCTCGATTTAGGCGCACCGCTGGCAAGCGATTAGTGGATTGCCTCATGTCCGTCCGTCCTTTGAATCCTCTTATGTCTCTCAAAAAGCTGATCATAGCCCTCTGGGGTGTCGTCGCCCTCGTTGCCTTGGCCTTCGTCCTGGCGCCGTCCGATGACGGCTACCGCGAGTTCGCCGCCACCCAGGTCGCGCCGGCCAAGAAGCCTGCCATTGCCGTCGCTCCCGCTCCCTCGGAGGTCGTCGCCGTCGACGAAGCGAAGCCCTCTCCTTCAGTCCCTTCGCAGGCGGTCTCGCTCGGCGGCGTGTCCCGCCTGATGGCCGACGCGACTTCCGCCGCGCCGCTCGCTCCCGCGCCTACCGGGGCGAAGACGGGCAGCTCTAAGCCGGTCGACCCCGTGCTTGCCGCGAAGAACGCCGGGCAGGCCGACGTTTCCGGTACGTGGCGACGTGCCTCCACGGTCTCCCAGGCGGAGATTGAGACCGCCATCAAGCGCGACGCGATGACGCCCGAGACCGCCGTCGCCTTCCGTTCCGCCTGCGGTCATGACCATGACCTGCACTTCGATGCGGCGGGCAAGCCTCTTTACGCCTGCTCCATGGAGCTGCAGGTGGGCCCGGATACCACGGGCATCACTTCGACCCCTACCTATCCGCTGGCCGATACCTTCCTCCTCCACAGCCGCCGTACCGCCACGCGGAAGATCTACCTGGACTTCGACGGACACGTGACGACCGGGACCGCTTGGAACAACGGTCGTGCCGCCAACCTGACCACCCCGGCTTTCAGCACCGACGCGGACCCGGCTTTCAGCGATGCCGAGAAGGCCATCGTCCAGGAGGCTTTTCGTCGCATCGCCGAGCACTTCGCGCCCTGGGACGTCGACGTGACGACCGAAGATCCCGGCGTGGAAAGCCTCCGCAAGGTCGGAGCTGCCGACGTGGCTTACGGCATCCGGGTCGTCATCGGGCCGAAGGCCTTCACCACGAGCGCCGCCGGCATCGCCTACCTGAACTCCTTCTCCGATAATATCGACACCCCTTGTTTCACTTTCGCCGAATCCGGCTGGTCGGCCGCCTTGATCGCCGGCGTGACGTCGCATGAGGTCGGTCATACCGTCAGCCTTGTGCACCAAGGTCAGAACCCCGGTGACGGCGAGTATTTCGGCGGTCACGGCAGCGGCGCGCTCTCCTGGTCTCCGATCATGGGCAACGGCCTGCGACCCGTGAACCAGTGGGCCAAGGGCGAGTATCAGGACGCCTCCAGCAAGCAGGACAACCTCGCGGCCATCGCCAACACCACTTCGGGCATACCGCTGTTGGCGGACGATCACGGCAACTCTTCAGGGGCGGCTACGGTCACTTCGGGCCTCTCCGTTTCCGTCGGCGGAATCATCAGCGGTCCTACCGACGTTGATGTGATCAAGGTGCATGCCGGACGTGGGAATCTCACGATCACCCCTAAGGTCGCCATGGTGGCCCCCAATCTCCGACTGCAGATAAAGGTGTTGAATTCGGCCGGTACGGTGCTGGGTACTTACGTGGGGTCCGGAACCTCGGGTAACATGGCTCCGGCTCCCATCACCCTGAATCTCGCCGCGGAAGGTTTCTACTACATCCAGCTGGACGGCATCGGCAACGGAACCGGCTTGACCGAAGGTTACACGGACTACGGTTCCATCGGCTACTACAGTTTCGACGCCGCGTGGGCGGAACTGGGTAACCGCGCCCCGATCGCCGACGCCACGTTGTCGGCCACGACCACCTATGATTACCAGAATCAGCCTACGGCCATGGTGAACTTCAACGGGACACTGTCGTCCGACCCGGACGGCATCCTTGTCCGTTACGTCTGGGACTTCAAGGACACCTATCCGGCCCGGGCCGAAGGCGCCACCGCCTCACATCGTTATAAGGCTCCGGGGACTTACTATCCGACGCTTACCGTCTTTGACGATCTCGGAGCTTCGGCCACCACGACCCTGACCGTCACCGTGAACGGTCCGACGCGTACGCCGACCTGCTCGCTGGCCCTGATCAGCGGCACCTTCATCCGGGTCAATTCGATCCACGACGCGGCCAGAGCCACGATTCAAGTCCAGGATCAATATGGCAACCCGCTCCGTCGTGCGCTCGTCTATGTCGCCATTTCGGGCCTCGGCAATGCTCCGCGCACGATCCTGCGTACGAATGACCTCGGTCAGGTCGATGTCACCTCGCCCAAGTTCCGACGTGGCGCCCGCGGGTCGGTGGTGTTCGCCGTCACGACGGTCGAGTCGCCAGGCCGTCCCTACGTGACTTCGACCCTTGCGCCGGTCGTCACCGTGGCGCCGACGGTGACCGTGAGCCGCTGAGCACTTTGCCTCGATGAAGAAAGGGCGGCCGTCAGGCCGCCCTTTTTGTTGTCAGCATGCTTGGGCCTGCGTTAAGAATAACCCTATGACAAACGTCCCTCAGCCTTCGTCCCGCCGCGAATTCCTCGGCTCCGCCGCCTTCGCGCTGGCGGGCTTGGCCACGACGGCCCGTCTCGCCGCGGCCGACACGGCCAAGGCGCCCGTGAAGCGCCCGCCGAATCCCTACGTCTACAAGTTCAATATCGGCAAGATCGAGGCCTTCTCGATCAGCGACGGGCACATGCTGTTCCGGCAGGGCCTCGATCTCATGTGGCCTGAGTCCGACCGACCGGCCATGAAGGCCGCCTTGGAGTTCAATCGCGAGCGACTGGATGCGCTGCCGCTCTACGTGAACATCATGGGGCTGAAGATCGGCGACGAGGTGGCTCTGATCGACGCCGGTTTCGGCGAGCGTCATCCCAATCCGAACTTCGGCTGGCTGGCCGAAGGGCTGCGGCAGCTGGGCATCAGGCCCGAGCAGGTCACCACCGGGTTCCTGAGCCACTCGCATTCGGACCACCTCGACGGCTTCGTCGACAACGGCAAGCCGGCCTTCCCGAACGCCAAGATCTTCCTGCTCCAGGAAGAGTATGATTTCTGGCGCGGTCCGAACCCTGATTTCTCCAAGTCGAAGCGCGACAAGAAGCCTTTGCCGGGCATGGTGAAGAACATCTGCCGTAACTTCGACATCCTGAAGGACCAGCTCGTCATCGCCAAGGACGGTCAGAAACTCTTCCACGAAGCCGTGACCGTCATCGCCGCGCCGGGACACACCGACGGACATGCCTGCTTCGAGATCCGCTCCGGTGAGGACTCGCTCGTGCATATCAGCGACGTCGTCCATCACCACGTGCTCATGTTCGACAACGTCGGCTGGACCGTCGCGATGGATCATGATCCCGAGACCGCGGTCAAGACGCGGAGGAAGCTCTTCACGCGCATGGCCAAGGAGCGCAGCCGCGCCTTCGGGTTCCATCTGCCGTGGCCGGGCATCGGCACCGTCGTGCCCAAGGGCGACCAATACGCCTGGGTGCCGGAGCGCTTCAGCTGGGGCTCGTAAGGCGGAGGCTTACTGGAACACCACCGGCGCGGCCGGAGCCGGGGCCGGAGCGACGGCCGGGGCGGAGGTCGTCGCCGGCGCTCCGCTGTTCGCCGGCGCGGTCGGCTGGCTCTGCTGGCGTTGGATCTCGGCGAGGATCAGCGTGAACCCCTGCTGACGCAGGCTGTTCATTTCGTTGAGCATGCCTTCGCGCTCATTCTCCGGAGCCGAGGCCCAGGCGGCTTCGATCTGATGACGGCGGTCGAGCAGGGCGCGGTATTCGGGGCGTCTGACCACTTCATTGTAGGCCTGGGCGGCCTTGGGGTCGGAGTCGATCAGGGTCTGGCGGACGCGGCGGCCCTCTTCTTTGAGGTCATTGAAGCGTTCCTCCATCTGGGCGCGTTGGGCCGACATCTTGGCGGGTGCTTCGGGGGCGGATCGCGGGGGCGTGGCGGCCTGGGCCGGCTTGATCGTGCGCACGGTCTCGACCGGGCTGGCCGTTTTCAGACGTTCGATCGGGGACTTCGGGGCCGGCGCCGGCGCGAGGAAGCGCCAGGCTCCCAGGCCGATGACGGCGAGGAGACAGCAGGCGAGCAGGGGCTTACGCATGGGGGTCGTTGGTTTTGTCAGGCAGGTGGCGGCGGAGTTCCCTGATTTCCGCATGCAGGTCGCGGATTTCCCTCCGTAGCTCCTCGTGGTCGCTGGTTTCCTTGGGCAGGATGAGCTTCGAAGTCACGATGGCGGACATCGAGCCGAAGAGCGCGATGCCCACGAGCATCAGCACCGAGGCGATCAGCCTGCCTTCCCCCGTCACCGGGAAGGTGTCGCCGTAGCCGACCGTCGTGACCGTCGTGAGCGCCCACCAGAGGGCGTCGCCGCCGTTCCTGATGGTCGCATTGGGCGCGGAACGCTCGACCTCGACGATGAGCATCGTGCTGAAGAGCACCATGACCAAGGCGACCCCGGGCAGGGCGAGCAGTTTTTCGTTGAGCGAGGTGCCGCTGGTCAGCGTGCTCAGCTTCTTCAGGATGCGGATCAGGCGGATGAAGCGATAGATGCGGATCGCCTGCAAGGAGCGGAAGGCCGGCTCGAAGGGGATGCTCGCGAGCACGTCGATCCAGGCCCAGCGCCAGTATGAGGCGGCGAACTTCTCGCGGCGCCAGCGCACGAAGACGTCGGCCAGGAAGATCAGGCAGGAAAGGGTATCTACGGTCCGCAGGACGGAAAGCACCGCAGCCGGGATGTGGAGGAAGGTCTCCAGGACGACCAGCAGGAGCGAAACCACCGCGACGACCAGCACGAGCCAGTCCCACGGATTGAGGCGTTGGCGCAGTTCGGGGTCGATTTTCACGAGATGGTATTTAGTTAATGGTCATCCCCACCTCAACCCCGTTTCCAATGCGACTCTTCCTCTGCCTGCTGACCGTCGGTCTCTTCGCCGCGCCGGTGCCCCCTGCCCACACGGTGAAGCCCTTCGGCGCGGATTTCCCCAATCTCGACTCGTTGGCGACCGGCGCCTGGTGGGAGCCTCGGCCTGCCGCGAAGGCCAAGAAGAAGGCCGCCGCGGGTCCGGCCGCGCCCACGATGCTGGTCGCCCGCGATGAAGTCATCGCCTTCGCGCTCTACACCCAGCAGGCCGGCGTCCTGAAGCTCTCCGCCCAGCTCTACCCGCTTTATCCTGAGGAGTCCAAGGAGGTCCGCCTGGAGTTCAAGCGGGACGGGCGATGGATCGAGTCGGCCAAGACCGAGGTCGTCTTCCCGGGTTGGAGCGCCCACTTCCGCGTCGAGGGCTGGGATGGCTCCAAGGACGTTGCCTACCGCGTGCGTCATGGCGAGAAGGCCGCCTTCGAGGGCGTGGTGCGCCGCGACCCGATCGACAAAGACGCCATCGTCGTGGCCAACATGTCCTGCAATTCCAGCCGGACGACCGGGTCCCGTCCGGAGATCCTCGACAATCTGATCCGGCAGAACCCGGACCTCTTGTTCTTCGCCGGTGACCAGACCTATCGGCATACCGAGCACACCGCCGGCTGGATCGAATTCGGCCTGCAGTTCCGCGACGTCATGAAGGATCGTCCGACGATCTGCATCCCTGACGACCACGACGTCGGACACCCCAATCTCTGGGGCGAAGACGGTAAGCTTTCCAAGGCTCCGGGGAACGCGGACGGGGGCTACATGTTCCCGGTCGCCTATGTGAACATGGTCCAGCGTCAGCAGTCCTGGCATCTGCCGGACGCTTTTGACCCGACCCCCGTTCAGCGCGGCATCAGCGTCTACTATACCCGCCTCAAGGTCGGCGGCATGGACTTCGCCATCCTCGAGGACCGTAAGTTTAAGACCGGCCCTTTGGGGCGGATCCCGCAGCAAGGCCCGCGTCCCGATCACGTGACCGACGAGAAATACGACCCCAAGTCCATCGACCTGCCGGGCCTGCAGCTTCTCGGTGATCGTCAGCTGAAGTTCCTCGCCGCCTGGTCCGAGGACTGGGTGGGCGTCCGCCACAAAGCGGTGCTTTCCGCGACGGCTTTCTGCGGTGCGGTCCATATGCACGGCAAGCGGGATGACCGCCTGCTGGCCGACCTGGATTGCAACGGCTGGCCGCAGTCGGGGCGCAACGAAGCCTTGCGGGCCCTGCGTCGCGTGCAGGCCGTGCACCTCTGCGGCGACCAGCATCTCGCCGTCATCGTCAAGCACGGCATCGAAGCCTTTGGCGACGGGCCCTATTCGCTGACCAGTCCCGCGCTGGTGAACACGATCTATGGTCGTTGGTGGCATCCGAAGGACGAAAAAGCCGGTCCGAATCCAGTGACCGGCAGTCCCTTGCCTTGGACGGGGGATTTCCTGGACGGCCTCGGTAACCGCATGTCGGTCCTGGCCTACGCCAATCCGGGAGACATCCAAGATGAGCGTCAGCGAGCCGATGGTTATGGCGTGGCGCGCTTCCAGGTGGCCAAGCAGACCGTGACCTTCGAATGCTGGCCCCGTTTCAGCGACTCGCGCAAGGGCGATGGCGAGCAGTTTCCGGGCTGGCCGCAGACCTTCCGCCTGCAGGACAACGACGGACGCAAGCCGACGGGCTATCTGCCGACCCTCGACCTCGGTGCCGAAGGCGAGCGCGCGGTCGTGCAGGTCATCCATGAGCAGACCGGCGAGACCGTCTACGTTCGCCGCCTGTTCGGCGCGAAAGAGTTCACGCCTCCGGTCTTCGCGGCCGGCACGTATGCGGTGAAGGTCGGCGTCGACCGGCCTGATCGACGCACCTTGACCGGCCAGCAGCCCGTGAAGCGTTAACGCTTCGACAGGGCTTCTGTCTCGCCGAGCTTGAAGCGCACGCTGACGACGGAATTCTGCTCCGGGCCCTCGGCGTATTTGACATAGGTCGTGGCGACGATGGTACCGTCGGGGAGAAGTTCGACGCCGGGGTAGCCGCAGTCGCCGAGCCGCTTGCCGTAATGATGGAGCAGCTTGATGCGATATTGGCCGGGTCGGCCGTTCTTCAGGTCGTCATAGGTGCCGACCCAGGCCACGAAATGCCCTTTGGTCGGGCTGTTGAGGGCTTGGTCGCGGAAGCATACCACCATGCGTCCATCTGACGTGAACACGCCGTTATGGCGATCGCCCGTGAGGCCCCAGTTCGTATCCACGGGCTTGGACCAAGTCGCGCCTTCGTCCTGGCTGAACATCATCAGGCTCCGGCCTTTGTGGGTGTTCTCGCGGAGGAGGCAGGCGAGTTCCTTGCCGTCGGGCGAGCGGAAGACGTAGGGCTCGCAGGGATTCTTGCCGGCGACCTCGGCGACGATCCGCGGCTCAGACCAGGTGAGGCCGCCGTCCGCCGTGATCATCTGTAACGTCACCAGCGGGGTCTTGTCGGCGCCGCCGGGGCCGCGGTGGTAGAGGCCGAGGGTGCGACCGTCCTTGAGTCGGACCAGGCTGCTGAAGGTCATCACGCAGGGCAGGTCGAGAGGGGGCATCTCTTTCCAGGTCCGCCCTTCGTCTTCGCTCATGATGCTGGGCATGCCGGGTCCGCCGCGTTTGCCGAGGGCGGCGGAGAAGACCCAGAGGCGCGCTTTGCCGGCGGGGTCGACGATGCGGTAGATGCTCGGGCAATTCTGATGGGTGGAGAAGCCCTTCGGCAGCTGCGCGTCGAGGCGGGTCCAGGACCTGCCACCGTCGTCGCTGCGGGCCATCGGTCCGGCAGAGCCCCCATGATTGATGCACCACACCGCGAAAATCGTGCGGCCGTCCGGCATGAGGAGGGTCGTCGGGTGGCCTTGATAGACCGACGTCGTGCCGGCGCCCACGACGGTCTGGCGTTCTTTCTGTGCCGACAGATCGACGACGGGGAGGTCGGGCTTCTCTTCGGCCATGACCAAAGAAGCCAGGCAGAGCAGGGCGGGGAGCAGGGGGCGCATGAGGTGAGGATGGTTTGGTGGCCTGACTCTGCCAAGCCGATTGGCCTGCTTGACCCCTTGGGACTGCTGGGCAGGCTTCCGGCATGGCTCGGCCGTCCGCAGGCATCTGGCGATGGATCATCCTCACGATCGTGGGGCTGGCCGTGGCTTTGTTCCTGTTGGTCATGTTCGTCGAACCGGAAGCCGTCCCGGAGACGGCGTCGACGGAGTTCGCCGCGTTGGTCGCCAAAGCCCAGGCCGGCGACCCTGTGGCGCAGTTCAAGGTCGCGGGATATCATGCGCGCGGAGAAGGCGTCGCCCAGGACCTGACGGAAGCCGCGAAGTGGCTGATGCTTTCGGCGCAGCAAGGGTATGCGCCGGCCCAGAACAATCTGGCGGTCTGCTATGCGACGGGCGCCGGCGTGGGGAAAGACCAGGCGCAGGCCATCGCCTGGATCCGGAAGTCGGCCGATCAAGGCTATGCCCGGGCGCAATGCTACCTCGGGCTATCTTTCGCCAAGGGGGAAGGCGTGCCCCGGGACCAGGCGCAGGCCGTCGAGTGGTTCCGCAAGTCCGCCGCGCAGGGTTTTGCTGATGCGTTGAATCACCTGGGTTATTGTCACAGCCAAGGCCGTGGCGTGGCCAAGGACGAAGTCGAAGCTTACGCCTGCTGGACCGTCGCCGGCCGCGCGCATGAAGGCGCCGCCCGTAATCTCGCCTTGCTGGAGAAGAAGCTTCCGGAGGAAACCCGCCGGCGGGGCGACCTGCGTGCTGCCGAACTGCTCCGGCAGATCGAAGCGACCAAGGTCAAGGGTTCCTGAACGCCTGCTCCGCCAGCCGCGGTGCGGTAATTTGTCAGGTTGTTTGCGGACTCCTCGGGTTCCGCTTGGGTGGGGTCATGTCCAAGCCCTTGGCTTTCAGCCCGACCCGCGCCGCCGCTTTGGCGCGTCTGGAGGAATTCCTGCCGGCGGCCGGACGTTATGCGGCTGATAGGAATTATGTGCGCCCCGGCCATGAGAATATCTCGCGGTTGTCGCCGTGGGTGCAGAAGCGCCTGCTACTCGAGTCGGAGATCGTGGCCGCGGCCAGAGCCCAGTGGTCATTCCCTGCCGTCGAGAAGTTCGTCCAGGAGGTCTATTGGCGGACTTATTGGAAGGGCTGGCTCGAGCAGCGTCCGGCGGCATGGATCCGCTGGGTGGAAGCCGTGCCACGCCTGCGCGCTGCCTTGAGCGCCGAGCAAAGGTCGACGCTCGAAGCCGCGCTCGCTGGTCGCACGGGTATTGCGGGCTTCGATGACTGGGCGCAGGAACTCGTGGCCACGGGCTATCTGCATAACCACGCCCGCATGTGGTTCGCCTCGATCTGGGTCTTCACGCTGCGTCTGCCGTGGGAGCTCGGAGCCGCGTTCTTTTACGAGCACCTGCTCGATGGGGATGTCGCCAGCAATACGCTCTCCTGGCGTTGGGTAGCGGGTTTGCAGACGCCGGGTAAGACGTATGTCGCCCGGGCGGACAATATCGCCTTCTACACCGATGGGGCGCATGCGCCGGAGACGAGTCGGCTGGCTTCGGCGGCTTTTGTCATCAAAGAGGAGCCCCTGCCCAAGGTGACAGCGTGGACGGAAGACGCGACGCAGGTCGCTGCGCTCAAGGCTTACGAACGTATCGGCCTGTGGGTGCATCCTGAAGACCTGGCGGTCGAGCAGGGCGAACTGGCTGGTCTGAAGGTCAGGGCGGTCAGCGCCTCTTGGCCGGCCGATATCCGCGTCCGTGCCGGATGGTCGGAGAAAGTCTCGGCCTGGACGCAGTCGTCGCTGCAAGAAGGAGCAAAGCGGGCGGGCCAGCATTTCGGAGCCCCTGTCTCGTCGGGTGAGACGTCGGACTTGGCCGTATCTATGGTCGAATGGGCCAAGCAGAGCAACCTGCAGGCCGTCGTCGCCTATCGTCCGTTCATCGGGCCTTGGCTGGCCGAGGCGCTGGCCCTGGAGGCCGCCTTGGCTGCCGCCGGCATCGCCGTGATCTGGCGCCGAAGAGCTTGGGACTCCGAGCATTTCCCGCATGCCACCCGCGGGTATTTCCCTTTCTGGGAGCGCATCAAGTCCGCGGGGTGAAAGTTGGTGGGCCCACCGGGATTTGAACCCAGAACCAAGGAATTATGAGTTCCGTGCTCTAACCGTTGAGCTATGGGCCCGTGCATCGGACTTTGGCCGAAAGGGGCTTGGAGGGAAAGCCGATTCGCTGGATTGAAACCAAGGGGGACAGGACTATGGTCAGGTTATGCGAGCCCCCGCATCGTTCTCCCGACGCAGTCTGATCAAAGGCCTGCTGGCCGCTCCATTCTTCGCCGGCGCCGGAGCCCGACTGGAGGCGGCGCCGGCGCTCGTGGATCCGGCCGTCGGCCCGGGAGCCGGTTGGACGATCGCGGTCTTTCCTGACACGCAGAACTACGCGAAGTATGCCAAGAATCAGGAGCACTTCGAGCTCATGACCCGTTGGGTGCTCGACCATCGGAAGGCTTG
>JACCDM010589129.1_pt1 | contig 16009 bp, 10 predicted proteins | sample 7445851 | NCBI WGS metagenome assembly JACCDM01 (sample SAMN15323438, study PRJNA562643) | freshwater metagenome | isolation source: river surface water | place: USA:Blue River Watershed | collected 2017-08-16
CACCCAAAGGATCTTTTTCAATTACCAAGCCTCTAGATGGCCAGCCTGCAACGCCCGCCAACGGCGGCACGATTGGATTTTCGGCAGAGACCTTAGAGCAATTGCATGCATTTCATGCCGCAGGTGTTGCCAATGGCGGCACGCACTGCGAAGAACCACCAGGACCCAGAGAAGGACCATTTGGAACCTTGAATCTGGCCTATTTGCGCGATCCCATTGGCAACAAGATTTGCGTTTTGCACCGCCCCTCTAAGCCAGCCTAATAAGCGCTTAGCAACTTACTACCCGGTGAGAAATCTTCAAATTTCTCATCGGGTGTCAGTTAAAGCTTGTTGTTGATGCCAATCAAGAGTCGGCCTGCACCTTGGCATCCTTGATCACTTTGGCCCACTTCTGAGTTTCGCTGCGAATAAATTCTGCAAAGCGCTCGGGTGAACCGCCGCCATCTTCTGCGCCGTATTGATCAAACTTCTCAATCACATCGGGCATGGCCATGACACGGTTCATGTCTTCGTTGATGCGTTTAACAAAGGCGGGGTTCATGCGGGCCGGGCCCACCAAGCCGTACCATGTGGTGGCATCAAATCCACTGAAGCCTTGTTCTTCCATGGTGGGTACGTTGGGGTGACCTTTGGCGCGCTTGGTGCGTGTTTGCGCCAACGCAATGGCCTTGCCGCTTTTGACATGTGGTGTGGCAGAAGTCATGGTTTCAAAGCAATACTGAACTTGGCCACCAATTAAATCTGTGAGCGCTGGGCCAGAGCCTTTGTAGGGCACATGCAGGGCATCAATGCCTGCACGCAGTTTGAACATTTCAAGCGCCAGGTGTTGCGCAGAACCTCCGCCTGCAGACGCAAAACTGATCTTGCCAGGATTTTGTTTGCAAAGATTGACCAAGTCTTTCACCGTCTTGGCAGGTTGGCTTTCGTTGCAAATTAGCAAATTGGGCGTGACGCCCACCAAGCCAATGGGTGTGAAGTCACGCTCCACGTTGTAGCCCAACTTGGGCTGCAAACTGGTGGCCAAAGCATGGCTGTTGATGTGGGCCATCAGAAGTGTGTTGCCATCGCTGGGCTGCTTGGCCACAAAGTCTGCAGCTATCACGCCCGCAGCGCCGGCCTTGTTGTCAATGATGATGCTGACGCCCCACATGGCTTGGAGTTTTTGTGCCAGAACCCTTGCCAGTGCATCGGTGCCACCGCCTGGCGGAAAGCCCACCACAATTCGGATGGGTCCACTGGGCAAGCTTTGCGCTTTGATCATGGGCGCACTCAGTGTTGCGGCAGAGGCCACGGTGGCTTGCAAGAGGGTTCTGCGTTTCATGCTGTCTCCTGTTGTTGTGATAAAGATGACTTGTAATCAATCAGGGCCTGATCAATGCTGGGATAGGGTTGGCTGAAAAATAGTCCATGGCGGCTTGCACGCCTGAACCATTTAATTTGACGCCGCTGAGTTTCAATCCCATTTCGCAAGCAGACAAGGCTGCAATCAAGGTGAGGTCGTTGCAGTCGCCCAAGTGGCCAATGCGGAACATGCGGCCTTTTACTTTGCCCAAGCCTGTGCCCAATGAGCAATCGAAGCGTTCGTAGATGACTTTGCGCACGGCATCGGCGTCAATGTTTTCTGGTGTCATCACGCCAGTCAAAATAGGAGAATAGAGTTCGGGGTCGGCACATTGCACTTCAAGCCCCCAAGCTTTGACGGCTGCAACGGCACCTTTGGACCAGCGCTTGTGGCGAGCAAACACAACGTCTAAACCTTGCCCCAAAATCATGTCGCAGGCTTCGCTCAAACCATACATGAGGTTGGTGTTGGGTGTGTAAGGGAAGTAACCTGTTTTGTTCATTTCCAGCATCTCATCCCATGCCCAGAATGATTTGGGCAAGGTCGATTTTTTGCTGAATTCAATGGCCTTAGGAGAGATAGCGTTGAAGCTGATGCCTGGCGGCAGCATCAAGCCTTTTTGAGAACCACTGACCGTGACGTCCACGCCCCATTCGTCGTGACGGTAGTCTGCAGAGGCCAAGCCCGAAATGGTGTCGACCATCAGCAAAGCAGGATGCTTGGCATTGTCAATGGCACGGCGAACAGCGGCAATGTCACTGGTCACACCTGTTGAAGTTTCGTTGTGTACGACGCAAACCGCTTTGATGCTGTGACCTTCATCTTGTTTGAGGCGCGCTTCAATCATGTCGGCTTTTACGCCCTGACGCCATCCTTCAACACCTGGCAAGCCGATGAATTCTGCTTTGAGCCCCATGCGCACTGCTAGCTTGTTCCACAAGGATGCAAAGTGGCCTGTTTCAAACATCAAGACGTGATCACCAGCTGAGAGTGTGTTGACCAACGCAGCTTCCCAAGCACCTGTGCCCGAAGCTGGATAAATGATGACAGGGTGTTGGGGTTGAAAGATTTTCTGCATGTCCTTCAAGACCTTGGAGCCAAGGACCCCAAATTCTGGGCCGCGGTGGTCAATGGTGGGCAGGCTCATGGCGCGCAAGATTCTGTCTGGCACGGGTGAGGGACCAGGAATTTGCAAGAAGTGACGGCCTACGGGGTGGAAATCAAGCGAAATCATGAAAAAGAAACTCCTTTGTATAAGCGTATTTTTTGCATACAAAAATAATTTGTCAACCTAGTTTCATTAATATTTGCCATATTGACCTTCAAATATTTTGCATACAAAATACAAACATGAGTGCAGAAATCTTGTCTATTCCGCGTGCAGCTTTGCACGGCCAAGTGACCCATCGCTTGCGTCAAATGTTGGTGGAAAACCAAATCCAACCCGGCGCCAAGCTCAATGAAAGAGCCTTGTGTGAGGGCCTCAACGTCTCACGAACGCCATTAAGAGAAGCCATCAAAACCTTGGCGGCTGAAGGCTTGGTCGAGCTGCTGCCCAATCGGGGCGCCGTTGCGGCAAGCCTCAGCCTCGACGACGTTGTGCATACCTTCGAAGTGATGGCATGCCTCGAGGCGCAGTCCGGTTGGTTAGCGGCAGAGCGCGTCACAGATCAGGAGTTGGCGGAAATTAAGGCCCTGCATTTTGAAATGCTGGCGGCCTTTACCCGACGCGACCTGTCCAATTACTACCGACTCAATGCGGCCATTCATCGCGCCATTAACGCTGCGGCCAAAAATCCAATTCTGACAGCCACCTATGAACAAGTGAATGCGCGCTTGCAAGCCTTGCGCTTCAAGTCCAATCAGGACGAAGAAAAATGGAAGTGCGCTGTTAAGGAGCATGAACAAATGATTGATGCGCTCGACAGAAAAGATGCACAAGCTTTGCAAGACGTTTTGTTGAAACACCTTAACAACAAACGAGACGTCGTCGTGATGCAACTGCAAGCTGCAACCAACCAAGCCTCTGATCAGAACCAAAAAGCTTGAACGCCAAGCTGACCTTGAAAGCTGTTTGAAATGAATGCCCCATTGCCAAAAGAAGCCACTGAGTCTGCTGCAAACATGTATGAGCGTGTATCTCAGAATTTCAACGAAGTTGCCGGCAAGCTGGCCTCTCGCTTAAGTTCCGAAACGCAGGGTGAGGTGTTATTTGGTGCTGCAGACCGCGGTCGCTACGCCACCGATGCCTCTATTTATCAAGTCAAACCTGTGGGTGTGTTTGTACCAAGGTCTGCCCAGGAAGTGCCCATTGCCATGGCCATCTGCCGCGATCTGGGGGTGCCCATCGTTCCGCGCGGCGGCGGTACCAGTCAGTGTGGGCAAACCACCGGTGCAGGCTTGGTCATTGACCACACCAAATACATCCGCAATGTGTTGGAGGTCGATCCTGTTAAGCGCACTGTCGAAGTAGAACCCGGTATCGTGCTCGATCAATTGAATGCTTCATTAAAGAAGCATGGCTTGTGGTTTCCCGTCGATGTATCTACCAGTGCCCAAGCCACTTTGGGCGGCATGGCGGGTAACAACTCATGCGGTAGCCGCTCTATTGCCTACGGCAACATGGTACACAACGTTTTGGGTGCCAAAGCCTGGCTCAGTGATGGCACGCCCATTCAAATGGGTTCATTTGATCAAAGTACAGGTCGTGCCAAAGCCATTGGCGAATTTGTACAAAAGCTGGCGCTTCAATTAAAGCCAGAACTTGAAGCCCACTGGCCCAAAGTATTGCGCCGTGTAGCGGGATACAACTTAGACATCTTTCATAATCAGAATGAAAAGCCCTACACGGGCGACGGCTCGGTCAACTTAGCGCATTTGCTAGTGGGAAGTGAAGGCACCTTGGCCATGACCCAATCGCTCACACTTCAGCTGAGCGAATTGCCCAGGGCTAAAGTGTTGGGCGTTGTGAATTTCCCCAGCTTTTATCAAGCCATGGATGCTGCGCAGCACATCGTGAAGCTGGGGCAGGGGCGTCTAACTGCTGTGGAGTTGGTCGATCGCACCATGATCGATTTGTCTCTGCAAAATCCTGCATTTGCGCCCACCATTCGTACCGCACTGATTGGCCAGCCCGAAGCTGTGTTGTTGGTTGAATTTGCTGGCGCCGACAAAGCCAGTTTATTGCCTGATATGCGCCAGTTGGTTGAGCTGATGGGTGACTTGGGCTTGCCCAATAGCGTGGTTGAAATGGTCGACGAAGCGCCACAGAAAAACTTATGGGAAGTGCGAAAAGCGGGGCTCAACATCATGATGAGCCTGAAGGGCGATGGCAAACCGGTGAGCTTCATTGAAGATTGTGCGGTGCCATTGGCGCACTTGGCCGAATACACCGACGAGCTGACTCAGGTTTTCAAACGCCACGGTACCAAGGGCACATGGTATGCGCATGCTTCAGTTGGCACTTTGCATGTTCGACCCATCTTGGACATGCGGCGTGATGGCGCCAAGCGCATGCGTCGAATTGCAGAAGAAGCCAGTGCCCTGGTGCGCAAATACAAAGGCGCATACAGCGGCGAGCATGGCGATGGCTTGTGCCGTGGTGAATGGATTGAATGGCAGTTTGGTCCTCAAATTACGCAAGCCTTTGCCAGTATCAAGCAACACCTCGATCCGCTTAACTTGTTGTCACCGCAGCGCATTGTCAATCCACCCAAAATGGACGACACCTCCATCATGCGGTTTGGCAATCAGTATCAAGTGATACCCATTCAAACAGCGCTCGATTGGCAACTTTGGAATGTTCAAAACGATCCTGTGACAGAGCAAACAACTGAACCTGGTACCGGTGGCGACCCTGCACAAGGTTTTGCTAAAGCGGTAGAGATGTGCAACAACAATGGCACTTGCCGCAAGTTCGACGCTGGCACCATGTGTCCAAGCTACAGAGTGACACGCGATGAGCAGCACCTCACACGCGGCAGGGCCAATACGTTGCGTTTGGCCTTAAGTGGTCAGCTTGGCCAAGATGCGCTGAGCGGCGAAGAAGTTCAGCAAGCCATGGACCTGTGTGTTGGCTGCAAAGGTTGCAAGCGCGATTGCCCGACGGGTGTCGACATGGCGCGCATGAAAATTGAAACCACGCATCAATACAAATCTAAGCATGGCTTTACGCTGAAAGATCGTTTAATTTCGCATCTGCCGCGGTATGCCCATTTGGCTGCGCTATTTTCTAGCCTCTTGAATTTACGCAACAGCTTGCCCTGGTTGGCGCAAGTGGCCGAAAAATTCACAGGCTTGTCAGCCAAACGCAGTTGGCCAACATGGCATTCTGATCACTTCTTCAATGCAGAAACGCAAGGCGTCACGCGTGCGCATGTGTTGCAGGCTGCAAAGCCAGTGGTGATGTTTGTGGACACCTTCAACGGCTACTTTGAATCAGAGAATGCTTTTGCCGCCATGCGTGTCTTGAAGGCTGCCGGTTACAGCGTGCATGTGGCCAGCAAAGAGGGCTTGCGCAATGAGACAGGCTCCAGGCACTTGTGCTGCGGCCGAACTTATTTGGCCAACGGCATGGTTGACATGGCACGCGAGCAAGCCCGCGAACTGGTAAATGCGCTCTTGCCATTTGCAGAAAAGAAAATCGCCATTGTTGGCTTAGAGCCCTCTTGCTTGCTGACCTTGCGCGATGAGGCCTTGGTGCTTGGATTGGGTGATGCAGCGCAAGTTGTGAGTCAACAAGCCATGTTGCTGGAAGAGTTTTTGGCCCGTGAAAATCAGAACAAGCAGTTGGAAGGTTTGAAGGAAAAACTAAATGCCGCTAAGCATCCCATTCTGTTGCACGGTCACTGCCACCAAAAAGCATTTGGTGTGATGTCGCCAGTGATGGAAGTCATTGGACTGATTCCCAACGCCAAGCCAGAGCTAATCGAGAGCAGTTGCTGCGGCATGGCGGGAAGTTTTGGCTACGAGACAAGCCACCTCGATGTATCGATGCAAATGGCAGAGCTCAGCTTGCTACCTGCTGTGCGTGCAAAAGAAGATGCCATTGTGGTGGCCGATGGCACCAGCTGCCGCCATCAGATTAAAGACGGTGCCAGCCGTGATGCCATACATGTGGCACAGTTGTTAAGTCAACATTTGATGTGATCACCACCACCCACGATGCCATTGGCTCTGAGCTTTTGAATTTGATCAGAAGTCAAACCCATTTCTTTCAGAATGGCATCGGTGTCTTGGCCTAAATCAGGGGCATTGCGACGATGCTGACCCGGTGTTACAGATAGCTTTGGAATAAAGCCTGGAACTTTCAAGCTGCTGCCATCTGCCAGAGTGACTTGTTCAAACATGCCTCTGGCTTCGTAATGCGGATCGGCTGCGATGTCCGCTATGTCGTAAATACGTCCAGCCGGAACAGACGCACTCTCTAAAGCTTGAAGCACTTCTTCCACGCTTTTTTGCAATGTCCAGTCTTCAATGGCTTGATCAATTTCTTCAACCCTGGCCACACGTCCTGTGTTGTCTGCAAGGCTTGGATCATTGGCTAAATCTGCACGTCCAATCAGGTTCATCAAGCGTTTGAAAATACTGTCGCCGTTGCCTGCAACCAATGCGTAGGCGCCATCTTTGCAACGATAGGCATTGGTAGGTGCAATGCCTGGTAAGGCACTTCCAGCAGGGCCGCGTACAGCGCCAAAAGCGCTGTATTCAGGCAACAAACTTTCCATACAATTAAATACCGACTCATACAAGGCGACATCAATGACTTGACCTTTGCCGGTGACATGGCGATGTTGAAGGGCAAGCAAGATACCGATCACGCCATGCAATGCAGAAAGGGTGTCACCAATGCTCACACCTACGCGCACGGGCACGCGTCCTGGTTCTGCTGTTAAGTGACGCAGACCGCCCATGGCTTCACCGATCACGCCAAACCCTGGCCGATTGCGGTAGGGGCCAGTTTGGCCATAGCCACTGATGCGCAAGACGATGAGTTTTGGATTTTTCGCGATGAGGTCATCTGGCGACAACCCCCAACTCTCCATCGCGCCTGGCCGAAAGTTTTCAATCAAGACATCGGCTTCATGCGCCAATTGCCGCACGATGCCTTGCCCTTCAGGTGTTCGAAGATCAAGTGCCAATGAACGTTTATTGCGTGATTGAACTTGCCACCAGACCGAGGTGCCATCTTTGAGCAAGCGCCATTTGCGCAAAGGATCGCCGCTGTCGGGGGCTTCAACTTTGATGATTTCTGCGCCAAAGTCAGCCAAAGTTTTGGCTGCAAAGGGGCCTGCGATCAATTGCCCCAGTTCAAGAACTTTGAGGCCAGAAAGAGCGGAAGTAGGAGGAATTGCTTGTGGGTTCATGCACTGCAAGTTGATGGCTATTCAAATGAAAGATTGTTGTGCTCCAATAGATTTGATAAGTCTTATCAACCAGAGTCAATCGGTTTTCCCAATTATCGCCTAGGCGTTGAATTCAAAACTTTAGCCAACTCTGAACTCCACCATTTGGCTTGACCTGTCGTTCCATGTCCAGTGGTTTGATCGCTGGCTGGAATGAGATACAAGGACGCGCTTGGTATTTGACCCAAGGCTTTTTCCATAATGCCCAATTCAGGTGGATTGCGTTCATCATCCGCCGAGTTGATGGCCCAAACGCGTGCTTTGATTTTGTTCAAATGGGGTGCTGGGTTGTAGTCTTTTGACGAAGCCCATTGATACATGATGTCGTTGGCATCTCCAACCAGAGGTCCTTTCAATCGCTGGTTGAGCAGTGCATCAGCAGCAGCTCTGGTGGGTGCTTGTTTGTGAATTGCCAAGTTGCCACCATTTGTGCCTGTCGCATAAAACACCGTTGAAAAAAGAGCACTTTTGGGTTGTTCCGTGTAGTCCCCGTTCATCCAAGCAGGATCGTTGCGAATCGAATCGACGATCAGCCTGCGCATCATCCAATTGCGACCAGACATTTCACCGGGTGTTGCCGCCATGGGCACCAGCAAGTCCATAAAGTCCGGGTAATGAATGCCCCAAAGCCAGGTTTGCATGCCTCCCATTGAATTGCCAAGCACCATCCGCACATGTTGAATGCCCAGTCCTTCTTTGATTAAGAGGTACTGTGCTTTGACCATGTCGTCATAGTTGTACTCGGGAAATTTGGCTTTGAGACCATCGGATGGTTTGGATGATTTGCCGGCGCCTAAGGCATCAGGAATGATGACGTAGTACTTTTTTGCATCAAGGACTTGCCCGTCGCCAAAGAGTTGGCCACCAAATGCAGGGTTGAGCATGCCTGCGCCAGTCCCAGCTGTGCCGTGCAAAATGACAACAGCTTCGTTTTTAGGATCACCAAGCGTTGTATAGCCCAACTTAACTGAGGGCAATGTTTGTCCATTGTGAAACTGGAAGTTTTTTGCTTCCCAGACCCCTACTTTGTAAGCATGGAAGTTTTGCCCCGATGTATTGATGCATGTCAGGGCCAACATGCTCAATAAGAGCACTTGTATGTGTTTGATTAGATTTTTCAAAGCGCAACTCTCCTAGGTATGTCGACACCATAAAAACAAAACAAAGTTTGATCTACAGTAATTACCCTCTTCATGATTTAACGCTGGACGGCTAAATTGCCTGCTTCTTTGGGGAGATTTTCATGCGAAAGTTCAATGCGGTGGGACTGGTTCTTGCAAGTTTAATGGTTTGTTCCGCTCAAGCCAGAGTGACCAAAATCCAAATTGATCAGGTTCAACTGTTACCAGAGAACATGAGTGGTGGCGTGCCTACTGAGCAAATTGCAGGACGTGCGTTTGGTGAGTTAGATCCTAAGTTGTCCATGAATTCAATCATCAATGACATTGAATATGTCAAAGATCCTGATGGCAAAGTCAGGTATGTCGCCACTTTTGTCATTACCAAGCCCATCAATGCAAAACAGGCCAGTGGATTGCTATGGCATGAAGTTCCCAATCGAGGTCAACGCAGGCCCAATGTGCCTGCTGAACGGAAAAATGGAGACATCGACCTCACAAGTGCTTGGCAAGGTGATAACGCAGGGGCCACAACAGTGCGGGAGACTGCGGGCGTTGACAAACCGCATTGGCTCAAACTTCCCATTGCGCGGCAGTCAAATGGCATGCCCTTTGAAGGTGACGTAGTTGGCCGAATTGTCAATCGCAGTGGTGTTTCCTCGCAGCCCTTGATTGTTCAATCCAATCCAGTGCCTTACAAGCCAATGAGTTTAGACACGCAAAAGTCGCGGCTCACTTCGAGAGTTGCGGAATCTACCAGAGGAGAGGTGATTGGCGAGCTTGAAATTCCGTCCACAGATTGGGCATGGGCCAAATGCGATGCCAACAACCCCTTTCCAGGAACGCCAGATGCAACGCAAATATGTTTGAAGTCCGGTTTCAATGCAAGCAAGCTTTATCAGGTTGTTTACAAATCGGCTGAGCCCTATGCCTTGGGCATTGGCTTTGCCGCGTGGCGAGACCTGGGCTATTTTTTCAAAAATGCCAAAGTAGATGATGCGGGTACAGCCAATCCTATTGCGGGCCTCACAACGCACAGCATTGCACGCGGTGTCTCTCAATCTGGCAACTTTTTACGTGGATGGCTGCACTCAGGTTTCAATCAAATGGAGGATGGTGTGCAAGTTCACGATGGCTTGTGGCCCATCATTGCCGGTCGTCGCATCGCTTTGAATTTTAGGTGGGCGCAACCCGATGGTGTTTTGGAACTCTATCAAGCTGGTAGTGAAGGTCCGCAGTGGTGGCTTCCTCATCCAGACAAATTAAGGGGTGGCCCCACTGTAGGTTTGCTTGACCGCTGCACCAAGACCAAAACTTGCCCCAAAATTATGGAGCACTTTGGTTCCGCAGAGGTGTGGGCTTTGAAACTCACACCGGAATGGACAGGCACAGATGGCTTGCAAGATTTGCCGCTGCCTAAAAATGTAAAGCGATATTACATTGCCAGTTCTACACATGGTGGAGGGGTTGGTGGGTTTAACTCAAGCTTGCCAGATGCAGATTTACCCAAAACGGGAGCTATCTGCCCAGGTAACAATTATGGGACGGCAGTCTTACCTGCCAATCCTGTACCTCACACGGAAACAGTCAATGCGCTACGCGTTCACTTTCGCAATTGGGTCATGAAAGGTGTTGAACCACCGCCCAGTCAATGGCCCAAAATCAGTGATCAAAACTTGGTGGCTGCAAATAAATATGCAATGGGTTTCCCAAGCTTGCCGCAACTGCGTTCCACCATTCCCGAGCCAGATTTCATCATGCCCGTCCTCGACTACGACTGGGGGCCACAATTCAATGCAACCGATGGCTCAGGCATAGCAAGCCTTGCGCCACCTCCCATTAAGCAAGTCCTGCCCATGCTTGCACCCAGAGTGAATTCTGATGGCAATGAGTTTGGGGGTGTTCCAGTGGTTTTACTTGAAGCACCTTTGGGAACTTATCTGGGATGGAACATCACTGCGGGTGGTGCAAGACCTTTCCATCAAGGGCAAATTTGTAATTATGTTGGCGGCATGATTCCATTTGCAAAAACAATGAGTGAACGACAAGCCTTGGGTGATCCCAGGCCCTCACTTCAAGAGAGGTATGGCGATCATGCTGGCTATGTCAACGCTGTTGTCAAAGCTGTTGAACGTGTTCAGAAGTCAGGTTTTTTGCTACCAGAAGATGGCCAGAGACTGATACAAGAGGCACAAGCAAGTAAAGTGCTTCAATAAATTAGAGTGTCTCTACTCACATGTCGATGGATTGAAAAGTACCACCCAGCTTTCAATCATTCGACAAACAAATATGCCAAATACAAACTTTAAAAAAGAAACGCATCAGTTACTTGGCTTGGCACTCGTGCTTCATGTAACTTGTGTTTCTGCACAAACTACGACACCCCAAGAATTGGTTGTTCAAAGCGGCAGACTAGCGCAACGACAATTTGATGCCCCTGCATCTGTTTATGCCATCGAAAGTGATGCCATTCGCGGTTCTGGTGCGCAAGTTAATTTGTCGGATGTCTTGAACCAAGCGCCAGGTGTGGTTGCTTTGAACAGAAATAATTACGCGCAAGACGTTCAAATTTCTGTTCGGGGGTTTGGCGCACGCTCAGCGTTTGGCTTGCGAGGCTTTCGCTTGATCACAGATGGGATTCCTGCCACAACGCCGGATGGACAGGGGCAGGCTTCAACCGTCAGCCTTACTTCTGCTGAACGAATTGAAGTACTAACCGGTCCCTTGGCTCAGCTCTATGGCAATGCCGCGGGCGGCGTCATCCAGATTTTTTCTAAAGAAGCCAGTCAAATACCTACTGCAGAGTTGCAAGTGCATACTGGCAGTTATGGCTTATTGCGGACTGATTGGCAATTCAGTCAGAAATCTGGAAATGTCGGTCTTATGGCCGATTACAGTACTTTTCACATCAAGGGTTATCGAGCTCAAAGTGAAGCAAAACGCGAACAACTGAATGCCCTGATGCGCATCGATTTAAGTCCACAAACGCATGTCAAACTGATAGCGAATGCATTCAGCATGCCCTTTGCCAAAGACCCTCTGGGCCTCACACTTGCGCAGTTGATGGCGGATCCAAAGCAAGCAGGCAACAATGCCATAGTCAACGATACAAGAAAGACAGTCAGCCAGGAGCAACTAGGCATCGTGCTGGCGCATCAGCTAAATTCGGAAACGCAATTTCAAGCCAGAGTTTACGGTGGCGCTCGAGAAAATCTTCAATATCAAGCAAGTTCACCCACGGGGGGATCTTGGGTGGGGCTGAACCGAGATTTTTACGGTCTGGGTTTTCAACTCAAAGGCAAGATGCATGGGCTAACCACGCTAACTTCTGATTGGGTGCTTGGTTTTGATCAAGACTTTTCCGCTGAACTACGACAGGGCGGTTTGGCCGGTAACGGTGTTCAGAAGGGTACGCTGAACCGAAATGAAGTGAACGAAAGTCAGAACCGCGATTTTTTTGCGCAAGCCAATTTGCGTTTTTCTGATCAAGTCACTTTGATCACGGGTGCGCGTCGCAGCAACATTCAACTTGAAAGCCGGGACAATTATTTAATGGATGGTGCCAATGGGTCTGGCGCAGTCAACTACAAAGCGGTCAATCCAGTTTTAGGCGTGACATGGCATGTCCATGACACACTCAATCTCTACGCCAATGCGGGCAGGGGCTTTGAGACCCCCACACTTGCTGAATCAGCGTATACAAAATCTGGCAACGCTGTGCTTGGCTTGTTCAATGTGGGTTTGGTGCCTTCTAGAAGTCAGCACCTTGAGTCTGGCTTCAAATGGACGCCAATTGCCCATACTCGCATCAGCACAGCAGTCTTTCAAATCAAGACAGACAACGAAATTGTAACCAGCCTGTCTGCAGGGGGTCGAACGGCTTACATCAATTCACAAAACACATTGCGCGAGGGGTTTGAAATTTCTGCGCGCCATCTCATCAACACGCATTGGCGAGCACAGCTGACGGCTACTGCAATTCAAGCAGAATTTGGAAGAGACACAAGCCTTGCAGGCAAAACATTGCCAGGTATTCCGAGGCAACAATTGTTCACGTCATTAACGTGGTACGAACGAGGACATTTAATGCCGACTGGCAAATCGATGCTTGGCAAAGAGGCCAGCTTGGAATGGGTTGCAAGGTCAAAACTTTGGGCCAGCGACAGCAATGACTTTGTCAGCGCAGCTCCAGGGTATGGCGTCTTGAACGCAAAATTCAAACAGCACTTTGCAGTTGAGAAATTTCAAATAGAAGCCTTTGTTGGCATCGACAATTTGTTGAACAAAAATGCAGTGAGTTCTGTCATCATCAATCAAGCCAACAAACAATTTTTTGAACCTGCGTTACCACGCAATTGGATCGCTGGTGTCACCGCTAAACGCCCACTTTAATGGGACAGTTATTTAAATGTCTTAAGGGTTAACCTTGCAATTTTTGCCAATGTCCCTTTGAGCAAGTCAACTGTTACGAAGGCTTGCGAAATTGATTCAGAAGCTTGTTTAAAGTTAAGACTCCTAACTAGATGGAGTCGGAAGTGAAAAACAAGATGATCAGTCAATTCAAACAAATCGGTGCAGTGGTTTCTTTGTCGCTGCTTGCCGCTTATGCACAAGCACAAGCACCCGCAGCGCCTCCGCCTGCTTGGAAGCAAGGTATGCCCGAGAGCATGGCAACATCGACTTTGGCGCCACTGGCTGGCAAACTCACTGCCACCAAAGCAGCAGACGTGCCCTTAGACAAAATCAAATTGCCCCCAGGTTTTAAAGTTGAAGTTTGGGCAGACAGTGTGCCGGGTAGTCGCGCCATTGCAGAAGGTGATGGCGGCAAGTACTACGTCGGCACACGTCCTCTTGGCCGTATTTATGAAATTACGGACAATGGCACAACGCGAACATCACGGGTCGTGATCGATAAACTGAATCAACCCACTGCGGCATTCAAAGACGGATCTTTGTATGTCATGTCGGTTGATAAAGTTTTGCGCTTTGACAACATCGACAAGAATCCAAGCGTTGCACCCGTCGACCTCACTGCCAAGTTCAATTTGCCGCCTGAGCAGCATCACAACTGGAAGTACATTGCCTTTGGCCCTGATGGCAAACTTTATGTGCCATTCGGTGCACCTTGCAACATTTGTGAGCCACCCAGTGTTGAGTACGCGCAAATTCGCCGTTACAACGCAGACGGTTCTGGCATGGAAGTCTTAGCCCGTGGCGTTCGTAACAGTGTTGGATTTGATTGGCACCCCACCACCAAAGAATTGTGGTTCAGCAATCATGGCCGTGACTGGTTGGGTGACGATACGCCCAACGACACCATGCATCGTCTGAAAGTAGGTGGTCATTATGGTTTCCCAAGTTGCCACCAGGGCAATTTGCCTGACCCAGATGTGAAGCGTGCCAAGCCTTGTGAAGGTGTCGAGCAACCTGTCGCTTTGATGGGACCTCACGCGGCCACCATGGGCGTTAAGTTTTACACTGGCAACATGTTCCCTGCAGAATATCGCAATGTTTTGTTCAATGCGCGCAAGGGTTCATGGAATCGCACCAAGAAAATTGGCTATGACGTGGTGATGGTTCGTGCAGATGCTGATGGCAAAAATGCAAAGGTCGAACCATTCATGACAGGTTTTTACAATGATGCCGATCAGTCCTTCTGGGGACGTCCCGCCTATTTGCATCAAATGAAAGATGGCTCAATGCTGGTTTCTGATGAACAAATGGGTGTGATTTACCGCGTGTCTTACAGCAAATAAGCATGACTTTTCGATCTCAATGGAAGGCCTTGGCCTTCCTGGGGGCGACCATCTTGGCGCCCCTTTTTTCTGCCGCACAATCTGCGCCTGTTCCCGCGCGTGCTGCGATGTGCGCAGCATGTCACGGACCGGGTGGCAATTCCCAGATTAAAGACATTCCTTCACTTGCGGGCCAACCCAAAATCTTCATTGAAAACCAGTTGGTGCTAATTCGTGAGGGTATGCGTGACATTCCGCAAATGAAGGGTACCTTGGACAACGTGCCTGATTCAGAACTCACTGCGTTGGCGGTGTATTACGCATCGTTGCCCATTGCAAAACCAACCGCCAAACAACAACCCAAGCTTTATGCCAGAGGCGAAACACTGTCAAAAGAAATGCGTTGTGGCATTTGTCATTTGCCAACCTATGTGGGGCGTGAACAAATGCCGCGATTGGCCGGTCAGCGAGAAGACTATCTGTTGTACACCATGCGCGCCATGAAGGCCAACCAAGCCGTAGGCAGAGACCCCATCATGATTGCCTCTTTGTATGGCATCACAGATGAAGACTTACTGGCCATTTCACATTACCTGTCGCGTCTTGCGAATTAATCACCAGTAATTTTGCGCTCGCGAATGATGGCGCCAAAGCGCTTGGAATCATCACTTGCGCGTGCACCAAACTCTGCGGGCGTTAAGGGCAACGCCTCACCACCCAAGTTTTGAATTCGGTCTTTCAAGGCAGGTGTTGCCAGAATTCGATTGATTTCGCGATTGAGTTTGTTGATCACTTCAGCAGGTGTGCCCGCTGGCGCATAAAAACCAAATACTGAATCTGCATCAAAGCCCTTCAGGCCGGCTTCTTCAAGCGTTGGTACGTTGGGAAACAAAGGTGAACGCTTCAAGCTACCAACAGCCAACAACTTGAGCTTGCCAGCGCGAACTTGGCCCAAACCAATGCCTGGATCAAAATAAAAGTCGAGCTGGCCAGCCAATACGTCTTGCAGAGCAGGCGCCGCGCCTCGGTAAGGTACGTGAACCGCAAACAAGCCTGCTTGGCTCTTCATCATCTCGCCCGCCAAGTGTGGCGAACTGCCGTTGCCTGCGGAGCCGTAGGAAAGTTTGCCTGGATTTTCTTTGACATATTTCAAAAATGTTTGAATGTTGTCAGCAGGAAAGTTGGGTTTTGCAACCAAATAAACCAAGACCCTGGCGGCAGATGCCACAGGGACCAAATCCTTAGCGGGATCAAACGGCATGCGTGCATAAATGTGTGGGTTGACGGACACCATACCACCCGAACTCATGAGTAAGGTATAGCCATCAGCTGGCGATTTGGCCACTAACTCACCCCCTAAATTGCCGTTGGCGCCGCCTTTGTTTTCTATCACGACAGGTTGTCCCAA
>JACCDM010251619.1_pt1 | contig 16004 bp, 19 predicted proteins | sample 7445851 | NCBI WGS metagenome assembly JACCDM01 (sample SAMN15323438, study PRJNA562643) | freshwater metagenome | isolation source: river surface water | place: USA:Blue River Watershed | collected 2017-08-16
GGTAACTGCTGGGGCTGAGGTAAATGTGGCGGTTGCAATCTCTCGTCTTGGCTTAAAGTCCCAATACTTTTCCAGATTTGGAAATGATCAACTTGGTTCAGTAATGCGGGCAGATATAGCAGCTGAGGGTGTTGATGTTTCACTTGCCAAGCGGGTTAACTCCTATACCGGTGCTATGGTGAGAAATCCTGGTAAGTCAGCACCTGTTGAGTTGAGTTACTTAAGAAAAGGCTCGGCCGCATCCACAATCGAACCTTCAGACATTTTAGATTCCTATATCTCATCTGCCAGATGGGTGCATACAACTGGAATTACTTGCGCCATCTCTCAAAGTGGGGCAGATACGGTAAAGATCGCCCTAGAAAAAGCAGCAGCAATGAATGTTAAATCTAGTTTTGATTTAAATATTAGAAGAAAGTTGTGGAGTGAGGCGCAAGCAAGAGTAGTTTTAGAGCCGTTGGCAAAAAATGTTGATTTACTAATCGGTGGAGAGGATGAGTATTTAGCAGTCTTTGGCGGACAAGAGCCAAAAGATATATTGGCGGAGGCTAATAAGCGGGGTTGCAAAATTGCAGTTATGACTAAGGGCGATCAAAAAATGAGATATAGCATTGATGGAAATTATGCTGAACTCACACCTCCTAAAGTTTTAGCTGTAGATCCAGTTGGATCAGGGGATGCCTTTACCGGTGGAGTAATTGCTGGTTTATTAAGTGGCATGAAGGCTGAGCAAGCACTTGAGCAAGGCAGTATCTGCGGGGCATTGGTTGCAAGTATGTTTGGGGACTGGACTGGGATTCCAACTGGTGTTGCCGGTGTGGTCAGTAATCAAATAGTTCAAAAGGTGAGGGGTAATTAATGAAATCACTAGATAAATTACTTTCTGAAAAGATGATGACCTTAGTTAGGTGTAATACCCAAGCAGAAGGTCAAGCCATGGCCGATGCTTTGGTTGATGCTGGAGTTAAAATCATTGAAATCACATTGACGACACCTGGTGCTTTAAAAATAATTGAGAAATTATTGAAAAATAAAGATTTGTTAGTTGGTGCTGGCACAGTTAGAACTGTCAAAGATGTGAAGAAGGTTGAGTCAATCGGTGGAAAATTTATTGTCTCCCCTGATACTAATGAGGATGTAATTGAAGCAACTAAGAAATTAAAATTAGTTTCGATGCCAGGTGTTTCAACTCCAACTGAGGTAGGAATTGCAGTTGATGCTGGTGCAGATATTTTAAAGCTATTTCCAGCCTCGGTTTTAGGTCCGGCACATCTAAAATCAATTAGAGAGCCATTTCCAAATAATCGTTGGTGCCCAACCGCCGGGGTTACCTTGGAGTCGATTCCAAAGTGGTTTGAAGCAGGTGCTGACCTAGTTGGCTTAGGTGGTCCGCTTACCAAAGATGGGGTAAGCGGCGTTAGAAAAAATGTTATCGCCTTCAAAAGTGCAATTGATGCCGCTAGTAAGGTAGTTTACAAACATGAAATTAGCCAATAAACATATCTTTGTAACTGGCGGAGCCAAGGGAATTGGTGAGGCCATAGTAAAAGATGCGGCCGCTGAAGGTGCTGCAGTTTCATTTATCGATATCGATGTTTCATCTGGTGAAAAATTAGCCGCCGAATTATCAGCACTTGGCCAAAAAGTTTTTTTTGCAAAAGCTAATGTAAGTAGTTTTGAAGAGCTGAAATCTGCTTTTAACCAGGCTGTTGGTAAATTTGGTGAAGTTACTGGCGTAGTCAACAATGCTGGCGTTAACTCCCATGCTGATCCGGTAACAATGACAGACAAAGAGTGGGATGATTTTTTTGCAGTTGATATGAAACCTGTTTGGCTAACAGCAAAGCTAGCACTTCCAGCAATGAGAAAAGCTAAGGGTGGATCAATAGTAAATATTTGCTCCATTCATGGCCGCCTTACCTATCCTGGGTTTTTCCCATACGGCGCAGCCAAATCAGCTGTTCTTGGTTTAACTAGAAATTTAGCACTCGATGAAGGAAAGCATGAGATCAGAGTGAACGCAGTTTCACCTGGTTACATACTTACCGATTTAACTAAGGGTTGGTTGGCGGCAGAGGCTGGCAGAAGTGAACGAGCAAACTCAATTCAACCATTAGGAAGAATGGGCGAGCCAAAAGAGGTTGCCAAGGTTGTGACATTTTTACTCTCTGATAAATCCTCATATGTCAGCGGCTCCGACTGGGCAGTTGATGGCGGATTGGGAGCGAGGAGTGCATGATTTTAAAAGGTGAACATTTATTTGTTACAGGCGGGGCTGCCGGTATTGGTGAAGCATTAGTAATCGGTGGCGTTAAAGAGGGTGCCAAGGTTTCATTTGTTGATATTGATGATACAAAGGCAAATGCGTTAGTGGAAAAGCTAACTAAAGAGGGTCATCAAGTTCAATATCAAAGAGCTGATGTCTCTAAATTTGAAACCTTCAAAGCCGGTTACGACAAGTTAGTTTCTACCTTTGGTCCAGTAACTGTTGCAGTATCTAATGCCGGTCGCAACTCATACGCTGATGCAGTTGAGTATGCCGAAGAGGAGTGGAATGACTTTTTTGCATTAGATCTTAAATCAAGCTGGTATTTAGCAAAATTATGTCTACCTGATATGCGGGCGAAAAAATATGGATCAATTGTAAATATCTCATCAATTCATGGTCGAATGTCTAGGCCAAACTTTTTTCCATACTCTGCAGCCAAGGGTGGAATCATCGGCTTATCTAGGAACCTAGCCTTAGATGAGGGTAAGTATGGAATTAGAGTTAATTCTGTTTCACCTGGAACTACCGCAACACCACTATTAAAGAGTTATATGGAGAAGTTTCCTGATGAGAAAGCTCACGCCTTATCAGTTGCACCAAATGCCAGATTTGGATCCCCTGAAGAGATTGCAAATGTAATTTTGTTTGCCCTTTCCAAAGATGCATCCTTTATTACAGGTGCTGACTTAATGGTTGATGGCGCTTTACATGCGCGGTATGCCTAATTAAAACAGATTTAATTTGTAGGCACGATTTGCTGTTGCTGCCCAAAAATCTTTTTGCTCAGCAGGAGAAAAGTCCTTTGTAAACTCCTCCATCAATTCAATGCTTTGCTTGTAAGTGGCAGCCAGTAAACAAACAGGCCAATCTGAGCCAAACATCATTCGAGATGGGGTGAAAGTTTTTGTTACATGTTCTAGATATGGCCAAAAATCTGAAGCTTTCCAATTCTTCCAATCTGCTTCGGTAAACAAACCAGATACTTTAATAACAACATTTTCAAAGCTGGCTAATTCACTCAATTTATCTGCCCAAGGTTTCATTTCACCCTTTGCCATATATGGCTTTGAAATATGATCCAAAACAAATTGGGTATTTGGCGCTTGCTTAACTAGATCAATCGCTGCTTGCATATGTGGTGTTTTAGTTAAGAGATCGTAAACTAAGCCTCGTCTACCTAATTCTTGGACATTTTTAACAACCTGAGGTTTAGCTAAATAGCCAATATCTTCATAATCATGTGCAATGTCTCTGATTCCAACTAAGTTCTTAAAACCACGCATCGATTCATAATCATCAAGGTGTGGAATTGCATCAGCTGAATCGATCTTTAAGAAGCCAACAACTCCTGCAACCAACTCATCATTTTCTGCCAGCTCTAGCAACTCTGGTGTTTCATCATAATTTGTTACAGTTTGCACCACCACAGTCTTTTCGATTCCGCATCCAGAAATAGCTTGTCTTAAATCATTAATTGAGAAATTCTTTTTTATTGGATTTAAAGCCTCACCAACCATCCAACCCTGCTCGCGCACAGACAAATCCCACACGTGGTGGTGTGAATCTATTCTCATTCCTCTCCCGCCCTAAATCTCAATAGACCGCTTATGCTAGATGAAAAACCTCTGGAATCTCATGCCACCATTCATTTTCACTTTTTTGAGGTACTGGATTTTGCATTGGAGCTGTTACCTTCCACCAATCTTGAGTTATTGGGTCAGCTGCAATCATTGCCATGTCAGATTCATAATTTGAGCCACTATATTCCATGTAAGAAAAAAGCATATTTTCATGACGGAAGATAGAAAACTTCGTTACATTTGCACGCTTTAGTGTGGCCAGCACACCAGGCCAGACATCAGCATGGATTCGCTCATACTCTGCTATTTGATCGGGTTTGACGCCGATTACTGAACCAATTCTTTTGATTTCCAAGAAAGTCCTTTCCCTATTTGATTATCGTATAGGATTTTAAGTAGTAAACGAATAGCGCAGCAACAATTTATTCAGGAGGAATTGTGCCGAAGGTAATTGGATTTAAGACGACAGATGTTCGCTTCCCAACCTCTCGAGGTTTAGATGGTTCTGATGCCATGAACCAAGATCCAGATTACTCAGCTGCTTATTTAGAGCTTAAAACTGATGATCCCAATTTGTCTGGGTATGGCTTAGTTTTCACAATTGGTCGTGGAAATGATTTGCAATGTGCAGCAATAGATTTAATTGCTCCTTATGCAGTTGGTAGAGAAGTTTCAGAGCTAGCAAAATCAATGGGTGATTTTGCTAAGTCTTTAGTCCGAGATTCACAAATGCGTTGGCTTGGACCAGAAAAAGGGTTGACCCACATGGCCGCAGGCGCAGTAGTAAATGCAGCATGGGATTTGGTTTGTAAGGCGAGCGGAAAACCCCTTTGGGAGTACCTATCAGATCTTTCACCTGAAGAAATAGTTGATTTAGTTGACTTCAGATATATCTCAGACGCAATTACTCCAACTGAAGCTTTAGAGATACTCAGAAAAGCAAAAGCCAACCGAACAAAAAATAAGGCAGACCTAATTGCAAATGGCTTACCCGCCTACACAACTACTCCAGGCTGGTTGGGTTATACCGATGAAAAGATGATCAAACTTGCAAAACAGGCAGTAGCAGATGGCTTTAAGTTGATTAAGTTAAAGTGTGGTGTATCGCTTGAGGATGATAAGCGAAGATTAAAACTTGCTCGTCAGGCAATTGGGCCTGATATTAAGTTAGCAATTGATGCAAATCAAGTTTGGGATGTAAATGATGCTATCAACTGGCTAAATAATCTTGGTGATGTGAATCTTCATTGGATTGAGGAACCTACAAATCCAGATGATGTAGTAGGACATGCAACAATTGCAAAGGCAATTGCGCCAATTAAAGTGGCCACTGGTGAACATGTTGCAAATCGAGTAATTTTCAAGCAGATGATGCAATCTAAGTCATTATCATTTGTGCAAATTGATGCCTCCCGCGTTGCCGGAGTCAATGAAAACATAGCAATTATTTTGATGGCGGCTAAATTTGGATTACCAGTCTGCCCGCATGCTGGTGGTGTTGGCTTGTGTGAAATGGTTCAGCACCTAGCCATGTTTGATTTTGTTTCAATAGGCGGAGAACATCCAGATCGAGTTGTTGAATTTGTTGATCACTTGCATGAGCACTTTGTTGTACCAACTGATGTGAGAAATGCCAGATATATGCCACCTACAAAGCCAGGTGCTGGTGCTGAGATGCTTAAAAAATCAGTTGAGGATTTTACTTTTCCAACTGGCAAAGAGTGGGTCGGCCAGATTTAGCTAAGAGTATTGGTACATATAAAATCTAAAGTAAGAGTTTAGGGTTTCTGACATTTCTTTTTTTATCAAGCGTAAAAATCACAGATTTGTTATCTCTTTACCCCCTATCTGCATTGATTTAACTCCCAGAAAGGAGAATGCTGTCGCCAACCGTATTCCTACTGTTTCCTGTGAAATCAGTAAGGGGTTAAGTAAATAACCGAAAGGATGTTTAATGAAGAAATCATTAATAGCGTCACTGTCAGCAGTTGCGCTACTTGTAACAGGTTGTTCAAGTTCTTCTGATTCAGCGGATTCAGGTGGAGAATTTGGATCAATCAAGGTAGCTCTTGTGCCTGGTGGAGCGCACCCATATTTCCAACCATGGAAAGATGGTGGTGCAGCAGCTGTAGCTGAATTCGGAATTGGCGGAACAGAATTCAACGAAACTGGCGAGTGGGATCAGACCAAGCACAACGCCGCAATCGACGCCATGGCAGCTCAGGGCTATAACGCATTTGGTGTATTCGGAGTTTCACCAACAGATATCAACACCACATTTGCCGGATTAAAGGCAAAGGGTTTTGCAGTTGGTTCCCTTGCTTCATGCCCAGGTGGATATGACATTGTTAAAGAGCCACAGAAAAACTCAGCAGACTTCTGCTTGAGCACCGACACTGGCAAAGCTGCTTACCTTGCAGCAACTGCAGTTATTGAGCAGATGGGTGGCAAGGGAAATCTTGTTCACTTAACTGGTAACGCAGTAGATGCAAACACAATCCGTCGTATGGATGGTGTGAAGCAAGCAATTGCAGAGACTGGTGGAAAAGTAAAACTTCTAACCACAATCACTGACATTGATTCAGACCTACAGTCAGCTACAAAGGCTGTCACTGATCTTCTAGCAGCAAAGGGCAAGCAGATTAACGGAATCGTTACAACTGCATACAACCCAGCTGTTGCTGCAACTGATGGAGTTTCATCAACTAAGCTTCCAATTAAGGTTATTGCAATTGATGATGACCAAAAGATTTTGGATGCAATTAGATCTGGTGTAATTGCTGGAACAGTTGTGCAGAATCCTTGGGGACAAGGATATGTTGGATCATGGGTTCTTGCAGCACTTGGCACTAAGAAGTGCACCATGAATACACCTGGTCTATACGTAGACTCCGGTTCATTCTTGGTAACAAAGGAGAACGTAGATACCTACAACGAGACTCGTCAGGCAACTTCAAAGGAAATCCTTGCTGCTTTCCAGAATGAGTACATGACCTGTAACTAAAAGGGTAAGTCGAGGTTGGGCGATCAGGTTTCTTCCTGATCGCCCTTCCGCAATTAGCAATGTCAGAAATCTCTTTTTTAAATGAAAGGACTTTCAGTTGAGCATAATTACCAACACTGAAGCCTTTTTAATTGATATTCCAGTTGAGACAGTGAGAACAGACTCAGTTCAAGCATTTCTAAAGCAAGAGACATTATTTGTAAAAATTACAACTGAAGATGGCAATACCGGAGTTGGTTATAGCTACACAATTGGAACTGGCGGTAGTGCCGTTCTAGCAATGCTTCGTGATTACTTAGTACCAAAATTAAAGGGTATGGATAGCTCTCGGGTTGAAAAAGTTTGGCACGACATTTATTACTCAACCAGAGCAACCGAAACTGGCGCCATTACATCACTTGCAGTCGCAGCAATTGATACTGCAATTTGGGATTTAAAGTGTAAGCGCGAGGGACAAAGCCTGGCGGTGGCCGCAGGAGGTTTTAGGGATCGTGTTCCCCTTTATGACACAGAGGGTGGTTGGCTACATCTAACAACTGAAGAGTTAGTAGCAGGAGCGATCGCCTCTAAGAAAAAGGGTTGGCTAGGGGTAAAACTAAAGGTTGGAAAGCCAAAGGCTCATGAGGATGTTGAAAGATTAATGTCAGTGCGTGAGGCTGTTGGAAAAGAAATGCATATCATGGTTGATGCCAATACCTCATTTACAGTTGCTGAGGCAATTAAGCGAGCAAAAGCTTTTGAACCAATAGATTTGTTTTGGCTAGAGGAACCACTCCCAGCTGATGACGTAACTGGTCATGCTCGATTGGCTGCGGCAACAAGTATCCCAGTTGCTGTTGGAGAAACTATGTATTCTGCGATGCAATTTCAACAGTACTTACATCAAAATGCAGTGGGCATTGTGCAGGTAGATGTGGCAAGGGTTGGTGGAATTACGCCATGGCTAAAGGTCGCCCATATGGCAGAGAGTTTCAATGTAAAGGTCTGTCCACACTTTTTGATGGAGATTCATGTCAGCCTAGCTGCTGCAATTCCAAATGGTTTGTATGTTGAGCACATCCCACAGTTAAGGGGAGTTACAAATAGTGAGATAAAAATTGAAAATGGTATGGCCTTGGCACCAACCTCCGTAGGATTAGGTATCGACTGGAACTTTGACGCAATAGAGAACAAGCGGGTGAAGATTTGAAGATCAAGTCAGTTTTAAATGATCAAAGAGTTGTACTTACATTACTAACAGTTGCGCTTTTTATATTTTTTGGTCTACAAAATCCAGCATTTTTCAATGTTGATTTTGTTATTTATCCGTTACTTAGAGATGGCGCTACTTTAACGGTAATTGGGCTAGCCCAACTTTGTGTTCTTTCAATTGGTCATTTGAATTTAGCAGTTGGAAGAATGGCTGCAGTTTCAGCATTAGTTGCAGGAGCTTCCTACCAATACTGGGGTTTAAGTTTGGTGCAAGGTGCAATTCTTGGAGTCTTAGCCGGCGCTCTTTTAGGTGCAATAACTGGCTGGATAATTGTTAAGTCACAAGTAAATGCATTTATTGTTACTTTAGCTATGGATTTTGCACTTCTGGGATTTGTAACCTTTATCTACGTAACCTTTACCGGAGCAACCGCAGCATTTACTACTAAGCCAGAGGGAATGGATTTTTGGCGTAGTAAGTCATTTGGTGATGTATGCCTTGGTCCAATTTGTGGTCCTAGTGCAATTCCAATGATGTTGTTACCAGCAATTGTTTGCTTGATTTTAGTTGGATTTATGTACTCCAAAACAAGATTAGGGCGGGAGTTGCTCTCAACTGGATCTAATTTAAGGGCTGCAAAGTTATCAGGCATTCCAACTGAAAATAGAATTATGACTGCACACATCTTCTCTGGAACCTTGGCTGGTATTGGTGGGCTGATGTTGGCTTACACAAATGGTTCATTTACCGCAGCAATTGGCAGCCAAGTTATGTTGCCATCATTTCTGGGACCAGTACTCGGTGGCACACTTTTAGCAGGTGGTGCGGTTGCTGTGCTTGGCACATTTATTGGAACCATGATGACTTTGGTAATTCGCCAAGGATTATCAGTGCAAGGCATTGGCTTAGAGACTTTAAACATCGCATTAGGCCTAGTCTTGCTAGCAGCTTTATCTGTTGGGCAGATTCAAAAGATGTTTATATCTCTTAAATTAAGGGTGAAAAAATGAAGCTGCCATCATTTTTTAGAAACCGAATGACTGAGGTTTCACTAACAGTAATTTTTGTACTTGGCTTTCTTGCATTAGTGGTCACCTCAAATGGAGTTTTTCTAAGTCGAGCCTCTTTACAAGGCTTTCTCACTTACTTAGCAGTTCCTATCACAATCGGCTTAGCCCAAATGGTTGTCTTAAGTATTGGCCAAATGAACCTGGCAGTTGGAACTATGGGTGGAGTTAGCTGCGCAATCATGGCGGTGTTAATGGCAGATCACAATGTTCCTATCTGGCTGGCAATACCTATTGGCTTACTCTCTGCAACTTTAATGGGTGCTATTAATGGTGCATTAGTTGTCTTAACTCAATTAAATGGTTTTATTATTACTCTTGGTACCTACACAATTTTGCTTGGGTTCCAATATCGATTGGTTAAAACTTTTACCATAGATAAATATCCATCCTCACTGCCAGAGTTTGGTAAAAAAGCATTTCTTGGCTTTCCATACATATTGGTAATTGCCATCATGACAGCAGTACTGCTCTCATTATTCTTTAGTAGAACAATCATGGGAAGAAGAATTCTGGCAACTGGTGGTAATCCACTAGCAGCCCGGTTATCTGGCGTTTCCAACAATAGATCTGTTTTTCTAGCTCATACTCTTTCCGGTCTACTTATTGGAGTAGCTTCGGTAATTACCATCGCATCCCTACCTGGAATTAATCGCTCAATTGGTGGTGATTGGTTGCTGGCATCCTTTGCTGCCCCAATTATTGGCGGCGTATTAATGTCGGGTGGCACAATTGCAATTTATGGCACAGTTATTGCTGCTGGTGTAGTTCGCTTAGTTGATATCGCTAGAGCCCAATATTCGCTGGATCCAAGTATTGTTTCATTAAGTGTTGGCGTTGTAACACTATCTACTGTGGCATTAAGTGAGTGGCGCCGCCGGCGAACAGAACGGGCAAATGAAGGAATTAAGGGTGTTCAATGAGCGCTGAGTTGTTAATTCAGAAAGTTTCAAAGGAGTTTCCTGGCGTACTTGCATTAAATGCAGTGAATTTAAAGCTGACCGGCGGCACTGTGCACGCACTCCTTGGTGAGAATGGTGCCGGTAAATCAACCTTAATTAAAATTATCACCGGCGTATATGTTGCAGACTCTGGCTCAATGAAGGTAAATGGTGAAGAGAAGAGCTTTAACAACCCTATTGAATCTACTGAGGCAGGTATTGCAGTTGTTCATCAGGAGAGAAATTTAATCCCAGAGTTTTCCGTGGAAGAGAACATAACTCTGCATAATCCACCATTGAAATTTGGCGTTATCGATCGAGCAGAACGAACCCGGTTGGCAAAACAAGCGCTACAAACCTTAGGTTTTGAAATTGATCTAAATGAACGGGTTAAGAATCTTTCCGTAGCCCAGATGCAGCTGGTAGAAATTGCAAAAGCCTTAGTGACTAATGCCAAGATAATTTTGCTAGATGAGCCAACCGCTTCAATTACTGGTAGTGAGACCACAAAACTTTTTGATGTGGTTAGAAAGTTAAAGGCTAAGGGCACGGCGATTTTATTTGTTAGCCACAAATTAGAAGAGGTTTATGAAATCTGTGACACAGTTACAGTCTTGCGCGATGGCGTGAGTGTTTTAGAGTCAAAATCTTTATCTGAGTTCAAACAGGGTGAAATCGTAGATTTAATGGTTGGCCGGCACTTAGCGGAGCGCAAAAATGTTATTCGCAAGATTGACCGAACCATCACCCCAGTTATTGAGTTGAAGAATTTGTCTACAGCGCTTGGACATAAGAATATAAATTTAAAGCTTTACCCCGGAGAAGTTCTTGGTATGTATGGCTTAGTAGGTGCTGGTAGAAGTGAATTAGCGCGTTCAATCCTTGGACTTCACGAAGTGACAGCAGGTCAGATTATTTTGAATGGTAAAGAAATAAAAATTAAGAATTTTAGAGATGCGCTACATAAATTCCGAATTGGCTATGTGACTGAAAATCGAAAAGAAGAGGGCCTATTTTTGGATTTTCCAGTTAGAAAAAATATTTCAGTGACAATTTTGTCTAAGATATTGCAAAAACTATCAGTAATTAACCCTAAAAAAGAGGATGATGTTGCCAGCAAGTATGTTGATCGCCTCGGAATTAAAGTTGTTGATAATAATCAACTAGCACTCACCCTTTCCGGTGGAAATCAGCAGAAGGTCTCGGTATCAAAGTGGTTAGCAGCTGAGACTAAAATCTTGGTAATTGATGAACCAACTGTCGGCGTGGATGTTCGAACCAAGGCCTCATTTCATGAGCTGATTACTCAATTAGCAGATGAAGGTTTATCAATCATCCTAATCTCAAGTGATTTAGCGGAGATGGTGGCAATTGCTGATCGGATTCTGGTTATGAGAAGGTATGAGTTAGTTGGTGAACTAGATAATTCAAAGGAATACCAAAATATGTCTAGATCTATCATGAATAGTATTCAAGCAAGTTAAAAATGATTAGATCCAAACGTCAATTCCCAGATCTACCTCACTTTGCCTCATTAATTGAGTGGAAGCTACCCTCCATATTTAAAACTAGAACTAAACTTGCCAGAGCCTTAACCGTTAATGACTTGGCTAAAATTGCCAAAAAGAAAGTGCCAAAAGTTGTATTTGATTATGTTGAAGGATCAGCTTTGGATGAGGTTAGTTACGGAAGGTCTAAAGCAGCATTTGATCGAGTTCAATTTACGGCCCATACCTTAAGAGATGTCTCAAAAGTAGATCCCTCAATCGAAATTTTTGGAAAAAAAGTTGATCTGCCAATTCTTTTTTCACCCACCGGTTACACAAGATTTATGTACCACGTTGGTGAGCCGGCAGTTGCAAATGTTGCGGCTCAAAATAACTTGATTTACTCCTTATCTACCATGGGAACAACTTCTCCAAAAGAGCTAGCTGATCAAGTTCCACAGGCGCGGAGATGGTTTCAACTTTATGTAATGCAAAACCGCAAGGACAGTTTGTCGGTTATTAAACAGGCAAAAGACTCTGGCTTTGAGGCATTAATTCTTACTGTTGATACCCCAGTGAGCGGATTACGTATTCGGGATATTAAAAATGGTTTAACCATCCCACCGCGAATTAGGTTAAGTACAGTCTTTGCAATTGCTCGTAAGCCTATTTGGTGGCTTAATCTATTTACGACAAAAAAGCTCGAGTTTGCTGCTTTTAGAGGTTGGAATAAGTCTTTGGTTGAGTTGGCTGCGGCAATTTTTGATCCGGCAACTAAATTCGAGGATGTTAAGTGGTTGCAATCTGTTTGGAGTGGTCCGATTATTGTAAAAGGTGTGCAGAATTTAGATGATGCAAAGCGCTTAGCAAAAATGGGAGTTGATGGAATTATTCTTTCGAATCACGGTGGCCGACAGTTAGAAAAAGGTCCGGTACCACTTGAGTTACTACCTGAGGTAGTTAAGGCAGTTGGCAAAAAAGTAGATATCTACATCGATGGCGCAGTGCTCTCAGGCCAAGATGCTTATGCAGCTGTTGCAATGGGGGCAAAGGCTGTATTTATTGGTCGCGCCTACCTATACGGAATTATGGCCGGCGGTGAGCGGGGAGTTCAAAGGGTTGTTGAAATTATGAAACGAGATTTTGTTAATACGATGGCATTAACTGGCGCCAGAAATATTGCTGAAGTACAAAAAATTGGTGCCAAGATTCGCCCAATTTAAATTACTATCTAATCGGTTTTGGTCGGTATTTCTCACACATACTTAAAGCAAACTCTTCAACTTGATAAGCTCTATTTTCACTTTCAATCCAGAATTTTCCTCCAGGCATTAAATCCCGTTGAATATTTCCTTGCGTTAGAGCAAGATTCCACTGTTCACTTTCAGAGGATAGACAATTATCATATTCAATTAATTCAACCTCATCATACTTAGATGAAGTATTCCCGGTGCTTGCGCAGCCAGTTAGGGCTAGCATTGAAATAAGTGTGGTAGCCAATAGGCGAAAATTCATTTCCTTATCCTAGTTCTTTCACACCTGTAGCACTAGTGTCAAAGTTTGTTATTTGATCAAACTCAATTCGTTAATCTCATTTGCTCCAATACCGCAACAGCCACCAATGATCTGAGCGCCAGCTTCAACCCACTCCTGAATCAATTTGTTGCTAAAGCCTGACCTCGCACTTCCTGTCCAGATCTTTTTATCTGCATCCCAGATTCTGCCTGAGTTGGGATAGATGACAAATGGCTTACTTGATTTGGCAGAGCGCATTAGCTCTGTAATCAACTCTGGCTTGGTGCAGTTAATGCCAATCAGCGCAGCTGCTTCTGCAACATCGATAGCACTTTGAAAACTTTGCCCAGCATTAGTTTGATTACCCTCTTTGCAAGAGTAAGAGATCCAATATGGAATTGGACAATCTTTCAGTAACTCAACCAACACCTCAACCTCAAAGGTATCTGGCATAGTCTCAAGAGCTAAGTAATCAGGTGAGGTTGAAATCAAGATATCAAGGCGTCTGGCATGAAAATCCTTTAATGCAGATTTACTTACTCCGTAATCTCCTTTGTACTCAGAGCCATCAGCCAAAGCCGCACCATATGGTCCAACAGAGGCAGCAATTTTCACATCTCTACCAGATTTATTTACAGCAGCTTTGGCAAGAGAGGTTGAATCCCTTAGCGCTTGTTCAACCTGCAGATCACTCCAACCTCTTTTTTCACACCCTAAGTAGGAGATTTGATAGGAGGAGGTAATAATTATCTGAGAGCCAGCATTAATAAAATCTAAATGTGCTCTGGTAATTTCCTCTGGCTTGGATCTAATTAGCTCACCACTCCAAAGTGAGGTTTTTAAATTATTTCCATTGTTTTCCAGGGCGGTGGATAGGCCACCATCTAACTTAATCATTTTTAGATCGTATTTGATCCCGTAATAATGTGGTCGCAATAAATAAGGTGGAAATAAATAGGGTGATAGCAATCAGCATTACAGGAGCGCCAGGATCATCTGCCTGAACTGCAATAGAGATAAAAACTGTTACTGCGGTAAATAGTGCGTACTTAAATGCCTGTACCAATCGATCCAACCACTTCAAGGCTGTGCTGCTATAGATAGAGGCGAGTGAAATTTGCCCCACAATTTTCCAAAGGCAAAGCAATGCAAATTGAGCAGTAAATAACCATATCGCCAGTAGTACTGTCAGCCAGATTTCAAAAATTAACTCAATTGATCCAACTCTGCGCATATGAGCAAATTGACCGGGAAAGGAGAAGATCTGCAGCATCGTGACGATGGCAAAGAGAAGAATTATTGAGAAACGGGCATAAAAAATTTTGAAATTCGCAGGGATCATACCTACAGCATAACTCAATTAAGCATTAAACAAACACAATCAGTAATCATTGGTTACTGATTGTAATCTTTTATCCACAGAAATTATGTTGCTGAGATAAATTGCATTTAACTTTGGTTTTATCGCCAGGTGAAAAGAAGAGATATAATTTGTAAATTAAGTAGAGCTGCTAAATTAATTGATGATTCATTAATAGGCATTGACACAAGAGGTAAACACGATAAATTACTCTATAAAGATTTAAGGGTGCCAATACCTAGACACCCTGAGATCTCAGAGGGTACAACTCGAGCTATATTTCAAGCTTTTGAAGGGTACTTTGGAAAGGATTGGTGGCGAAATGATTAGAACTAAGTTCTCAGCAAACGTCACAAATACAGGAGAGGGATTAGAAGTTACCTGTCCTGATTTAGGAAATTTGTATATTTTAGTTGAAGATAAAAGTGAGTTAGAAAGCCAGTGCCGAAGAATTTTTGCTGAAATGAGTGAACTTTCCCCAGATTCATTTGATCTGCAATTTATTTTCAATTAATGGTGGGGCGGGTAGGGCTCGAACCTACGACGACCGGATTATGAGTCCGGGGCTCTAACCAACTGAGCTACCGCCCCTAATAAAGAGGTGAGTGTCATACCTTACATCTAAGGCAACACTAAGTATTAATTGGCAGTATTCACATGCTCGCACAGGATAATAAAAAGTATGAAGTCCAAAATTGCACTTGCTGTTGCCGCACTTGTATTTATGACCACACACTCAGCACAGGCAGCCCCAATTTATTCCTTCCCAGTCTCAGGATGTGCCGTAACCTATTCAAGGTATCACCATGATTATCCAGCTGCTGATATTTTTGCAAAGAAGGGGTGCGCATTTGTTGCCCCAATTGCAGGTGTGGTCGATGAGGTAAATACAGTTGATCGCTGGCGAGGTAAAACAAATTTAGGAGCAGATCGCGGGGGATTATCGGTATCAATTATTGGAGATGATGGGCTTCGTTACTATGGCAGTCATTTATCAAAAATTGAAGGCAAGATTGTTCCTGGATACAGAGTTGTAACTGGTGAAAAGTTAGGTGAGATTGGATCATCTGGTAGTGCCAAAGGAACCAAGCCACATCTGCATTTTGGTATCTCTTACCCAACTGAAAAAGGTGTTTGGTGGATCAGGCGCGGAGTTGGTTTAGAATCCAAGGGAAAGACGCCACCTTGGAAGTATTTAAAAGCGTGGGAGTCTGGAAAAGATTTAAAGCCAAGAGTTGTTGTACCAGCGGTAATTCCACCTGAGCCTAAAAAGTAAATAAAAATAAGGCCTGCTATTTCTAGCAGGCCTTAACTTTTTTATCTTAAGCTATTAAACTTAAGAAGGTTAATGGTTAATTAAGCAGGGTTAACTTGATCTGCCTGAGGACCTTTTGGACCTTGGACTACTTCAAATGTAACTGCCTGACCCTCTTCAAGGGACTTGTAACCGTTTCCTTGGATAGCTGAGTAGTGAACAAAAACATCTTGTCCGCCACCATCAACTGCAATGAAACCGAAACCCTTTTCAGAGTTGAACCACTTAACTGTACCTGTTGCCATTTAGCTTTTTTCCTTTGGTTATGTTGGAC
>JACCDM010754561.1_pt1 | contig 16002 bp, 18 predicted proteins | sample 7445851 | NCBI WGS metagenome assembly JACCDM01 (sample SAMN15323438, study PRJNA562643) | freshwater metagenome | isolation source: river surface water | place: USA:Blue River Watershed | collected 2017-08-16
ATGTTGATTATTGGACGTTTTCGAACAAAGAATACACCAAATATTACAAAACTCTGAGTCTCAAATTAAGCCCCGATTCTTTGGCAAATTATCCCATTCCAACTGATTTCCGCGGTAAAAATAAGACCAAACACCTAGTTCTGACCGTCGATTGCTTTAAAGAGATCCTGATGATGCTGAACACCAAAAAAGCCAGCGATATTAGAAAATACTACCTATCTTTGGAGAAATTGATCAAAACGTACATGAAGTACCAACTCTACCAACAGAGGTTCAAAAATCAAATTTTAGAGATCGCCGACAAGGAACATCGAAAGGTGATCCAAGAACTGAGGAACTCGAACCAAAATATTACAAATGTTCTCGAAGAAATGAAAGAAGAACAAAAAGTCCAAACTGGGGTCCTCGACGAAGTCGTTTCGAGACTTGATATCGCAACCGACGAACGCGCGTCAAGAACCCGTTCGACTACCACCCACGGTCAGTTCCTACTTATCGAACTAAACTCTCCGGTATCGCCGTGGCACTTCTACGTTATCAGAGCCCAGCGTGCAGCGGCCAAAACAGCGCGCGCAAGCATAATGCGAAAGTATCCAAACGCGGTCGTCAAGCTGAAATTAGACTACCAACCAAATGCGGTCAATCTGTTCAACCTGATCAAGGAAGAACTCAGGACACAGCGCCGCACGATCAAAGTTTCGGGTAATTATATTCAACTAGTTAGCGGCTATACTAGCGCTCGATTTGTAGCCGATGTGGAGCGGATCAATCTAGAAAAAAAAGAAGTATAGATGTCTATCATGGCCATTATTTTTTTGGGTTCTACGCCGCCATCCATAGTTTACCTATACATATGGTGTTCGCAGAAAAAATTGATTTTTTCAATAATAAGTATTAAACTATGGCTGGTATCTTACGACGTGCACAAAAACTCCGCTCTTATCGCGAACGAACCCGTACTCGTGTTCGTTTCGAAGGATTGCCTGATGAATTGCCTGAAGAGTTGCCGGTTAACGACGACTCTGATTTCGTTCATATTGACGCGATTGATGAATGGCAAATCCTTGATGTTGACGACCACGTTTTGTATACCGATTACTACCCAGGTAATTTGTACGCACGACGCGAGGCGAAGACTGTAAAGAAGGCGAAGAAGAAATTTTTCGGATATTGGAAGTAAATGATTCTGACAATTTAGACGATGAATTTGACCCGAAATTATGGTAATAGGGATAAGAAAGACCATATGACGCTTGGAAAGACAAGAAAAAAACAAAAAAAAGAAACAAAAAACTTCTTTTTTGCCCCGGCCTTAACCGCTCACGCCTCCGTGAGTTTGTTGTATGTAAATGCGCTCATTCCTTCGATAAAGTTCACAAACAACAACTTTAAGTGAGGGATAATAAAATATTCGTTTTCGGTCACGATCACCCCCCGGTTCTTTTTTAAAATTGATTTTGACATGCCTAGGCTGCGTAATTTTTTTTCTAACTCGCTTTGATCAACATCGGATATGTCTATTGTAGTCGGGACAATAGTTCCATCGCGACGAATTGTTCCCTTTTTGATCACTTTCACCCGTCCGACATCTTTTTTTATTTTAGACATAAAAAGTTGGATAAATGATACCTCTTTTACTTTTTTATGCCCGGGCAGCGTCACACATATCGCGCTCCTCGTTGACTTGTTCCATTCGAGGCGGTCGCCAACATGGTTCTCAAAAATATCGTAGCATTCGGTGCGTAGTTTTTTTGTGGTTATGTTGTGCTTTAGGCATAGTTCCGTGACCTCTTCGTCAACCGCTAAGTAGTAGATATATGAAATTTTTTCCAACTCATCATAGTCAAAATTAGTCATGTCAATATCATAAAATTTTTCATAGAACTCGGTTATTTTTTTACTTTTTTTGATGTAGTCCACTAGGTTGTCTTCAGCATAGTCCGCATAGTAGTACCCCATAGGATACGTAAACAGGATTACACCAAGTGGTAGCAGCTGCTTGGCGATCGGCGTGAATATCTTGGCCCATTTGGCGCTCGCTGTTATCAGTTCTTTGGGCGATTCTGCGGTCTTTTCCATCAAAGTTAACGAATAATGTTTGTTATCGAATAGAGGCCCTTTTGGTGCGCTATCTGCTCGCTCCCATCGTTTCACCCCGTTTTTGTTCATCGCCACTTTCCACATCTTACCGTCGTTTCCTTTCTTTTTGTGTCCTATTTTGAACAGCGTGGCGGATGCCGATGGGCTGATCCGAACCATATTGTATATCTTTACAACTTTATTTTTTTGGTCAAAATAACATCGGTATTCAGGCGGATCGGCGGCTTGGCGGGTCGCTCAAAAAAATTGAATTTTTTTCCCATTATTATATTATTATTATCATGTTTGCACGCTTCGCTAGATCTGACTCTACTCCTCCTATCCAAGAAACCAAAGAAGAAACCCCAAAGATCATTCACGATGATTGGACAGTTGTTGAGGGTGAGCCGGAAGGTGAACGCGACGATTGGACGGTTGTTGAGGGTGAGCCGGAAGGTGAACGCGACGATTGGACGGTTGTTGAGGGTGAGCCTGATGACGAGGATGATTACGAGTATTTGCCATAGATGAGGTGAGCGAGCATTATATGTTATTTTTTTGTTCGATCAAAATTGAATTTTTTTTATCGATCATCGCAGTGCGATCGCTATGCTCGCGGTCGAGTCGATGTGACAAAAAAAAATCATCATCACAATCCTATTAAGTTTAAAAATTAAATCGGAAACCGACACCTACGCCCGTATTTGATGGAAGCTTGTTACCCGTCGTAAATGCACCAACTCCGACATTAGTGCTGGGACTATTATATACTGGCACACCTACACCAACATAGTTGCGCCCGTCAGATACAATCGATAAATTATTGGTCGCGACCGAGTTACCTGCTAAACCCGCAGCAATCTGCCCATGCGTTGGAGGTGGTTGGTAAGCGCCGATCGTCTTTGAGTTGAAGCCCATTTGTTATATAAGATAACCGGCGGTTATCTTTAAATGAAATTTCATTTTATGTGTTCACTGCGGTTGATACCCAGATGTAAAACATTTTAAACATATACATATTTGATATCCATATTACAATGGTATTTGATCACCAATTACATCCATACGTGCCAGAGCAGTGCGTTGCATATTGTACGACTAGTTTGACGTACAATAACCAGATCCAGTGCGGGGCGCCGTCGGCGATAACAGCATTGCTGGCTGGCGAACCGGCGATTGCTCAATGCATCATCAAGTTAGAGGAGGCAAAGCAAAACTGTATCAATAATTGTAACGCGCAACAATAGTGCTCCGCACAGCGACGATATTTTTTTTGCCGCGATATAAATTCGGTAAGGTGCGCTAGGATTGTTTACATCTACTTTTATTCTAAATATATAGGCATCTACTTTGATAGAATGGAATTGGTACAACAAGCGCTCGAACATCAAAATGAATTAACATTCTTAGAATTGGCACGTTTGGCTGGTTTCACCGAAGAGGAAGAAAAGTGGGCCAAAATATTCTGGGAACCGTCATTCAACTCCGGTTGGTTATATGTTTCAAAAGAAATGCTTGTCGAATGGTTCGGGCATTCGGAAAAGGATAAGGCTTTGATGTCAAAATTCGGGCAAACTCTAACCTCTTTTGTTTTTAATGAAGACTATAAAATTATTGACAAAAATCATGAATTAGTTAAATTTTATAAAAGTAAATTTTACCCTCTATTTAAGGAGGGTAAAAAAGATAACCGGGGAGGTGCACTCAAAAAATATTATGCTGTAACCGGTGAGACATTTAAAGTCCTTCTTATGATGGCGAATACAACAAAGGGGCGACAAATTCGAAAATATTTTATAAAAACTGAGTCGTTAACTTCTCTAATGAACCGATATTTAACCGAGCTCAATGAAGCAACTTATTTTTTTTGACCCCTGCTCTTCATATCAAGTCAAACTTTTGATGAGCCCACCGACCGCGGCGATTATTTTGGCGTCGGACATAGCCTTGTATCCATGCTCGATATGCCACTTACGATCAGCTTCGCAATTTTTTATAATTTGATGCGAACCGGCGATAAAGCACCGGGATTCGGCGACACACTTCCAATACCATGTTGCATGTTTGCGCGGAACACTTTGTTCCGTTTTGTAGATTCGCAAGTAATATCGCCTCAGGATCTCCGGCGTCGGGACATCAAGAAAGAATTTTTTACACGGGATATGTAAAATATACGGAGTTGACGTGAGTCCCCAATTATTCAGCAGTCCGACAAAAATTATCACTTTGTTCGGATATCGTTCGATTATGTCGTCTATTTTGCGCCGTATGATGTCCTTCCACGTGCGCACATACTTGCGGCGGTCGCCCACTTTTTCGATCTTCGCAAGCAGTCGGCCTTCTTTGGTGTCGTGTTGAATGAAACCATCAGTGTCGTAAACCTTGGCGGTTTTGTGAATTTTTTGTAATCGGTCACCGAGGGTAGTCTTGCCGGAGCCACTTGTGCCGGAAATGTGTATTATGAGCATTATATAACGTCAAATAAAAAATTGATTTTTTGACTATAAATATACAAGTATTTGAGCGCCATGGATCGACAAGAGCATATCAGTCAGTTGCAACATATGATCGGTGAACTCCAGTCTTTGAAGCGACAAGCCATCATGAACAAATGTATGATTGTTCAGTTACTAATGGCTCAGTGCAATGACCCCGTTCAATACACCCAATTGAGTGCCGAATTGGAGGCCTATCGTCAGCAACTTTCTTGATGTGGTTCCAATTTCGATTACAAGTTATGTTTTTTTGTCGTCCAAAATTGAATTTTCCCGGGTCGATATAGCATGGATACTATCCCGAACGACATTGTTCGATATATCTTTACATTTATCGGCTTTTGGACCGAACTAACCGAAATGCGATACGTATCCCGGAGATTTAAACGGGTAATATCATGGCGATGCATCACTGGTTTGCTCCCAAATGACATACATTTATTATATATCAAAAAAGTTACACAAAATTTATTATATGTAGATTGTGAGAGGTCATCTTTGGAACAACTACCGAGTCTTCCGAAAGTCATCCGACTTAACTGTTCCGTCAATAAATTAAAAAAATTACCACATATTCCGAATGTCATCGAACTCGATTGTTCCGTCAATTTACTTGACAAAATACAACCACTTCCAAAAATTATCAAGTTGAATTGTGCGAGCAATTTGCTATGCGCGTTGCCGGATCTACCCACAGTAGTTAAGTTATATTGTTCTTATAATCATCTAACAGAGATACGGTGTTATCCGAATGTCACCAAATTATGCTGCTCTTATAATCGACTCGCCAAAATCCAATATTGCCCAAATATTACCAAATTATGGTGTTACGATAACCGACTCACTAAACTTCCGGATCTTCCAAATAATATTAAGCTGGATTGCTCTAATAACGAACTCACCGAACTTCCGGATCTTCCGATCAATACATATTTAGATTGTTCCGAAAATTTATTAGTAAGTCTCCCGAATCTTCCGCGTAATATAAATTTAAGTTGTGGAGATAATCAACTAACGTGCCTCCCGGATCTTCCAAATAATATTAAACTGTATTGTTCTAATAACAAACTCACCGAACTTCCGGATCTTCCGATCAATACATATTTAGATTGTTCCGAAAATTTATTAGTAAGTCTCCCGAATCTTCCAAATAATATTAAACTGTATTGTTATAATAACGAACTCACCGAACTCCCGGATCTTCCAAATAATGAAGAATTATATTGTGCCAGTAATCGACTGACTCGTCTCCCGGATCTTCCAAATAATGAAGAATTATATTGTATCAATAATCGACTGACTCATCTCCCAGATCTCCCAAATAATGAAGAATTATATTGTGATGACGGATTATAATTAAAATATATCACCGGCATGTCGGATGACTAATTTGCCAGACTTCCGAGCAAACGAGCCCCCACATTGCGATGATTAGTTTTTTTACGATTATGCTCATAATCGGAGTCGGGTCTGCAACATTGATGCATGTACACACCGCGCCTGAAAAAATTGAATAATCACGTAATTAGTATATAATTAGTTGTGTTAGTGTTGTAGGTTGTATTATGGTGTTTGCTAGTCTTTTCGAATGCGCTTTTGGAGGTAACTTTGATGAATTTGAACGTCTTCTTTGCGAAAGTAAAGATGCGATCAATTTGGATGAGACCAACCAAAATGGTGATACTTTAGTCCATGCTGCCGTTTACGGTAACGGGATTGAAATTATCGACATGTTGTATGACTATGGCGCCAACACGAATATTCGAAATAATCATCAGGACGCTGCATTACATTGGGCGATCGAATATAATAAGTATTATATTGTTGTTCAATTGTTAGAATGTGGTGCGGATCCAAATTTGTATAATGGTAATGGTTTATCACCATTACATTGTGCAATTACACGGCAAATTTGCCATCAAATTCTGGTGGTCGAAGAATTAATTCAATATGGTGCAAACGTCAATGCGATCGATAATATGGGCAACAGTGTGCTATATTATGCGATTAATAATCGTTGTCCCGTATTGGTTGGTATGCTATTAGATAATGGTGCAACTTTAGGCAATTTATTGGATGGTCTTAACGATTATAGGATCGGTGTACTCCACTTACTTTCGTGTTCTCACGCATACAACATCATGTATCGATATTTATCCGATGGATTTGGTATCGATACACCTGACAGTATGGGTTGTACACCTTTACATTATGCGGCGCGTTATGGTAAAGTATATACGGTTCGGTTCTTATTATTGTGTGGTGCGGACATAAATTATATCAATGTTTATTCAGAAACACCACTTATATATGCGGCGCGTAATGGTCATTTCGATGTAGTTCAATATCTCTTGACGGAGGGTGCTAACATGGATATCGCTAAAGTTGACGGAAGAAAGTTCCGTGACTTTGCGACATCTGAGATGTTAGACTTTGTTGAAGAGTTACGATTTGCAAAGCGTTTGGCTGGTATCAAATTTCTCATGGAGACTGGAGATGATACTTGCATTCGTGATTACAATCTATTGTCGATTGTGTCCCGATTCGCCGGAGCCTAAGTGAAAGCTTAGACATTGTGTATTCTAATTTCGAGGGGGTTTGAACATTTGACCCAAATAGTGAGTAAAGTATGTGGCCAGGGGCTCGGCGGGGGTTGTTTTAATAAAACCACGGCGGGCAAAAAGTTTCGATAATTTCACAAATTATCAAGGTAATCATACCTAAAAATGATACTTTCTTTGATATGAAGACAATACGTCAAAGAAAAAGAAAGTAATGTAGCATTGCGTGTCACAAGCCCGCAGCTCCAACGAAACAAGTTTTCGAGGAGATACAGAGTGATTTCTTTTTTCGTGTACAAGGTACCACATACTTAGACAATATAAAAATTCAATTTTTATATCATAAATATATAATTGACTGAGTATGGATCAAAAGAACGTAACGGCATTCCGACGAGAGCGCGCCCACCAACGCGCAACAAAAAAAACAAGCCGACGTCGCAAAACATCCGAAGGGCCCGGAAAGAGAAATGTACGTAATGTTACCGTATCCGGTAACGCTTCCGGAGGATTCTGCTCTCATTGCAAACCAAGTCTCGCGTCATCCCGCCTCAGGCGTCAGCAAGCCATGTTGGCCGCCAAGGATCGCAATTAAAGCGCGAACTGCGCCGCCATAGTAATCGTGCAACCGTCATCATAGCAATCGCATGGTGTTATACTTTTTTATATTTAGCCGCTCCATGGTACCTAATCAAACGAAATTCTTGATAAAATTTTGTTGACATGATCAGCCGGATCCACAAGACCTGATTGATATGCGTCCGCGGGTTGGGCCAGTCTATCGAGTATCGCGGCGAAATCACCCGCGCCATATTTTTTTGAATAAAAATTGGCCAATTTCTTGCCCACAACAAGCTTTGATTTTTTTTTGTGAACCTGAATACAAGTATCGACGCCCGCCCGCGTCGGTGTCAAAAAGTAATTACAATTCGGTGTCACATCACCGCGTCGCAGCACATTCCTGAGCGACCACGCGAAGTAGCCTTCGCGGTTGTTGGCGTCAAAATTTGGCAACGCTTTGTGTACACACCACGCTGAAAAATTCATACCAAATGTATCACTAATCGATCCACAATCGCCGCATGTATCGATGACAACCACCTTTGTTCCGTGCGCATTCTCCATGTCAGACACCCGCGCCGACATGTCCGCCAATACACTATCGCGATGTACGCCTCGACTAGCATACATATCCATTCCAAGAATTTCGCACACACCGCCGCGGTGCTCGACTTCTTCTTTTATTCTTTGTGCCAGAGTGGTTTTGCCGGAACCAACTGTACCCCGCAAAATGATGATATGACCAGTGAAGCGGGGGGTTCTCCCCGCCAAATACCTCGCCATGTTGTTCTCCTTATGACTAAACGACATAGCTTGCGGCATCGCAGCCGACCTAAAAATGTTCGGTTTGCCGGAGAACTCGGTGCAAGTAATATCGACCACAGGCGGCCGGGGACCAACCTTCTCAAAGTCCGCATGCGTCAAATTTGCATAACATATGGGACACAGCACGTTATGTTGTGATATAAAATTAGCATATCCATCGTACGACAACATATGTTTGTGTTGACACAGCGCCCCCGACGGAGATATATGCGGATTAAATCGATAACCACCAGTGTTCGATATGTCATCCAAAGTAATGATACATTGGTAATCGAACCCCCGGTCGTCGCTAATGTGACTGTATGAATACACGGCGGGGCTGACGACTTTGTTGACATCTTTGATCGAGTCGACACAGTGCGCGAGTTGATATGTCAGTATTTTCTCGTTGCCCAACGCTTCGCACATTTTGTACCATAATGCAAATGGCGCGGTCTTTCCAAAGTTGAGCAATGTCGCCGTCTGCTCCAAATGTTTGAAAATATCTTTGATATCATTTGTGTTCGTCATCGGCAAGTATCCCTGTTCCAAGCGCTCGAGTTCCGTCACGTTGCAACTGTAGTTCTTTTTTTTAAGCATAACAGTACCAAAGTACTTGAATGTATCTTTGACATCGGGCGGAAGATCGGACGCCTGAACAATAATGTTGATACCGAGCACCAAATAAATGATCAAAATAGACATGGGGTTCGTGCTATATTGATGCGCCACAATTGCACGTATCCATTGTCGCAGACACTGTTCATTCATTGGCGATAGTTCACCCGCGAGCACGAATGGAAGTGCCGGCACCAGTATGCCGTTAATGGTAACCGCGGCGTGTTCATATGTATTTTTTTGGAGGTGAACGGGGTCTTTGACCAAGTCGCCCGGGCCCGATACGATCGTGTTGTGCACAGGCATCGAAATGAACCGACGAATACCAATCGCATCTTTGACGTTGTTATGGAGCAATTGTTCGGCTGTTTTGTACAACTGGTTTAATTGGGCACGATAGTTCGAGAACAGCTCAGCCGAGCCCGCCAGCTTGTTCGCGAGGCTACGTCTCAGAATAAAATTGATAAACATTATATCGACGGATGTTTTGCGGAACATCGAACATAAATGTCGAATAATGTCTTCCCCTATTTGCGGCGACTTATCTTTGATCAAAACCGACACGGTTCCGGATAGTTTTTGAACTATGGCGAGTACGTCGTCATCTGACTTACATTGGTCGATCTCCGACTGGAGAAACAACATATATTCGTGCATCTTTAGTAGCGAAAAATATTTTGCACCGAACGGCGCGAACCCATTTGGGACGATCGCATTTTCGATGTGTGTGTACCCGTTTGGGTAATTGAGCGAATATGATGTAAATTCAGAAATATGCGACGTTAAGTTGTTTTGTTTAATGATATTGTATACGTCGCAACCGGCGACGGTGTGTGATGTTTCGTTGGTAAGGTCATTGTAGTTTCGAACAATCGGCTCAACTGTTAATATTTTGAGCTGAATATTGTTGTATTTTGATGTGAATGTCTTTATACTTTCTTCGAATTCCGAGCCTGGAGCGGTCATCTCTCCATCCGTGATCAAATAAATCTTTGTCGGAGTGATGTTGTCGATCCATGTGGTACCGCTGTCCGTGTTTAAAAAGTTGAATGCCAGGTGCGGATACGTGGCGCAATAGTTGTTTATGTAGTTCTCGACATATGAGAAAGTACAATACAAATCCGCCTTTTTGATGCTGTATGGAAAGCTCAACAAACCTTTGACAAACAATTCTTTTGAATGCTCCGAGTTCCAGAATACCACTTTAAATTCGTCTTCGGGTAGAGCTTCGACGACTTGCAGCATTTTTTTGAAAACCGTGAGTTGGGAGTTGCGATCAAATATTGATCGAACCGAGCCCGACGCGTCGACCAGCAGGACCGCATTATGCTTGCGTGTATCGGTTTCAAATAACGACATAGTATTTTGAATATAGGATGATATATTCAAAATAATTACGGATGACACGGACACGGACATTATTTTGGGCGGTAGCATTGGATCCACGTGATGTACTGAGCATTGTGGATGGCATTGATTTGGGCGGCGCTGATGACACAAATGCGCTACAACTTAGGCCGGAATTCCATTGTACATTGCTCTATGTGGGGCGAAAAGTTAACAAAAATGCGGTCGCATTCGCGGATTGGCGGGGTCGTATATGTAACATTATAATAGATGGAATTGGTCGCGACGCGAACTACTTGACTTTACGGGTTACACGGGTAGCCGATGGCGATGACGACGTCCCGTTTTTTGGGACCACGCGGCACGTGACGGTTGCGTGCGCGCCGGGGTGGCGTCCAGCGGGGTCGCCAGCGGCGTTGGACAACATCGAGTTGTTATCCGAACCGGTTCAACTTGCGGGGGTGGTCAAAGAATATGTGTGAATTTTCGTTACTTATCAATGGACTGATTCGCCATTGCGAAGAAATCGATTACAAAACGATCGGTCACGTTACTTTTGACGAAGTTAAGCAAAAAAAGATCATCCAGATTATTTTTCGGGACTTTATTCGATCCCCGAGGACGAGCTGGGGTCAAATGCAAAGAATTTGAACAATATACATCCGATTAGAACATCAAAAAAAAAATGACACCGTGGAAGATCATAAAGGGTATATCTGAACCGGCAAATTAGACGGTAACATAGATCATCTCGATGTATGGATATGCGTTCAATCCGCCATAATAATTAACATAATCTACCATTTTGGTCTCGGGTGCCCAGTGCGGGTCCGCCGCATTATAATTTAAGCTTCCGCGCATATGTTTGAAAATTTTGATAGTTTTATTGTTTTCACCCATTCCGTAGCGTTTCAACGTTCCCGCAACATCGCCTAATGTCATATTGGGATCATACTGAATAATCAAATTTGGACCCATTCCGGCGACTCCGACGGTGGAAATGTAACGAATGAAAACTTCAACCATTTTATATATTAACTATAAATAATTCAATTTTTTTTTTAAAACATTGATATGATATAAAAAATTGAATATTTGATACATCATATACTTTAATGCGTCAGTTATATGCTTTGGCTCTGATCGGGTTCCTCGCCGGGGTGTTCAAAGCTCATAATGAATACCACGAATTTTCGCAAATCTGCCATACACTTATTCCGTCACATCCGGTCAAATTTAACTATAAACCCGAGATCATTGCTGACCGTTCATCGAACGAAGGCGTGGTTCTTGGCCTATACGAACATGACAAAAAATTAGTCACGTTGGCACTCCATGGTAGCCATGCCGAGCGGCGAACGGTGTTATACCACGAGTTGGGTCACGCCGCGATGTTCCATATAATGGACGCCTACCCTGACATCATATATGATTTATATCATATATTTATTCTCATAAACGTACACGAGTATGGTAGTTGCACTGATTACAATTGGGAATCCAGCTACACGTCGCTCTATGGTTGTAGCGCGTTCATCGAAGATGTCGCCGAATTGTACTCGAACGTTATGAGCCCATATTTGCCATGGAACCACAACACGCGCGCAAAAGCCGAGGCGTTATGCGGAGTATACGCCGCGTTTGGTGTCCCCTGCGCCCTTGCGTAATTGGTCTGAACATATATTTTTTTATATAGTATGTTCGACACAAACCTACCCCGACCAATCAGGCCCCGCGATGGCACCACCGCGGAATACGAATGTATTTGTCGACGATGTCGCGCGTCGCCTGATCCTCTCCATTCATGGGTCTGGAATGTATGCAAAGGTTGCGGATCTCGCATCTGGTACGATTGTGGAAATTGTTCGTTGTATTCTCGCCGCGGCGCTGCAAAATTAATTTGTTTTAATTGTAGGGAGCCGTACTATAAGAAAGGTATGAATATGGGACAAATTATGCGTGTCGTTATCCAATGACATTCTTTATGAACTTATAAAAGTATATTAGGATATGTGTCGTTGCGAATACGATGTGTGTATATATGTTGATCAGCTCCGGGAGACATTTTGTGTAAAGTGCTTTATCAATGAAGAGCTCCATAAGCGTATTCACGCAAAAGATTTGTTCATCAATATTGTCACGTTTGACGAATTAAAGGAATATGATGATTCGCGCGAGATGCGAGAATTTGTTGACTATTATGCTGATTATGGTAGAATTTATTCCATTCAGGATCTCTTGGCGAAAGAATGCGAAAACCACGATAATGAATGGATCAACTCTATATATACATATATGTCAGACGGGGAGTTATTGGAACAGTTAGACACAAATTGGTGCTCAAAGGATCTGCGCGCGACCGAATTCTATCTTTGCCCCAAATGTAAGTTTAATCTGAGAAAGGTAGCATACTACATGACTAATGGAGATATTGCGAATATAGTCCAAGATTGGCCCAATATATCAGTACCTGATAATTTTATCCATGAACCGGCCAAATAGGCACGAATATTCAGCATATCGGTACGATATATGGTACCAGAGAGGTCGTGTTATTATGATAGAATTTTATCGTTGTCCCTGGGGAACAACATTATTTTTTTGGCGGGCTGGGGTGGGGTGATTTTTTTTGGGGACCAGTTTTTTGAAGCCCTCCAAAATGTTATGATGAATTTTTGTAGCTTGTATTAATGATTGGAGCCAATTTAGTGAAAGTTGGTACTATGTCTCTGATGAACTCCGGTCAAACTGATGCAGAAACGCGCACCAATTACCAAGAAAGCCTGTGTGAATTCATCAGAATTTATGATGAATTCGTTGTGTGTCATTTGGCATTCTGCGCAGTATAGAGTTCAGATTTGCGAGTTCATCATAAAAAATTATTATTAATTTTTTGGACGTGTTTGGGTAATATATGCTTCTTCCTTTACAATCATCATTGGTTTAAATCTCCCAACGTGAGTCCAGAACTACGATCCATATATGGGTGGGGTGATTTTTTGGGGACCGGTTTTCTGAAGCCCTCCAAAATGTTATGATGAATTTTTGTAGCTTGTATTGGCAATCTAGGGCGAGTTTAGTGAAAGTTGGTACTATGTCTCTGATGAACTCCGGTCAAACTGATGCAGAAACGCACACCAATAACCAAGAAAGCCTGTGTGAATTCATCATAAATTCTGATGAATTCGTTGTGTGCCGTTTAGCATTCTGCGCAGTATAGAGTTCAGATTTGCGAGTTCATCATAAAAATTTATTATTAATTTTTTGGGTGTTATTGGGTAATATAACATATATTTTGGCGTGGTTGCAAATATGGTTTATATACTCATGTGTAAAATTTTAGAACATCATTATAATACGATCCATATGGGTGTGAATTTTTTGGGGACCGGTTTTCTGAAGCCCTCCGAAATGTTATGATGAATTTTTGTAGCTTGTATTGGCAATCTAGGGCCAATTTGGTGAAAGTTGGTACTATGTCTCTGATGAACTCCGGTCAAACTGATGCAGAAACGCACACCAATTACCAAGAAAGCTAGTGTGAATTCATCAGAATTTATGATGAATTCGTTGTGTGCCGTTTAGCATTCTGCGCAGTATAGAGTTCAGATTTGCGAGTTCATCATAAAAAATTATTATTAATTTTTTGGGTATATTTTGGTAATACATGTAAGTATATACATATCGGTCAGCATCACAGGGCGTAACCTGAACATAAGGTGGGTGTAAATTTTTGGAGCCCGGTTTCTGAAGCCCTCCGAAATGTTATGATGAATTTCTATAACTTGTATTAATGTTCGGAGCCAATTTGGTGAAAGTTGGTACTATGTCTCTGATGAACTCCGGTCAAACTGATGCAGAAACGCGCACCAATTACCAAGAAAGTCGGTGTGAATTCATCAGAATTTATGATGAATTTAATTAATATATTAAACAAATATTATATACATATTATAACAGGACGACGGGATGCACGCACAAAAAAAGCACGAATGTATCAAGTGTAAAAGATTGTTTTCGAATAATTATCTACTACGCCGGCATTTGAATAAAAAGACACCATGTGACGTCGTATTGACATGCGATCGATGCTTGAAAACATTCAAAGAAAAATGGTTGTATATTCAACATCAAAATAGGAAGACGCCGTGCTCGGTGGCATCCGAAGACACCCAACATAAGGAACTCATGCAATTGGAAACAGACTGTAAGCTCAAAATTATTAACGCAACCAAGGAAGCAACGCTCGCTGTAAAGGATATGGATCTTCTAATCGAGAAAGAAAGATCGAGTCGCAAAAGTATGATAACAAACAACTCAAACAACTCGATCAACTATTATACATTCAACTATGCACCAAATGTTAATTATGTCGATTTCAACGAAAAAAATATGGATCGGTACATTAGTAGGAACATATTGCGATTATCCGTCGACAAGTTCGGCAATATTATCGGAGACGAGACCAAGATCAAGTTTATTTTGATCAAACTTTTGGGACTATTATACAACAACCCCGACTTCCCAGAGTACAAAAATCTGATATATTCACCAACGTGCGACAAATTCTTTGCTATCAACAAAAAGGAGTTCCACGAGGTGTCGTACGAGGAAATTAAGCCGATCATACTGAACAATTTGTCACGCATCACGTCGACGTTCAAAAGCAAATTCGAGTTCGAGGCGAACTACGAGGATGCTTACTTGGATCGGTTCGAAGCCGCGAGTCCCGACGCATCGAACGGAAGGTACCGACAACTGAACGTTACCATGTCCAAATGCGACAAAGTTGTGTCGATCATTGAACAGCAAGCGGTCGAACAGAGCGATGCGGATGCGTCTATCAAGGACGTTGTGCGGAAGGCAACCGATGAGCGCGGGGAAGTGATTCAGGTTATCGAGTGGGAGTAAGGGTACTATTTTTTTGAAAAAAATAACGGAGCTCAAAATTATCGAGAGATTGGGTGGTCAGCATAATATTTTTTGATATCGGCGATATCAATACAGTTGAATGTAAATTGGTCAGACCCTTGAGGGCCCGGCACTGTAATGGGTTTAACGGTAAATCCAAAGTCTTTTATTTTCATTATTTGTATTTGATCGGAATTTAATGATAGATGCCCGTATCTCGCATGATCATCGTCATTCCATGATGAGTACTCAATATTAATATTAAAATCTCGTTTGAGAATGAATACAAGATCTCCATATAACATATACTTTTCCTGTATGAGTTCGATTACTTGTCCATTTTTTTTCATGATTTTAGTCATATCTGGCAAAGATGCACTGATTTTTCTTTTATAATCGTTCAAATTTTCAACACCCATTCCTCTATTACATTGAAGACAAATAGGCCTTAAATTGTCAATATTATCGGTTCCGCCTTGTGAAAATGGAACGACGTGGCCTGCCTCAAAGTGAAGTATATCGAGTTCATTATCACATACATAACACCTACCGTTGCGGCACATTTTACTAAAATATAAGTTCCATAACTGTTCTTTTTGTTTCTTTCCAATAGTTCGGGAACGCGG
>JACCDM011696941.1_pt1 | contig 16002 bp, 12 predicted proteins | sample 7445851 | NCBI WGS metagenome assembly JACCDM01 (sample SAMN15323438, study PRJNA562643) | freshwater metagenome | isolation source: river surface water | place: USA:Blue River Watershed | collected 2017-08-16
GGAACATGCAGGTGCTTGGGCAGGTCACCCCAGACCAGTGTTCGGTCTGCCGCAACCATTGGCATACCTGCAAGCTTTGATGATGGAAATGATGCCAGGCGCGCCGTTGATGAGCAGAGACAACCTCGCCTCTATGCAGGTCGACAACATCTGCGATGGCAAATTACCGGGATTGGCAGAACTGGGCGTGACCAATCCCGCCAGTATTCAAAGTGTGTTTCCTTTGCGGTAAAAACACTTCAAGCTGTATGCCTGATTTAACCCGCGAGCCTTTACTGTGAAAACCTATTTGGTGGGCGGCGCAGTGCGCGACAAAATGCTGGGCATCACCGGATCGGACCGCGATTGGGTGGTGGTGGGCAGCACGCCCGAGGCCATGGTCGCACAAGGCTTCACTCCGGTAGGCAAAGACTTTCCGGTGTTTTTACATCCGCGCACCCTCGAGGAATACGCTCTCGCGCGCACCGAGCGCAAAACCGCACCCGGATACAAAGGCTTTGTGGTGCACGCTTCACCCGAAGTCACTTTGGAAGAAGACCTGGCGCGGCGTGATCTGAGCATCAACGCTATCGCGCAAGCCGAAGACGGCAGGTTGATCGATCCTTATGGCGGTCAACTTGATTTGCAACACAAAGTACTTCGCCATGTGACTGAGGCGTTTCGCGAAGACCCGGTACGCATACTGCGGGTCGCACGTTTTGCGGCGCGCTTTCCCGATTTCAAAGTGGCTGAGCCAACCATGGGACTGATGCAAGACATGGTGGCCGCCGGTGAAGTGGACGCCTTGGTCAGCGAACGCGTCTGGCAAGAGTTGTCTAAAGGATTGATGGCCACCCGACCTTCGCGCATGTTGCAAGTTTTGCGCGATTGCGGTGCATTGAAAAAATTGCTGCCTGAAGTGGACCGTTTGTACGGCGTGCCGCAACCGCCCGAGCACCACCCGGAAATCGATACCGGTGTGCATTTGGAAATGGTCTTAGACCAAACCGCAGCGATCAACGCGCCCTTGGAAGTGCGGTTTGCCGCGCTGTGTCACGACCTGGGCAAAGGCACGACCGTCGCCGACAAACTGCCGCGCCACATCGGTCACGAAGAACGCAGTGTGAAGTTATTGCGCGGTCTGTGTGAACGCTGGCGCGTGCCGGTGCATTGCAAAGAACTGGCCGACGTGGTGGCACGTGAACACGGCCACATACACGCGTCTCAGTCGTTGGGCGCAGAAGCGGTCTTGCGGCTTTTGACCAGGTGCGATGCACTGCGTCGCCCGGAGCGTTTTGCGCTGGTGCTGCAAGCCTGTGAGTGCGATGCGCGCGGTCGCTTGGGGTTACAAGAACGCGACTACCCGCAGTCGGCGCGGTTGCGGGCTTTATTGAGCACTGCTTTGTCGGTGGACACAGCAGGTGTTTCAGCGCAGGCCATGGAACAAGGTCTGTCCGGCATGGACATAGGCAAGCGCATAGAACACGCGCGTGTCAAAGCGATTTCTTTGCACCCTGTGTTGCGTGCGGATTGAGCGGCTTGATAGACCGTTCAATCAAAAACGCATTCACTCCACCCGCCCGGCCAAGTTTTTCATCAATTGCGTGACTGCCAACACGCGGCGGCTTTGTAGGTCTATCAAACTGCGTTCGGCTGCAAGCGCAGCGGTTTGCGCAGTCACTACATTCAAATAACTGACCGTGCCTGCTGCGTATTGCGCTTCGTTGATGCTCAGGTTTTGTCGGGCCGCAGCCACTGCTTGCGATTGCGCTTGAATTTGCAATTGCAATTGGTAAGCCGCCACCAGGTTGTCTTGCATTTCCTGCAAACCTTGCAACACGGTTTGTTGGTACGCGATACCCGCTTCTTCCAATGCAGCGATTGCACCGGCTTGGGCCGCTTTGCGTTGACCGCCGTCCACCAGATTCAAAGCCAGGCTCGGACCAAATGACCACAACAAGTTGGACGCAGTCATCAAACCGCTCAAACTGCTGTTGCTATAGCCTGCACTTGCTGAAAAACTCAAGCTTGGAAAAAATGCCGCCTGGGCTGCACCCGCATTCGCTTGCGCCGCCAACACCCGTTGCTGGGCAGCACGCACATCCGGGCGTCTTTGCAGCAAAGCAGCAGGCACCACATCGGGCAATTCGGGCAAGGCCGGCAGGTTCGCGTTGGCACTCAGGTTCAAGTCTCCCGGCGCTTGTCCGCTCAACACCGCCAAAGCATTTAGCAATTGCAAACGGTTGCTGTTGACATCGACGAGTTGCGCTTGTGTGCTGCTGAGTTGCAATTGCGCCTGTGCCACATCGGCGGCTGAGACCACGCCGGCTTCATAGCGGTAACGGGTCAATTGCAAAGCGCGTTCATACGCTGTTTGCGCTTGCGTCAATACATGCGCTTGTTGCTCGGCTGCGCGTATGGCCACATAGGTTTGCACCAGACTGGCTTGCGCCGACAAACGCGCCAGTGCCAAATCGTTTTGACTGGCTTTCACGCCTGCTTTGGCGGCGGTGGCCAAGGCATCTAAACGGCCCCAAACATCCCACTCCCATGTGACAGGCGCTGCGATGCTGACCGTGTTGGTTTGCTTGCTGGAACTTGTTTGTGAACGTGTGACCGCCGGGCTCAAAGACATGCTGGGAGAAAAACTGCTTTGCGCACTGGCCAGTGCCGCCTGTGCCTGCTTCACCTTGGCCGACATCAACTGCATATTCAAATTGCCTTGTGCCATGCGCTCCATCAAGCGGTTGAGTTCGGCGTCGTTGAACAAGGTCCACCATTGCGTGTCGATTTCTGCACCCTGCTGAATTTGCATTTCGCTCATGGCGGGCGCAGCCGGTAATTGAGCGGGCTTGAACCAACTGCCGCATGCTGCCAGCGTCAGGCAAACGCCGAGGGCGCTGAGCTGATGTATCCGGTGGTTCATGCCATGTGTCCATTCATAGGTGTGAGATTGTGCCTGTCTGTGCTTGGCACACGCGGCCCCAGCACGCGCGCGCGCATACGCTCGAGACCGACAAACACAATCGGCGTGGTGTAGAGCGTCAACAACTGGCTCAGTAACAAGCCGCCTAAGACCGACAAGCCCAGCGGTTGTCGCATCTCGGCACCCACACCGTAAGCCAATGCCAAAGGAATCGCGCCCAGCATGGCGGCCGCCGTGGTCATCAAAATCGGGCGCAAGCGCAATTGGGCCGACAGGTAAATCGATTGCGCTGCACTGCGTCCGCCGCGTTGCGCATGCAAGGCAAAGTCAATCATCAATATCGCGTTCTTTTTGACGATGCCTATCAACAACAAAATACCAATCATGGCGATCACGCTGAACTCGGTGTCAAACAACATCAGTGTGAGCAATGCGCCGACACCGGCAGACGGCAGGCTAGACAAAATCGTCAACGGATGCAGCAGGCTTTCATACAACACACCCAATACCAAATAAAGCGTGACCAAAGCAGCGAGCAACAACATGGGCTGGGTTTTCAATGATTTTTCAAATGCATTTGCTGTGCCTGCGAAACTGCCGCGCACCGACACCGGTAAATGCAATTGATTGACGGTGTCGTTGATGGCCTCGGTGGCTTGCGACAAACTCACGCCCGGCGCCAAGCTGAAACTGAAAGTGTCCGACGGCACGCCTGCATCATGCGACACCGACAGCGAAGTGCCGCTCATCACCACTTGCGCAAACGCGCGCAAAGGCACGGCTTGTCCTTTGTCATTGATGAATTGCAAACTGTCCAGCGATGAGGGGTTTTGCAAATAGTCAGCGGCGAGTTCAAGCACCACGCGGTATTGGTTCAGTGGGTTGTAAATCGTGCTGACCTGTCGTTGCGAGTAAGCGTTGGACAGCGTGTTGTCTATGCTGCGCATGCTCAAACCCAGCCTGGCCGCCGCATCACGGTCAATCACCAATGAGGTTTGTATGCCACGGTCTTCGTAAGCATTGTTGATGTCTTCGAGTTCTTTGAGCTTGGCCAAGGCGCGGCGGATTTTCGGTTCCCACTCGCGCAACTCGGACAACTCGTCGGCTTTGATGCTGTACTCGAACTGCGAATCGCTGCCGCGCGCGCCTATGCGCAAGTCCTGCACTGGCGTCATGAACAAACGCGCGCCCGGTTCTTTGGACAATTTGGCGCGCAAGCGTTTCACCACCTCGTCAGCGCTGGCGTCGCGCTCATTGCGCGGTTTCAAAGTCATGAACATTTGCGCCGCATTGCGCTGGCTGTTGCCGGTAAAGCCAGTGACGTTCAACACCGCCGGGTCGGCTTGCACAATCGCCAGCATGCTGTGCAAACGCTGTTGCATGGCCAGAAATGACGAGCTTTGATCGGCGCGTATGTAGCCATTGATGCGTCCAGTGTCTTGCTGCGGAAAAAACCCTTTGGGTATGGCGCGGTACAAACTGATGTTGAGACCTATGGTGGCGATCAACACCAGCCACATCAACCATTGGTGGCGCAACGCCCAGGCCAAGCTGCGCTGGTAGCCTCTGGCCAAACGCGAGGTGGCGCGTTTTTTTTCTGGCGGTGCAGGCTGGGCCGGCAACAACAAAGCACACATCATCGGCGTGGTGGTCAATGACACCAACAATGAAATCAAAATCGCCGAAGTCATGACGACAGCGAATTCATGGAACAAACGCCCCAGCACTCCTCCCATGAAAAGAATGGGAATGAACACCGCCACCAGCGACACGCTGATCGCCACCACCGTGAATCCGATATCACGACTGCCTTGCAACACCGCCTGTCGCAAAGGCATGCCGCGCTCGCGCAAGCGGGTGATGTGCTCGAGCACCACGATGGCATCGTCCACCACAAAACCGGTGGCAATCGTCAAGGCCATCAGACTCAAATTGTTCAAACTGAACTTCATCAAATACATGACAGCGCATGTGCCAGCCAGCGACAAGGGCACCGCTACCGCCGGTATCAAGGCCGTGCGCCAGCGCTTCAAAAACAAAGCCACCACCAAGATCACCAAGCCCATGGAAATGGCCAGCGACTTTTGAATCTCATTCAACGATGCGCGTATGGTGGGTGTGCGGTCTGACACCACTTCCATGGCCATGCCATCGGGCACATCTTTTTGCAGCGAAGGCAGCAAGCGACGCACCGCGTTCACGGCTTCAATCACATTCGCGCCCGGTTGTTGGTAGAGCACCAGCAACACCGCCGGTTTGCCTTGCGAGATGCCATCGGTGCGCACATCTTGCATGGCCTCGGTGACTTGAGCCACATCCTGCACACGCACCGCGCGGTTGTTCTGGTAGCGAATCACCATGCCTGCGTATTCATCAGGTGTGCGCGCCTGGTCATTGGCTTCAATTTGCCAAGACTGTTGTTCGTCTTCCACCATGCCTTTGGGCCGGTGTGCATTGCCTGCTACCAAAGTCTGTCGCACATCTTCCAGCGAAATGCCATAAGACGACATGCGCTCGGGTTGCACTGCCACGCGCACCGCTGGCAGCGCACCGCCGCCTATGCTGACCTGACCCACACCATCAACTTGAGACAAGCGCTGCACCAGCACGGTGGACGCCAAATCCACCATATCTGCGCGCGAATGACTTTGCGAAGTCAGCGCAAGAATCAGCATCGGGCTTTCGGCCGGATTGACTTTGCGGTAGGTGGGTCGCCCGGGCATGCCGGTAGGTAACAGGGTTTGCGCCAGATTGATGGCGGCTTGCACATCGCGTGCCGCGCCGTTGATATCGCGCTCCAAATCAAATTGCAAACTGATGCGGGTGCTGCCTTGGGATGACAAAGAGGTCATCTCATTCACACCGGCAATGCTGCCTAATGCGCGCTCAAGCGGTGTGGCCACGGTAGTGGCCATGGTCTCGGGACTGGCACCCGGCAAACTGGCTTGCACAGAAATCGCCGGGTAGTCCACTTGCGGCAAAGGTGCCACTGGCAACAATCGGTAGGACAACACACCGGCCATTGCCACACCCAAACTCAGCAGCGTGGTGGCCACAGGCCGTGCAACAAACACCGCCGACAGATTCATGGCTTGGTAACCGCCAAACGCTTAGACGTTAAGCGTTCAAACATCAAATAAATCACCGGTGTGGTGAACAAGGTCAACCATTGGCTGACGATCAAACCACCAACCAAAGTCACGCCCAACGGGTGACGCAACTCACTGCCCACACCTGTACCCAGCATCAAAGGCAAGGCTCCGAGCAAGGCGCACAAGGTGGTCATCAAAATAGGTCTGAAGCGCAGCAAACAGGCTTGCTCAATCGCTTGGCGCGGTGACAAGCCTTGACGGCGCTCGGCGTCTAGCGCGAAGTCGATCATCATGATGGCGTTTTTCTTGACGATGCCAATCAACAAAATAATGCCGATGACGGCGATCAAACTGATGTCGAGTCGTGCCAGCCACAGCGCCAGCAAGGCACCCAAAGCAGCCGAGGGCAGCGTGGACAAAATCGTCACCGGATGGATATAACTTTCATACAGCACACCAAGCACGATGTACATGGTGACCACTGCCGCCAACACCAGCCACAAACTGTGGGTCAAAGACGCTTGAAACGCGAGTGCCGCACCTTCAAACCGCGACTCTATGCTGTCGGGCACTTGGTCTTGCTCGCGCATTTGCTGCCAAGTCTGTTCAATCGCAGCCACGGCCTCACCAAGAGATGCATTCTCCGAAGGCTTGAACGACAAAGTCACCGCCGGAAACTGGTTCACATGCACTTGGCTTAAAAGCGCCGCGCGTTCTTCCAAGGTCGCCACGCTACTCAGCGGCACTTGTGCGCCGCTGACGGACGGCACAGTCAACCGCGCCAATGCTTGCGGCCCCATGCGTTCTTTGGCATTGACTTCAAGCACCACGCGGTACTGGTTGCTTTGCGTGAAGATGGTTGACACCAAGCGTTGACCGAAGGCGTTGTAGAGCGCGTTGTCTATAGCTGCCACGCTCACGCCCAAACGGCTAGCAGCATCTCTGTCTATGCGCACATAAGCCTGCAAACCTTGGTCTTGAAAATCACTGGCGACTTCTGCTAAGGCCGGGTGTTGCCGCAGTTGTGCGAGCAGCCGCTGCGACCACAGGCCCAGCGCTTCGTGGTCCGGGCCGCTGAGCAAAAAACGGTACTGGGTGCGCGCCACGCGGTCTTCCAAACTCAGGTCTTGCAAAGGCTGCAAATACATGTGCATGCCGCTGATGCCGTCGGCAGATTGCGACAAGCGTTGCAGTATGTCGGCCAGCGGCGCATCGCGTTGCGATTTGGGCACCAAATTCAAAGTCATGCGTCCGGTGTTCAAGGTGGTATTCGGCCCATCGACCCCGATGAATGAACTCAGGCTTTGCACCGCCGGGTCTTTCAACAACACCGCCGCCAGTGCTTGTTGACGTTCTGACATGGCGGCAAACGAGGTTGACTGCGTGGCCTCGGTGATGACTTGCACCGCGCCCGTGTCTTGCACCGGAAAAAAACCTTTGGGCATCCACACATACAAAGCCACGGTCATCAACACCGTCAAACCAAAGACAGCCAAGGTTTGCAACGGTCTGTTAAGCACTCTCTGCAAGCCTGCGGCGTAACGGTTGATGCACCACTGCAACCAAGGTGGCGTGTGCAAACTTTGCGCGTTGGCGGCTGTCACCGGGCGCAACACATACGCACACATCATTGGTGTGAGGGTCAACGACACCACGGCTGAAATGAGGATCGCTACCGCCAGCGTGATGGCGAATTCATGGAACAAGCGCCCCACCACATCGCCCATGAACAGCAGCGGTATCAACACCGCCACCAAAGAGAACGTCAGTGAAATGATGGTGAAGCCGATTTGTCTCGCGCCTTCCAATGCCGCTTGCAAAGGCCGCATGGGTTTGTGCGGGTCTTGCAAATAGCGCGCGATGTTTTCGATCATGACGATGGCGTCGTCCACCACAAAACCGGTGGCCACCGTCAAGGCCATCAAGGTCAGGTTGTTAATGGAAAAACCGGCCAGGTACATGACACCGAATGTGCCTACCAGCGACAAAGGCACGACCACCGCAGGAATCAAGGTTGCAGCTGCACTGCGTAAAAACAAAAAAATCACCATCACCACCAACGCGATGGACAACAGCAATTCGAATTGCACATCACGCACCGAAGCGCGTATGGTGACCGTGCGATCGGTCAGTACCTGCACATTCACACCCGGCGGCATGGCTTCGCGCAACAGGGGCAGTTGTTGTTGGATACGCTCGACTGTCTCAATCACATTCGCGCCGGGTTGGCGTTGTATGTTGACGATGATGGCGCGCTTGTCATTCGCCCATGCCGCGAGCCGGTTGTTTTCAGGCGCTTGCACGATGTCGGCCACATCGCCAAGTCGCAGCGGATTGCCTCTCACATAAGCCAACACCATGCGCTCGTAGTCTTTAGGTGAACGCAGTTGGTCGTTGGCATCCAAACTGGACGCACGCGCCGCGCCATCGAAATTGCCTTTGGCCATGTTCACGTTGGACAAATTGATGGCGTTGCGCACATCTTCCAGCGACAAACCCGCTGCAGCCAAGGCTTGCGGATTGACTTGCACACGTACCGCAGGGCGTTGTCCACCGGCAATGCTGACCAGACCCACGCCGCCGACTTGCGACAAGCGCATGGCCAAACGGTTTTCCACCAGATCGTGGATCAAGGTCATAGGCATGTCGTCGGCGCTGACCGCCAGCGTCATGACGGGTGCATCCGCAGGATTGACTTTGCTGTAGCCCGGCGGCATGGGCAAGTCTGTCGGTAAAAAACTGGCGCTGGCGTTGATCGCGGCTTGCACTTGTTGCTCGGCCACATCCAAAGGCAACTTCAAGGAAAAACGCAGCGTGATGACAGACGCACCGCCCGAACTGACCGAGGTCATCAAGGCCAAGCCCGGCATTTGGCCGAACTGCCGCTCCAGCGGTGCGGTGACAGACGCGGTCATTACCTGCGGACTCGCACCCGGGTACAAGGTGCTGACTTGTATCGTCGGGTAATCGACTTGCGGCAGCGAGGCCACTGGCAACAAGCGGTATGCCAAAGCACCGGTGAGTAACAAAGCCAGCATCAACAGCGACGTGGCAACCGGTCGCAGTATGAACAACCGCGACAGGTTCATGGCTTGGCGGCTTTCACCACCTCGACCTTGCTGCCGGAGCGCAAACGGTCAGCGCCGTCGGTGACCACGCTGTCGCCTTCTTTCAATTCATCGGACTGAATCGCTTGTCTGTCGTCTTGCACGGCGGACAATTGCACAGCCACCGATTTGACCGTGCCGTCGTCTTGCACCACCAACACAAAATTGCCTTGTGAACCGCGTTGCACAGAGGCTGTGGGCACGACCAGTGTGTTTTTCAATGTGTCGAGTTGCAACTCGATTTGCGCGAATTGGTTGGGGAACAACTGACCATCTCGGTTGTCCAAAGCGGCTTTGAGTTTCAAGGTGCCGGTGGCCAGATCGATGGCGTTGTCGGTGGTGCTGACACGGCCTGCGGCCAATTTTTGTTTGTGCTCACGGTCCCAGGCTTGCACCGCCAACGCCTGACCGGATTTGAGTTTGCGCATGATCAAGGGCACATGCATTTCCGGCACCGCAAACACCACGGCCATAGGTTGGGTCTGGGTGATGGTGACCAAACCATTGGCGTCTCCTGCGCGCACCAAACTGCCTAACTCGGCTTGCTTCAAACCCAATCGACCGCTGATGGGCGCGGTCACACGTGTGTAGGACAACTGCAAACGTGCTGAGTCCAATTGCGCTTGATCGGCTTGCACCGTGCCCTGCAGCTGCGACACCAGCGCGGCTTGGGTTTCCACTTGCTGTCTGGCAATCGCGTCTTTTTTCAACAGGTCTTGGTAACGCTGTAAATCCAGTTGCGCGTTCAGCAATTGCGCGTTGTCGCGCGCCAGTTGGCCCAGCGCCTGATTGAGTTGCGATTCGAAAGCGCGCGCATCAATCTCGGCCAGCAATTGCCCTGCTTGGACTAGCTGTCCTTCGGTGAAACGCAAAGTTTTCAGCACACCGTCCACCTGAGAACGCACCACCGCCGTGTTCATAGCCGTCATGGTGCCCAGCGCTTGCACGGTGATTTGCATGTCCATGCGTTTGACTGGGGCGGTGCTCACCGGTGTGGGCTTGCCGCCGCCCTCGCCCATGTCTTTGTTACCGGGTCTGCCACCGCTGTATTTGGCTTTATCGCCGGACTTGCCCTTGGTGTTGTCTGCGGCTTTGTCAGCGGCGTTGTTTGAGCCTGTCACATACTGTTGCCACAGCGATTGAATATCTGCAAAGCGCCATACACCGGCACCCACCACCAGCAGCAAAACGGCTGTGTATGCCAAGTGTTTGAAACGCAGTGTTTGAAAAAAAGACATGAGTCAGTAAAGCCTTGAAACTGATTGGATAAACATATTAACCCTGTCAGAGCATACGGGCGATGAAGGCGCAGACCATGCTCAAAATGAGTGTGGTGGTGAGGGGAATGAAGAACTCTTTACCAAACAGGGTGAAGCGGAAATCGCCCGGCAAACGGCCAAAACCCAGTTTGCTCAACCAAGGCGTCACGCCTTGTATCAAAAGCAAGACCAGAAAAACCACCAGCACCCAACGAATCATGTGTCAGCCTATAAACGGTGCGATCTGTCGCCTTGCACAAAACCCATGGGCTCCCAGGGTTCGCCTGCCCCCAGCGCCATCACTTTGAACAACTCACCCATTTCATGGTCTTGTATCAACATCTGCGCTTGCTGACGCTCCACCACTGTCGCATTCTCCAGCAAACCCAGCATTCCGCTGTTGATGAGGAAATGCGCTTGGCTGGTATAGCCCAAGCAATGCAGGCCCGCGTCCTGTGCGGCCAAAGCCATGGCGGTGAAATTCACATGCGCGGTGATGTCTTTGCGCCCGATATCGCTTAAAGGGTCGGCGTCGCTGCGGTGGTCCTGGTGGCACATGAGCGTGCCCATGTGTCTTTGCACGTGGTAGTACTCATGCTCAGGAAAACCGTAATCCATGAAAAACGCCGCGCCACTTTGCAAACGCTCCCCCAGACTGTGCATAAAAGCTTGCGCTTGCAAATGGATTTCACACAAATAATCATGTTCACCCTCAATCGGGCAAGGCGGTCTGAGGTCGGTGGGTTGGTCATGCCAGACGTAGCGTTGCGCGCTTTCGTCCCAAGCCACGCCGCGTTCATGCCAAACGCTTTTGTTTCTGTGTAGTAATTTCACTGGCATTGCATCTAACACCTCGTTGCCAACGACCACTGCGTTGATTTGCTCGGGAAATGCATCCAACCATTGCACTTTGTGTGCGTGGGCTTGGAGTTTGTCGGCTTGTTGCTCCCGCAAATGCGCAGACACCTCAACGATGTCATAACGCGCGATGCTGTCACCCAAGCTTTCAAGCAATTGCAAAGCCAGGCTGCCGTCGCCCGCGCCAAATTCCATCACTTTTTGAAGTTTGCAGTGCTGCAAGGCTTCATCCACACTGCGCGCCAAGGCTTTGCCGAAATAAGGGGACACCAGCGGGGCTGTGACGAAATCGCTGCCGCCGGAAGGCATGCGGCCCAAAGGTTGACTGCGGGCACTGTAATAACCGGCGCCTGGCGCATACAGTGCCAGTGCCATGAACCTATCAAACGGCAACCAGCCTGCCTCCGCCTTTAGGCGCGCCTGCAGCAGGCGGTGCAGGTCTGTCGCTAAACTCACTGGCTGTTCATTCATTGTGTCCATTGTCCAACATGTCTTCTGCGGTCAAGCCTTCTTATGTGCCGACGGTGCTGGTCACCGGCGCGGGCAAACGCCTAGGCCGCGCCATTGCGCTGGGTCTGGCCGCAGCAGGCTGGCGCGTGGCCGTGCATTACCGTGAGTCAGCTGCCGAAGCAGAACAGACCGCCGCTGAATGCGCGGCTTTGTGTGTGGGTGCTCAATGCTTTGCCGCGGACCTGTCCGATGACAAACAAACCCAAGCCTTGGTGCACACGGTAGTTGAGCGCTTCGGCCATGTGGATGCGGTGGTCAACAGCGCCGCCTTGTTTGAACACGACAGCGCCGAGAGTTTCAGCTACGCCATGCTGCAAAAACACATGCTGACCAACACGGCTGCGGCCGTCATGCTGGCGCAACAACTCCACGTGCATGCATGCGCGCGCAATGGCACCGGCGTGGTGGTCAATATGCTGGACCAGAAGCTGTGGAATTTAAACCCCGATTTTTTAAGCTATACCCTCAGCAAAGCCTCTCTGGAAACCGCCAATACCGTGTTGGCCAAAGCACTGGCACCGCAACTGCGCGTGGTTGGTGTGGCGCCAGGCCTGACCTTGACCAGCCACATGCTCAGCGACGAAAAATTTCAAGACCTGCACAAACTCTCGCCGTTGGGCCGTTCTTCTACGGTTGAAGACGTGGTGGCCACTGTGCTTTTTGTGCTGAACAACCAGTCCATCACCGGCACCACCATCTTGGTTGATGGCGGTCAACACCTGATGCCTTTTGAGCGCGATTTTTCGCTGATGTGACATGAACACACCACAACACGGCCACCGCACACTGTCGCTCTCGGGTTTGCGCTTCAAAGCCAACCTAGGCATATTGCCGCACGAGATCAACGTGCCCCAACCGATTCAAGTGGATGCTGAACTCAACCTCGGCCCGCAAGACTTGCTGCCCAGCGACGACGACATCAGCAATGTGCTCGACTACCGCAAGTTCAGACAAATCATCATCAACGAATGCACGGCAGAACATGTGAATTTGCTCGAGACCTTGATCGGCAAGTTGTCGCACCGTTTGATGTTGTTGCCGGGCGTGATCGGCGTGCGGGTGAAAATAGCGAAGTTAGAAATTTTTGATGATTGTGAAGTGGCAATCCGCATGGAGGCAGGCCAATGGTGATGACAACAATAGAACGCGAAACCCAAAAACTGGAAAAACGGCTGTGCCGCCAAGTGGGTGAGGCGATTGTGCAATTCAACATGATCGAAGAAGGCGACAAGGTCATGGTGTGCGTGTCCGGCGGCAAAGACAGCTACAGCATGCTGGACATTTTGCTCAAGATGCAAATGCGCGCACCGATTGATTTCGAGATCATCGCGGTCAACCTGGACCAAAAGCAACCCGGTTTTCCAGAGCATGTGTTGCCCGAATACCTCAAAAAAATCGGTGTGCCTTTTCGCATCGAAAACCAAGACACGTATTCCATCGTCAAAAGCAAAATCGCCCCCGGCAAAACCATGTGCAGCTTGTGCAGCCGTTTGCGCAGAGGCATTCTTTATCGCGTAGCCGATGAAATCGGCGCCACCAAAATTGCTTTAGGTCATCACCGCGACGATATTTTGCAAACGCTTTTTCTCAATATGTTTTTTGGTGGCCGTCTCAAAAGCATGCCCCCAAAGTTGATGAGCGACACCGGCCGTCATATCGTCATTCGTCCGCTGGCTTTTGTCGCCGAGCGCGATTTGGTGCGCTGGGCTGCGCACCGCGAATTCCCCATCATTCCATGCACACTGTGCGGCAGCCAAGACGGTTTGCAGCGCCAGCAGGTGGGCGACATGCTGCGTGAATGGGAAAAGAAATACCCGGGGCGTTTAGACAATATGTTCAATGCTTTGCAACACACCGTGCCTTCGCATTTGCTAGACCCCAAGCTGTTTGATTTCAAAGGCATGAAAGCCACCGGCGAGCCGCAAGAAGAAGGCGACATGGCGTTTGACCCGGAGACGTTCAGCATGCCGGGCTTGCCGGGCATTCAAACCATCACGGTTTAAAGCATCACGAAAAGAAAAAAGCGGCCCGCAGGCCGCTTTTTTCATGTGTAAAACGATCAATGCTTTTTATAAGCAATCACTCTTTGGTGCTGCTCGCCCAAACCTTCGATACCCAGTGACATGGTGTCACCGGCTTTCAAAAACACAGGCTTTGGTTTGCCGTTTTTCTTCATGCCCATGCCGACGCCGGGAGGCGTACCGGTGGTGATCACGTCACCTGGCATCAAGGTCATGAATTCACTGACATAGCTGACCAGCTTGGCGACATTGAACACCATGGTTTTGGTGTTGCCGGTTTGCATGCGCACGCCGTTCACGTCCAACCACATGCTCAAGCGCTGAGGCTTTGGCACCTCGTCGCGTGTCACCAGCCAAGGGCCAATGGGGCCGAAGGTATCGCAACCCTTGCCCTTGTCCCAGGTCATGCCGCGCTCGAGTTGGAATTCGCGCTCGGACACATCGTTGATGGTGCAATAACCGGCCACATAGTCCAGTGCGCGGGCTTGCGACACATAGCTGGCACGTGTGCCAATGACCACGCCAAGTTCCACTTCCCAGTCTGATTTCACAGAATTTTTAGGCAACATGACATCGTCATTCGGGCCTTGGATACAGCTGGTGGCTTTCATGAAAACCACCGGCTCTTTAGGCACCGGCAGATTGGACTCAGCAGCGTGGTCGGCGTAGTTCAAACCAATGGCGATGAATTTGCCCACATGGCTGATCGGGCAACCCATGCGCGGCTTGCCGCGCACCAAAGGCAGATTCGCTGTTTTCAGTCGGGCGATTTTCGACAACTCTTTGTCGCTCAAATGCTCGGGGGTGATGTCTTTGATGACACCTGACAAATCGCGCAATTTGCCGTCGGCGTCGATCAAGCCGGGTTTCTCGCGGCCAACTGCGCCGTAACGTACAAGTTTCATAACTGCTCCTGAAAAAAATCAATACGTGGATCTGCCACCAGACAAATCGAAGGTGGCGCCAGTGGAAAAAGAACAATCATCGGTGCACAACCAAGCCACCATGGCGGCTATTTCATCGGGTGTGCCAAAACGTCCCATGGGAATTTTGCTCAGCATGAACTGTATATGCTCGGGCGTGAGCTGATCGAAGATCGGTGTTTTGACTGCCGCAGGCGTGACACAGTTGACGCAAATAGCGGTATCAGCCAACTCTTTACCAATGGATTTAGTCAAGGCAATCACCGCCGCTTTGCTGGCACTGTAAGCGCTGGCGTTCGGGTTGCCGTCTTTACCGGCGACGGATGCAATATTGACGATGCGTCCCTTGTTGCGCGCTTTCATGTGCGGCACGAGTTCACGGCAACAGTAGTACAAGCCGTTGACATTGATGTCAAACACCTTTTGCCAATCGTCCAACGGGTAATCCCAGCTCTTCATGTTCGGGCCGCTGATGCCAGCACTGTTGACCAGTGCATCCACATCGGCATACGCCAATGTTTTCTTGACGGCATCCACCACTTGCGCGTGTTGTGTCAGATTGACTTGCACTGATTCGATGGTGGATTTGGGCCAGTGTTGACGCAGTTCAGACACTGCTTTGTCCATGCCCTTTGGGTCGTGATCCCAGATGGTGACGCGTGCGCCCGAATGCAACAAGCGATGAACAATCGCCAAGCCCAAACCACTGGCGCCGCCGGTGACCACCGCATGGCGGCCTTGCATATCTAATTGGTTCATGTCTGGGTGTCCTTGGTTCGTCTGTCAAAGCATGCCATTATCATCATGCTTGTTGCTAGTGATAACACCTATATGACTGTACCGGTCAGTTTGTTCAAAACATCAGCTTCAAACTGGCATCTAAATGCTCGACCGGCGAGCGCTTGTAACCCGAGCGAGCGAAACGATGCAAACGCCCGATAACAAAAGACACGGCAACTGAGGCTTGCACTTGCGCGTCGACAGAAGGTGTCGCAGAAGCAGATGCCCCGTCGCGCAACACCTGACGCAAACTGGCTTCGACTTTGTCAAAAAACAAATTCATGCGTTGGTGCAGTCTGTCGTTCTCGAACACCAGTGCGTCACCTGCCATGACGCGCGCCATGCCGGGGTTGCGCTCGGCAAATTGCAACAACACCAGCAACATGCGTTTTAATTTGTCTATCGGGTCATGCGGGCCGTCAGCGATCTGGTTGAGCAAACTGAACACACTGGTTTCAATGAATTCAATCAAGCCTTCGAACATTTGCGCCTTGCTGGCGAAATGCCGGTAGAGCGCGGCTTCGCTGACCTGTAAACGCGCGGCCAA
>JACCDM010003445.1_pt1 | contig 16001 bp, 13 predicted proteins | sample 7445851 | NCBI WGS metagenome assembly JACCDM01 (sample SAMN15323438, study PRJNA562643) | freshwater metagenome | isolation source: river surface water | place: USA:Blue River Watershed | collected 2017-08-16
AAATAATCTCTAGGATAAAATTGACCAAAGTCATTATATAATATACCCCTATTTGAGTCTGTCGATACCGCGCTTGCGGGATAATCACTCCCACTAGTTGAAAAAGCATATGATTTATCTTTTTCATCAGAATATTCTCTAATATTAGGAACTAAAAAACTAGCGGTTTTTCTTACTCTTTCATTTCCACTATCATCTAAACTGAAACGGAATCTATAACACGCAGCTGTTGCTACACCTTTATTTGGATCATTTGTTATTTCATTTTCCCCAAACTCATTTGTGTATATAAATTCAGAGTTCATTGGTATTGGTAAAACAAAACCGCCGTCCTCTGGAATATCTTCATCGATTTCGTATATTTCTAATATAGGTCTATTTTGTGAATCCTTTTCAGCTGTAAATCTAATAGCTTCAATTTTACCGCTTTTAGTTGTTAGATCACATTTTCTACCCATTTTTCGTCTAGGCTGGCAATTCTTGTTAAGAGAGTTGCTTCCTTTATCGGTGTATGTACCACCAATTAAAAATGCTTTAGGTTCTATATTAACCCCTTGATCAGATAAATCGAAATCAGTTCTAGTTATACCAATTTGACATAAATCTAAATTACCCCAAAAAGGATAAACATCGATTGTTCTATCAAATGAAACAATTTGTGGTAAAGAATCTAAATCTTTTGATGCTTTATATGAATAAGTGTTTTTAAATGAATCAACACCCATTCCTTGTCTAATAAAATCGTAAGGTCTTAATGAAAAACAACCAATATCTGATAAATCAACATCAACGTGGATTGTTTGTTCCCCTAAAGGAACCCCCCAAATCATGAAATCACCAGAACTGTTAGTTTTTACTGTGTATTTGTAATATTTTTCAAAAACTTCAAGGTATTCTTCTCTTGAAAGAATGTCACCTTGATCGGGGAATGTTCCAGTTGGCTCATGACCTCCGTGTTGTTTTCTAGATGGTAAAAGATTATATCTATAACCATCTTCATTTTTATCCTGAGCTACTTTGTATGGATATAATGATGATATAACTGGATCGTTTTCGTCACTTTCTTGTAATGGGATGAATATAGAAACTCTTGCATTCGGAACCCCCAATCCATTATTAACGCTTATTCTACCACAAACAACACCATAATCAGCACATAAAGACGTATATACATCCTGTTGAGTGAATTTTAAGGACAAGATCTCTAAAAGATCATAATCCTGTTTTAACTCGACAGTTACTTTCTTGTCTCCATTTAAACTGGTGTTGATTCTATGTTTTTGTATCATATTAACTATAAATAGAAACTCATCAATTTTCCTATAGAAAAAAGATAAGTAAAAAAGACGTTAATATGTAGTCGTGCCTAATGTTTTTACCCTTATTTTTATATCTTTCTGAGGAAACCTGATTTGGAATATTTGGTTAGCCTTCATAAAGACCGTCATATCACTTTGTAGGATCTCTTTTGTGGCAGTATCTTTATATGATTGTGAGACTTGTGAGGATGAATATTCACCGCCGATCTTGTTATAAACTCTAACATCTATCACGTTAACGACACCAGGAACATTATTTACATCTTTCATTAATTCACCAACAAATAATGGATCTCCCATTTTTCTCTTATCAATTGAAAAATAATCGGTTGTTGCTGTAATTACATCTCTAATAACTTCACCTTGATTTTGATTTTTATCTAAAAGTAGGTCAATTTCTAATCCCATGTCAATAACCTCACCACTAACAATATCAATATAGTCGTTAATCATTCTATATTGTGAAAGGTAATTAAGAATATTTTGTTTTAATGTATTAGATACTACACTTGTTAAATTACCATTTTGATCATATGACAATAATTTTACTCTTACTTTATTGTCTTCTTCCATCACATTTACCTTGGCTGGCGCGCCATAAGTGGCTGGCATTGTTTCAATCATAGATTTGTAGTCATTTAACGTCACAGCTCTGTTTTGTGCTGCAAAATTATAAGACACCATTGCTCTAAGTTCTTCTACTGTTGGCTGGTCTGAGCCACCTACAGCCGGTGTAATGTTTGTTACACTCAAAGATTGTGAAACTTGACTATTTGTATTTGAATTTGGCCCTGTGATAATAAAATCAGAGTTTTCTACGTTATTAATAACACCAACCCCAACATTACTTTCTTTACCACCACCAATTCTATATTTTATAAACAACGTAGTGTCTTGTTTTGGTATAGAGCCTAATGATAGATTGTTTAAATATGATGATAAGTTTACTTTTAATTTATCTGTAATATAATTGTCTAGATTATCTAATGGATCAACATTACCAGAACCAAAAGTTAAAAAGAAATAACCTTCTGGTGTATATTCTGTGATAAATTTATTTTGTACAGCTACATATTCACCAGCTTTAAAATTTGCTCTATCAGAAACTGAAGTTGTACTTGGTACGAAAACTTTATCTTGAACTAAAGATTGTACTTCATACCATTTATTTGGATCACCAATAAATTCACTATATGCTGGATTACCAACAAATGATGTACCTTCTTTATGAATTACCGCTGAAACACCTAAAACGTTTCTTTCTGGTAAAAATATTTTTAAGAATGGTCTTTGTTCTTGTTGTGTGATAACCTTTCTGAATATTTTTGTTACACCATTAACAACAGCTTCTCTTTTTACTATAGTATATGAAATTAAGTTATTGTTGTTATCAATATTTGGTAATTTAAGTCTATTTGGTTCCCCTTTACTGTTGAATGGATTTGAAAAATCAATATCTTCAATTGTTTCAAAAATTTGACCACCCCCAGAAATTTGAGCACCTGCTCTTAAAATACCCTCATATCTATCATCGTCTTTATCCCCTTTAACTGGAACATTAATACTAAAATCACATAAAGCAACTGAAGGTCGTTGACCAGGAATTCTTATACCATATGTTTTTGCTATATGAAATAATGATTGTCTTTTTTGAGCAAAATCTAACATGGTTTCTTGCCAAACTCTATCAATATGGAAATGAAGGTTGTCTGAAACCGCTGCATTTAAATCCAACAATACAGAGTAAATTGACGCGTCATTTGTATTCTGTATAATATCCGGATAATATTCTTTGGTTAAATTTACTAGGTCTTGTCTTAGACCAGCAAAATCTCTATTAGTATATGCTATCTTTTTGCTCATATTATATGTTAATAATTACAAAGTCAGAACTAGAAAAAGTTCCATTATTTGTTGTGTAATCGATTCTTATTTTTGCTGTGTATGGTTTTGTTGACCCATCACCAGTTCTAAATAATCTGATATCTTCATCTTCACTAATGCTTGAAGCACCATCTTCTGGATCAATATCGGGATTTGTTATTTTTATTGAGTTTATTTCTAAATTAGGTATATAAACTTTAACTGTCTCTCTTATCTCATCTTCAATGCTACTATATGTAATTGAATCATTTAAATCGAAAATAAATTCATATAGTCTGGTCCCAAAATCTGGTAAAAAATATCTACTACCCTTTCTTGTCAATAGTAAATGAATAAGATTTGCTCTAATCTCTTCATCCTTATCAAGGGTCATTCTAGTATAGTCACCTAGGGTGCTATTTCTAAAAGGAAAATCTATGCCATATTTAGTAACCATAACAATAAATATAAACAATACTAAAATGGATATAAATAAAAAAAGCGACACTTCGTTAAAAAGTGTCGCAAAATAGTGACTTGATATTCGCCCCCTGTATTCACAAGTCCTGGATGCTTAAGGTACGCCTCAACGACAGCTACGCTTTGAGGGAGCCACCCATTAACTTATGACCCGCAACCTTCGCACTCAAATGGCGAATCATTGGGTCTCACCATAACAATCTCAGGAGTTTCCTCACTTATAATTGTATTTTGTGGTGCATCATATGTTACTGGATGTTGTTTTTGTTGTGTATCAGCTACCGGTTTAACGGCGCCAACATCTAATCCTAAACCTTTAATTGGGTCAACTGCAGATCTTGTTCTTAGATAGTACATACCTGTTTTTAAACCTAATTTCCAACCAAATAAATGGGCTGCTAAAACTTTTGCTTTAGTGGCATTATCGATAAATAAATTCATTGATTGAGATTGGTCAATAAAAATACTTCTATTTGCCGCCATTTGTAAAATTCTCTTTTGAGACATTTCCCAAACAGTCTTATAGACTTCCTTTAATTGTGTTGGTATTTCTGGAATATTTTGAACTGATCCGTTTTCTAAAATTAATTTATTTTTCAAATCGTCATTCCAAAGTCCAAGATTCATTAAATCTTTTACTAAATGTTTATTTACAACAATAAATTCACCACCTAATGTTCTTCTTGAATATAGGTTTGTTGTAAATGGTTCAAACGCTTCGTTGTTACCCAAAATTTGCGCAGTCGATGCTGTAGGCATTGGAGCAACAAGTAATGAGTTACGAACACCATATTTAACAACTTCCTTTCTTAATGATTTCCAATCCCATCTACCTGACATATCCTTATCAGTTTTACCCCACATCTCATATTGGAATACACCTTTTTCAATTGGTGAACCAGATATTGATTCGTATGCACCAAATTCTTTAGCGATATCATTTGAGGATGTTAATGCAGCAAAATAAATTGTTTCAAAAATATCACTTTGTAATTTATCTGATTCATCACTTTCAAATGGTAATGATAACATACAGAAAACATCAGCTAAACCTTGAACACCTAAACCAATTGGTCTGTGTTTAAAGTTAGATCTTTTAGTTTCTTCAGTCGGATAAAAATTTAAATCAATTACGTTATTTAAGTTTTTAACAACTTGATATGTGTATTCAAATAACAATTGGTGATTAAACTCACCATCTAAAATATATTTTGGTAATGCAATTGATGCCAGATTACATACTGCTTGTTCTGTTGGTGAACTATATTCTATAATTTCAGTACACAAGTTTGATGACTTGATTGTACCTAGATTTTTTTGATTTGATTTATAATTCGCAGCATCCTTATATAACATATAAGGTGTACCTGTTTCAATTTGAGCAGTTAAAATAGCGTCCATAAGCTTCCTAGCTTTCATCACTTTTCTTGCTTTACCTTCTTGCTCATATCGCTCATATAATCTAGTGAATGCTTTATCTTCTGGACTATCATAAGCATCAGATAAACCTGGTGCCTCGTCTGGTGAGAATAATGACCAATCACCATCTGATTCAACACGTTGCATAAATAAATCTGGTGTCCACATCGCTAAGAACAAATCTCTTGCTCTCATCTCTTCTTTACCATGATTTTTTCTAAGATCGATAAATTCAAGAACATCTGAATGCCATGGTTCTAAATAAACAGCAAAAGAACCTTTACGTTTACCACCCTGATTAATCCAACGAGCAACCTCATTATAAGTTTTCATCATTGGTAATAAACCATCAGACATACCACCAGTTCCTTTAATGTAAGCACCTTTAGCTCTTACGTCATGAACGTGTAAACCAATACCACCTGCCCATTTAGAAATCTTCGCAACGTCTTTAATTGTATCAAATAGACCATCAATATCATCACCTTTATTTCCAATTAAGAAACAAGAAGACATTTGTGGTCTACGTGTTCCAGCATTAAACAATGTTGGTGTTGCATGAGTATAGAAGTGTTGTGATAAATCATCATAAATTCTTAATGCCATCTGAACATCTCCCTTACAAATACCAACAGCAACTCTCATATACATGTACTGAGGTCTTTCTACAGTTCTTTCACCAATCTTTAAAAGATATGATCTTTCTAAAGTTTTAAAGCCAAAATAATCAAAGTCAAAATCTCTAGTTAGATTAATTGCACCATCAATTATTTCTTTATTCTCCATCACAAAACTATAAACATCATCAGCAATTAAACTAGATTCAACACCAGTCTTTGGTTCAATAAATGAATGTAATTCTTTAATTGCTTGTGAAAATTTCTTTGGTGTGGTTTTATGTAATAAAGTAACAGCAATTCTACCAGCTAATTTTGCATAGTCTGGGTGTGTTGTAGTCATAGATGCCGCAGTTTCTGCTGCAAGTACATCTAATTCTTTTGTTGTTATGCCATCATAAATCCCCTGTGTAACTTTTAATGTAATAAATGTTGGATCAACATAATCCATATTCAAGTCATTACAAAGAGCACTAATTCTTTTAGTGATCTTGTCATATCTCATTTCTTCTAATGTTCCGTCTCTTTTTAGTACTTTCATCTCTTATTAAAAATTTTAAAATTCTAAATCACCAAATGCTGATTCAAGATCTTCCGCTTCCGAAGTTTTATTAACACCTGCTTTTTGATATTCCGCAACTCTTTTTTCAAAGAAGTTTGTTTTACCTTGTAGTGCAATGTTTTGCATAAAATCAAATGGATTTTCTACATTGTAAACTTTAGGAACACCTAACGCAACCAACAATCTATCTGTAACAAACTCTAAGTATTGTGACATTAAATCTGAATTCATACCAATTAAACGAACTGGCAATGCCTCAAGAATAAATTCTTTTTCAATTTCTAAAGCACCACAAATAATATCTTTGATTTGCTTTTGTGTTAATTTGTTTTCTATATGATGATTAAATAAATGACACGCAAAATCACAGTGCATTCCTTCATCACGAGAAATTAATTCATTAGAGAAAGTAAGACCTGGCATCAACCCTCTTTTCTTTAACCAGAAAATTGAACAGAATGAACCAGAAAAGAAAATACCTTCAACAGCAGCAAATGCAATCAAGCGTTCTACAAATGTTCCTTTCTCAATATATCTTAATGCCCATTCTGCTTTTCTTTTAATCGCCGGTACTGTTTCAATAGCATTAAACAATCTATTCTGTTCTTCTTTATCTTTGATATATGTGTCAATCAATAATGAATATGTTTCACTATGAATGTTTTCCATCATGATTTGAAAACCGTAGAACATTTTTGCCTCAGTGTATTGTACAGCATTAACAAAATTCATTGCAATATTTTCATTAACAATACCATCAGATGCAGCAAAAAATGCCAACACATGTTTAACAAAGTGTTGTTCATCTGCATTTAATTTATTTTCCCAGTCATAAATGTCTTGACCTAAATCAATTTCTTCAGCAGTCCAAAAACATGCTTCTTGCTGTTTATAGAGTTTCCATAAGTCATGGTGCTCGATAGGGAAAAGGACGAAACGTCCGGGATTGTCTACTAAAATCTTCTCGGTCATAATTGTTGTTTTTTATTTATTAAGTAATTCTTTTTGTTCTAGATACTCGTTGTAAGCTTTGTTCTTACGTTGTTTTGCTTCTTCTTGTTGATCTACTTTGAAGCCAAGTAATGTGTTCTGATGATCCACATCAATTTCAAGAAATTCATTGTTGAATTTACAGTTATTAAAAACAACACCATCTCTACCAATTCTAGATTTTAATAAAGTAAGAGTTGCTAAATTCATTTCTTTTTGTTCAAGTGTTTTACCAATTGATAGTACTACGTGACCAATTTGAGCCTTCTTGATTGACCCACCCATTTGATCGGTAGTAACCACTTCACTCTTAATAGAATCTCTATTACCTTGTGTTGCAGTCCATATCGCGATATCAAATTCAGATGTCATAGATTCAAGTTGTCTCATGATTGCACCATCTCCTTTCCATTCCTCATTGTAATTTGTCTTCTCTGGAGAAATACAATCAACATAGTCCAAAGTTACTAAATCTATTCGAAAACCATCAGCTTGCATCTTCCTTAATTTAGATTTTATTTCAGAAACAGTAACTGAATCACTAGGTATCTTCAATAATCTTAATTCACCAGAAGATGATTTTTTTCTTTCTGTAACCATTCTTTCAACTTCTTCAGCATGAAGTGGTTGTTCTTTTGGTGTTATTCCAGTCCAAATGGTAAAATGTTTTCGTTTAATGTTATTAACGTTATCTTCAAAGAATATTTGAACAACATTGTAACCCTGGTTAAAAGCTTCATTAGAGAATTTAGTCAATAACGTTGTTTTACCAGTACCAGTTGGTGCTAAAACTACACCTAATTCTCCCCTACCTAAACCACCATCCAACAAATTGTCAATTCCAACAACACCTGTTGGTATTGGTCTTCTATTGTCCGCTTGTAAAGCTAAGCTAATACTTTCAAAGATATCCACAACATCGTTATCATTTGCCCCAACTTGTAAGGCATCTTGAATTAACTTTTCAATTTTGTGATATTCTTCGAATTCACCTTTAGAAGTGATCTCCTCTATTTTTTTAATAGTCTTTTTTAGAACTTGTTGTTTACAAAAGTTCATTGCCTTATCCTTAATAAGAGGAACCCCACCCAGATCAATAACGTGATCTTGTATATTCTTTATAGTGTCAATAAATGCTGTTCTAGCAGTATCTGAAACACTCTCAGAAAGGATTTTTTGTTCTAATGCAGAGTAAGAAGGGAGTGTTTGATATTTCTCATAACACTCCTTAATATTTTGCATAATGAATTTAAATCCATTATTATCAAAATAGTTTTGATCTATGACCTCAACAATAGATTCACCGAATTTACGGTCTTCTATTATAGTCTTTAATAAAGATATTTGATACGTGTGCCCTAAATGGCCAAAGTTTTTTTCGGTCATAATATTATAAAATTATAAAATAAATTAAAGTTGGTACTGAAGATATGTCGTTTCTGGATTACCATATGACAAAACTTCAGTTAAATCTGCCAAAATTCTTCTCAATTTTGGTCGAATATCTACAGCATATCTAACCTTTGGATGGTAGTAGTGCGCAGCAAATATTCTTTGAATAAATACATCGTCACCTTGCTTAATTTGTAACAAAAAGTACTGTTCTTCTGCTTCTTTTGGATCTTCCACAAAGTCGTTATTCATAAAAAATCCTTGATTTTCGATAAGGTATTCGGAACTTTTTATTTTCAAATCTTCCGATATTTCTTCACAAATATTTTTTACTTCATAATGCAATTCCATAGATTTTCTTGTTACAGGATTATAATCCCTAACGTTAAAAAATCTTTGGCAGATAATATTGCCGTCTAGTGTAAGTAAAAATTCAAACTTGTTTTGTTCTTGAATGTTCATAAGTCTTAGTTTTTATTTAATTTTAAATTTAATTATTGTTTTATTTTTTTCTTTTGTTGTTAATCTGAGAAACGGGTTTAAGAATTTAATCCAGGCATCATCACTTTTAGGCAAAACCGTGAAAATACCATCTTCTGTCATCATTTTCATAGCGTTTTTATAAGAACGACCATCGGAATCAAGTCTATCGGTGATTAAAGATTTAATCCCTTCTTTAGCATCATCGGTTAGTATTGGATCATCGAGACAAACCATTCTGTTATTCATATCAAAAAACTCATCGCCGTATACGCCTAGCTTGGTTACACCTGTAAGAAAATTAGCTATTAACTTATTGTGCTTGTCTGCTTCGAATATTAAATTACCTTGATTTCTTACCTCTTCTAAACTTAAGTGGCGAGTCTGCATCTCAGGAAAAAGCGAGATTAGTCTCTTAATCCCCAAGTTTTTAATTCCATAGATATTGTCTGATGGGTCCCCACAAAGTATTTTAACTAGTTTTACATTTTCAATAAGAATACTTTCATGATCATATTCAATCATGTCATTCTTTTTGTAAACCTTTTTGTGAGCTGGATTGTAAATGTTTACATTTTCATTTACTAACTGTGCTAGATCTCTATCTGAAGAATAGATTATCTTTTTTTCATTAGGAGAGTTTTGTGTGTAATAGGCGATACAATCATCTGATTCACAATATTCGAATTCTCCTTGTCTAACGTAGATTTCTTCCAAATATTGTTTGATTCTTGATCTTTGTCTTTGATAGGCGTAAATTTCTTCGTCCGTCTTGATTCTTGTTTTTCTATTCTCTTTATATGGACTATAAATTTTTCTTCTAGATTGGCTACCATCTTTACCGTCCCAGAAGACCACGATCTTATCAAGCTGATAATTTTCAAATGATCTTCTGAGAGTATCGATAAAATGGAACAAACCACCGAAATGTTGTCCTTTATAAAAATGGGTTTTTAACCCGTAGAAACCAATGGTTAATAAGTTGTCACCATCAACCAACAATGTATTAGACATTTAGTCTATTCTTTAATAGTTAAACAATTAATCCTCGTTGTCTTCTTCTGATATTGGCTCGAACTTAATCTCCTCAACATTGTCGACTTTTTCATCAAATAATGAACTGATGTATGTCAAGTTATCCTTCACATAATCCTCTCTAGATTTTTTCTCTTCCGCAGCTTCTTTTGCTCTCATAAACCCATGAGGTGTTACCATAATTTTTCCATCACCAAATTGAATACCATTAACGTGGTTCTTCATAACTGTAATCTTACTTCTTGTTGCAATAGTAACAGTTCTTTTATTCTTTGTGATAGAAATTTTTGTTGTTCCAGCATTCTTTTCATTACCGAATCTGAACACTAGTGTTGAATTTAACCAAATAGATTCACCACCTTTAGCTTTAATCTTTGGTTGGCCAAATGGATTATCTGGTAATTCAACCCAAGGCTGATTAACAATAATCAAAGTGTTTGTGTGGTCTTTATCTGCTCTTCTTGAGCCGGAAATTCTTTGGTTAATACCCATACCAATCTTATCTGAAAGTACAGATGCATTGTGTTGCTTACCACCTTTACCTTCCCAGGTCATTTTACATGGTACAGAACCTACTGAATCCCAAAGGAATAGTAAATCATACGGTAACTCACCTTTTTCTTGTAAATCAAGCATTTCATTGATAAAATCAGTTATCTGCTCAATGTATTCGAAATCATTTTTAAAAATGAAATCTCCTGAATAGGTAACTTCACCTGTTGATTGATCAACATCCTTTGTTACTGGAATACCCATGATAGCGGCATGATCAAAATCAAATTTTTGTTCTGTGATGATAAAAATTGGTAACATACCTTTTTTAATTGCATCTGCTGCTGCACCAAGTAAAGCTGTTGTTTTACCTGTATCTGAGTGACCTAAAAACATATTGATGTGTCCTAATGCTGGACCTGGTAATCCACTAGCATCAAGAAAAGCATCACCCAAATCTAAGAAACGATCTGGTTTATATGTTGTCTTGCTTGAATATTTTGAAGCAAGTTGTGAAATTGAGAAATTTTGTTTCTTTATAGCCATATTAATAATTTTTTAAAAAAGTGGGCTTTTGACGTTATCGCCAGCCCATTGGATTAGAATGGCAGATTTTCGTCTGCTTCTTCGTCTTCTTGAGGATCTTCAATTGGTACCAGAACTGTTTGTTTTTTACCAACAATTGTATCTTCACCATTGCTAGCACCTGAAACCCATTTTTTACCTTCTGAATCCCAAGTTGGGGTTTCACCCTTAGCAACCATTTCTAGGTATTCTTCTGGTTTTTTAGAGTACACGTCTGACCATGTTAACTCGTCATTCACCCAACCCTTTGCTACAGAATCATCTGCGTGAAGTGGGGATGGATCTTCAGGGATAATAGAATTAATTGTTGTGTATTCCTTGCCGTTACCTGACTTTGTCAAGCTTAGGAATAACGTTAAATCTCTACCAGTTTGTAGATCGGTAATATCACCTTTCTTTTGGAAAAGAGGGAAAATCTTATCTAAGATACCATCTTGCTTTCCGTTGTGTTTAAATCTCCAGAATTTAGGTCCGTCTTGCTCGTTATCGCGATCGATAACCTTAACAATATAGAACTTCTTAGAACGATACTGACGTGCATATTCTTTGTCAGCCTCAACACCGGTATTCATCAATACCTGATATACTTCATTCAATGGAGAACGCTTACCCTCTTGTTTTGGATCAAAAAGCTTTACCCATTTACCATCCACTTGAATTTCGTGGAAATAAGCCTCTTTAAATGGTGTTGTACCATCTGCAGTAGGTAGAATACGAATTCTACGTTCTTCACCTCTAGAACCTTTTGGTAAAACCGTTGTAAAGTACTTTTTTAATCTGTCTTCACTTGATACTTTGTTACCGTTTCCGCTTGCGGATTGTTTGTTTTTTTCGTACTGTGCAAGTACTGCGTCTACTGTGCTCATAATTTTGTTTTTAAATTGACAATAGTAAAATATAAATAAAAAAACCCAGATTACAAAATCTGGGCTTAAAAAATATTTAAAAAAATAAATTTATTTAAGCAAATGGGGTATCTGCACTCCATTCAGCACCGTTGTTTTCTAAGTCGTTGTATCCTGCAGCATCAAAAACAGGGTTAGCTACTGAACCACCCAACAATAACAATTTAGTTGTTGCTGTTGCTGTTAATGGTGCGGTTGGAACCGTTAATGTAGAACCTGTATAGATTGCTGAATTATCCCAACGGAAGTTAGTTAAATAACCTGACCACCAGTTTGGAGAACCCGCTTCTGGATCATCAACACCCATGTTTAAGTCAAATCCAGCATTTACTGAATCTGTAATGTTTCTATTATCATTTAATTTAGTTTCCGCTAAAGTTCCATCAATAAATAATTTAGTTGTTGTACCACTTCTACAAATCGCAATGTGAGTCCAATCAGCACCACTATTATATCCTGCCGGCATTGAGCCGTTTAATGCATTACCATATGGCCAAATATAACAAGTACCACCTTCAATAGAACATCCAATAGTAGCGGTTGTATTATAACCTAAAGAGAAAACTCTTGGGAAACTACTACCACCAACACCTTTCTTCATAAACCATTCAATTGTGAAATCTCCGGTTCCCGGTAACCAGTTCACCACATCAGCATTAAATGCTGTAACGTATTGGTTGGTCCCATTAAATGTAATAGTACCCGAACCTTCCGCTGGTACTGTTGACCCTTGGGGTTCTATTTCTCCCCAACTTATCATGTAATCGTCATATGTACCCATAAAAGAATTTTTAGCGGTAACGGTATAACCATATACATTTCTTAATTCGTTCGCCATTGCCTCGTTCATATGGCTATTACCAACAAGAATTCTATATAGACCTTGTTGAGTAGCACCCGTAACTAATGAGTTAATGTATGAAAGTGATCCGGTTGTTGTATTTGAAGCTGATAATGCTGCTGATCCTGATATCATTTTTTAAAATTGTTTTATTCTAATGTAAGCAAATAAGCTAATTTATTAATTGATCCTAACATCTCATCTCTAAGGTTTAAAAGATCTGAATCTTTTTCTTTTGACAATTCATTATTAAAGCCTATAAGTCTATTTTTTGCTGTTTGTAAAAATTCAACGATATTAAGATCCGTAAGATTCGCCATTTGGATAGTGTCTGTTGAATTATCTAAAGTGAATCTACCATGTTTACCCATGCAAATTTCAACAAATTCGTCAACAAGACCGTCTAAAGTATCATAAATCTCACCAAAAGCTTTATGTCTAGCATAACCTTTAGTTTGCCAATGTAATATCCTAAATTGAAGCTGTAAGCCTAAAAAAAAGTTTATATTAGAACTCAGATTGTTGTTCATCTTTATATGGATTAAAACTTTGTGCTAAATGTTCTTTTGAATAATTCTCAACTTCATTTTTAGTTAAAACATATTCGTTTTTACCACTAGCTCTCATTTCTTCTTGTTTATGAGTAAAAAACTCTTGTGGTTTCTGACTGAAAGGGTATGAATCCAATGAACGCATTTCTAATTTTTCCTCTGGGGTTGGTGGTTTCATTTCTTGAACCTTTGTACCCAATTCGTCAATTTTAGATAATATTGCATCCATATTAGTTAATTTAGACTCTAAATCATCTAATTTACTAAATACGGTATCCATTTTTTGGATTACACCATCATGTTCCATTTTAGAACTTTCAAGTTCATTCTTGATGTTTTTAGTCATATTAACTAAATCTGTAACATCAACTTCTTCAGTTTCGCTCATTTCTGGGCTATCTGGTAATGGTGCTGCTGGTGGCATTTCTGCACCCGTTTCTGGGCCTTCTACCGGCGCATCTGCTGGTGGTAAATCGCCACCTGGTGCTGGAGGTAATGGTGCTGGCTCAGCCTGCTCATTAATTAGATAATGCTTACTAGCATTTCTATTGATTTCTCTAAATCTATTTACTTCCTGTAAAAGTTTTTGTTCTAACATAGTATTAATCTTGTAATAGTTGTCTACCGTCTTCGGTAATGTATTTTTTATTAATTCTTTCAACAATTCCGTCTTTTGATCTGATTACATAGCATTCGCCAGTTTGTAAATCACATTCTTCTCTTTCCATTTTGTCATTTGATACTGTTCTTGAAACTTTTGGTTGTAAGAACTGATCAACCGCTTTGTTTAACTTTTCCATAGTGTTAAAATATATTACCTATAAATACTACAAACTTTATGTTTTTTTGTTTTATCACCTTACAAACCTTAAATAAACAACATCACCCTCAACCAATCTAAGCTTTCTCATTAATGTTGGACTAAGGGCTACACCGTATTTAGCATATTTTTCATCTGTTATACTTGGTCCATTATGAATAGGGCCCTCAAATAAACCAGCATTTGGGTCTACGCGTGTTTCTAATTTATATTCTAAATCATTTTTTGGTGAATAGAAGATTGTATCCCATTCAAAAAGAATTTCTTTGTTTTTGTTTGTTACATTTGCTCTAATTGAATAGTTTTCATATAGTTCATTAATACTAGAAAGTTTGACAATCTTATTAGGATATGCTTTCCAAGAACTTACAAGTGATAGATCGGCTGGAGAACCGTCTTTTAATGGTGTGTATTTACCAGCACCTAAAACACAAACTCTAGTCCTTAACCAATTTTCATTTTTATGTGTAATAAATTGGATATACTGTTCTGGTTTACCATTAATATTTTGACCATTATATGGTATTAAATCACCAAATAAATAACCAGAATCTTTAATTATATTATTAAGATCCTCCCCTCTTTCAGGTGCTCCTGGATCTATTGTAAATGATTTATTATCAGCCGTTGTTAATGTTTTAACAGATGTCTGTACTTGATTTGCTTGTTGTTTTTTCTTAACAGCAGCAGAAAGTATTCTACTAAATAAAGGTCTATAACTAGACATAAAGCTAGTTTCAAGTGAAGGTAATGAACTACTTGAAATTCTAACCCCAGTAAACGTTGTTTCGAAAGTACCCTGTTTTATCGAGTGACTAACATCAAATACCAAATACGTCCCCATAAACATAGGCACATTTGCTAAATAAAAATACATGGTTGGTTGTATCATTGCATTACCCATACATGTAACAGTACACTGATATGATGCCGTTTTATAAATGTCAAATAATCCAATATCAACAGAATGACTACCACCACCACCTTGTGATCTAGCTAATCTCTCTTGAGCCAAAGCACTCTCTGTTGTGTTTTTATATGTGCTCTGATCTAATGAGATATTTTTAAATATGTTTTGAGCCTGGTCCCCAAAGTTTATCTCAAACGAAACAACTCTATTGGATTTTGCTAGATCCGTTTCCATGAATATTTTTGGTTCAATAAGAAGTGGGTTGTTGTTTGGATTTTTAATATCAAACCCATCGTTTTTAAATTTATATTCCTTACTAACTCTCGTCATATCAAGATACTGTGACGTTTTGTTAATATATTGAAGAATAATCTTTGGTGACGATTCTTGGTAATCCACATCTAAGTGTGTACCAAATAATGTTTTAGCAATATTCTTAGAAGGTAAAATTTTCTTTTTGTTTCCAGAATTTGTTCCATAAAAATTAACATATGCTGGTAAAGGTCTTAAATCAAAATTAGTACCCTGAATTAATAATGAAACAGCACTATATAAATCTATTTTAATATTTTTTTCATCCGCAAGTGAGATTAAACGTTCTAAACTAATATACGCCTCATCACCAATATCTCTATTTGCTCTATCTAAGAATAAGAACTCATCCATTAAACTTCTTTGACCAATAGCATTACCTGATATCCATTTATCATTAAATGATTTAAAGAATTGATATAAGTCTA
>JACCDM011649180.1_pt1 | contig 15998 bp, 27 predicted proteins | sample 7445851 | NCBI WGS metagenome assembly JACCDM01 (sample SAMN15323438, study PRJNA562643) | freshwater metagenome | isolation source: river surface water | place: USA:Blue River Watershed | collected 2017-08-16
AACGTTGGCACGATTGGCCACGTTGACCATGGCAAGACGACGCTGACGGCTGCGCTGACGAAGGTGATGGCCGAGAAGCACGGCGGCGAGTTCAAGGCGTACGACCAGATCGACAAGGCGCCGGAAGAGAAGGCGCGCGGCATCACGATTTCGACGGCGCACGTTGAATACCAGTCGCAGGAGCGTCACTACGCTCACGTGGACTGCCCGGGCCACGCCGACTACGTGAAGAACATGATCACGGGCGCGGCGCAGATGGACGGCGCGATCCTGGTTTGCTCGGCCGCCGACGGCCCGATGCCGCAGACGCGCGAGCACATCCTGCTGGCCCGCCAGGTGGGCGTGCCGTACATCGTGGTCTACCTGAACAAGGCGGACATGGTGGACGACGCCGAGCTGATGGAGCTGGTGGAGATGGAAGTCCGCGAGCTGCTGTCGAAGTACGAGTTCCCCGGCGACGACACGCCGATCGTGAAGGGTTCGGCGCTGAAGGCGCTGGAGGGTGACACGTCGGAGATCGGCGTGCCGGCGGTGATCAAGCTGGTGCAGGAGATGGACCGTTACATCCCGACGCCGAAGCGCGACGTTGAAAAGCCGTTCCTGATGCCGATCGAAGACGTGTTCTCGATCTCGGGCCGCGGCACCGTGGTGACGGGCCGTATCGAGCGCGGCATCGTGAAGGTCAACGAAGAAATCGAGATCGTTGGCATCAAGGACACCGTGAAGACGACCTGCACGGGCGTGGAAATGTTCCGCAAGCTGCTGGACGAAGGTCAGGCTGGCGACAACGTCGGCGTGCTGCTGCGTGGCACGAAGCGTGAGGACGTGGAGCGTGGTCAGGTGCTGGCGAAGCCGGGCACCATCAAGCCGCACACCAAGTTCGAGTGCGAAGTGTACGTGCTGTCGAAGGACGAAGGCGGCCGTCACACGCCGTTCTTCAAGGGCTACCGTCCGCAGTTCTACTTCCGCACGACGGACGTGACCGGCAACGTGCAGCTGCCGGAAGGCGTGGAAATGGTCATGCCTGGCGACAACATCAAGTTCGTCGTCGACCTGATCGCCCCCATCGCGATGGAAGAAGGCCTGCGCTTCGCCATCCGTGAAGGCGGCAAGACCGTCGGCGCCGGCGTCGTCTCCAAGATCGTCGCCTAAACCGCGGTACCGAAAAGAAACACAGCAACCATCCCGCGGCCGGGCCTTGGCAACAGGGTCCGGCCGGTAACGGGCGGTGTCCCGGGCGTTCCGCCCGGGAGGCCGAAGCGACAGGAGAGGGCCCAAGGGCCCGTCAACATGGCAAACCAGAACATCCGTATCCGCCTGAAGGCGTTCGACCACCGTCTTATCGACACCTCCGCCCGGGAGATCGTCGAGACCGCGAAGCGCACCGGCGCCACCGTTCGCGGCCCGGTGCCGCTGCCGACCAAGATGGAGCGCTTCACGGTGCTCGTCGCTCCCCACGGCGACAAGGACGCCCGTGACCAGTTCGAGATCCGCACCCACAAGCGGCTCATGGACATCCTGAACCCCACCGACAAGACCGTCGACGCGCTCATGAAGCTCGAGCTGCCGGCCGGTGTGGACGTGCAGATCAAGCTCAACTGAGCTGCCCGATAAAAATAATCGAAACAGGGCTTGCGTACTGCCTGGCTTTCGCCTAGAGTACGCGGCTCTTCGGGGCACTTTGAAAGAGTAACCCTTCCGGTCCGTCGGCAACTGAGTTGCCGAGACCACCGGCAGGTCCGCCAAAGTCCCTGAGAGAACGTTGAAATGACCGGCTGGTCTCGCGGGTTTTCCGCGGTAAGGCAGTCATAAAAAACGGGTTCCGGTTGCCGCCTTGCGGGGCCGGGAAAACTTATTCAGCGCCGGCCAATTGCAGTCGGTGTGGTGGAGGGCAGTGCCCTGGTACCCGGTCCGCGGAAGCGGAGCGGTGGCAGTGGTTCTGTCTCATTAACGAGGAACAGGAAGATGAGTCTGGGTTTGGTAGGCCGCAAGCGCGGCATGACCCGAATCTTCACGCCGGCGGGTGAAACCATCCCCGTCACCGTGATTGAGGCGCTCCCCAACCGCGTTACGCAGGTCAAGACCAGCGAGACGGACGGTTACCGCGCCATCCAGGTCACCTGGGGCACCCGTCGTGCCTCCCGTGTCACGAAGGCCCAGCAGGGCCACTTCGCCAAGGCGGGAACGCCTGCCGGCGAGGCCAGCATGGAATTCCGTCTCGGCGCCGCCGAGGGTGAAGGCCTGCAGTCGGGCAGCGAGCTCAAGGTGGACCTGTTCGCCGTTGGCCAAGTGGTCGACGTCACCGGCACCACCATCGGCAAGGGCTTTGCCGGCACCATGAAGCGTCACAACTTCGCTGGTATGCCTGCCACGCACGGTGCCTCCGTCGTGCATCGCGCCCCGGGTTCCATCGGTCAGCGTCAGACGCCGGGCCGTGTGTTCCAGGGCAAGCGCATGTCGGGTCACATGGGTGTCGACCGCGTCACCATCGAAAACCTCTCGATCGTCGAAGTGGACGCCGAGCGCAACCTCCTGTTGGTTCGCGGCGCTGTCCCGGGCTCCGAGGGTGGCACGGTGATCGTTCGTCCCTCGGTGAAGGTTGCCGGTCAGGCGCGCCGCGTGCGCATCGCCGCGACGACCAAGAAGTAATCCCAGGAACGCATCATGAAGCTCAAGGTCATTGGCTCCGGAGCCGCAGGCTCCGAGGTGCAAGTGGACGACGCGACCTTCGGTCGCGAGTTCAATGAGTCCCTGGTTCACCAGGTGCTCGTCGCCTACCGCAACGCCGGCCGTGCCGGCACCAAGGCGCAGAAGACGCGCTGCGAAGTCAGCGGTGGCGGTCGCAAGCCCTGGAACCAGAAGGGTACGGGCAGCGCCCGCGCCGGTTCCATCCGCAGCCCCATCTGGGTCGGTGGTGGTCGTGCCTTCGCGGCGCGTCCTCGCGACTTCTCCCAGAAGGTCAACCGCAAGATGTATCGCGGCGCCATCAAGGCCATGCTCTCCGAGCTGGTTCGCGCCGACCGTCTCGTGGTGACGAATGCTGGGGAGCTGGAAAGCCCCAAGACGAAGCTGCTCGTCGCTCACCTCAACTCGCTGGCCCTGCACGACGTGCTGGTCATCGTCGAGGCGTTCGAAGAGAAGCTGTTCCTCGCTGCCCGCAATCTGCCGCATGTGCAGGTGGCGACGGTAGCGGCCCTGGATCCCGTCACCCTGGCGCGCCATGAAAAGGTGCTCGTCACGGTCGGCGCGCTCAAGATGCTCGAGGAGAAGCTGGCATGAGCACCCTCAAGGTCAGCAAGGAACGCTTGATCAACCTGCTGGTTGCCCCGCACGTCTCTGAAAAGAGCGCTCGTGCCGCGGCCGCCAACCAGTATGTGTTCAAGGTCCTGACGGATGCCACCAAGCCTGAAATCAAGGCTGCGGTGGAGTTCATGTTCAACGTCAAAGTGGCGTCCGTGAACGTGGTCAACCAGAGCGGCAAGGAGAAGCGGTTCGGCCGTTTCGCCGGCCGTCGTAGCGACACGAAGAAGGCGTACGTCAGCTTGGCTGCCGGGCAGACGATCGACTTCGGCGGCGCCGAGCAGGCCTGAGGCAGCATCCCATGGCACTCATCAAGATGAAGCCCACTTCGCCCGGCACGCGTTTCGTCGTGAAGCCGGACCGCTCCCACCTGTACAAGGGGGCGTCGCTGCCGTCGCTGACGGTCAGCCAGAACTCGACGGGCGCCCGCAACAGCAGCGGCCGCCTGACGACCCGCCACAAGGGCGGTGGGCACAAGCACAAGTACCGTATCATCGACTTCAAGCGCGACAAGGACGGCGTTGCCGCCACCGTCGAGCGCGTCGAATACGACCCGAACCGTTCGGCCCACATCGCGCTGCTTCTGTATCGCGACGGCGAGCGTCGTTACATCCTGGCTCCCGCTGGCGTCAAGCCGGGCGACGAGCTGGCCTCGGGTGCGGAAGCCCCCATCAAGGCCGGTAACGCGATGTCGCTCCGTCACATTCCGGTCGGCAGCACGGTGCACAACATCGAGCTGAAGCCTGGCAAGGGCGGTCAGATCGCCCGCTCGGCCGGCACCTCGGCGCAGCTGGCAGCCCGCGAAGGCGGCACTGCTCTGTTGCGCTTGAAGTCCGGTGAAATCCGCCGCGTGCACATCGATTGCCGCGCCACCATCGGTGAAGTCGGCAACGGCGAGCACAACCTCCGCCAGTTCGGCAAGGCCGGCGCCAAGCGTTGGAAGGGCATCCGCCCGACCGTCCGCGGCGTCGTCATGAACCCGGTCGACCACCCGCACGGCGGTGGCGAAGGCAAGTCTGGTCAGGGTAACCCGCACCCGGTTTCGCCCTGGGGCTGGCAGACGAAGGGCAAGAAGACGCGCAGCAACAAGCGCACGGATTCTTCCATCGTCCAGCGGCGCAAGAAGTAAGAGGAAACGACAGTGCCCCGTTCACTCAAGAAGGGTCCCTTCGTGGACCACCACCTGGCCAAGAAGGTCCAGACGGCTGCCGAGAAGAACGACCGCCGCCCGATCAAGACCTGGTCGCGCCGCTCCGTCGTCCTTCCCGAGATGGTCGGCTTGACCATCGCCGTTCACAACGGCCGCCAGCACCTGCCGGTTCTCGTCTCGGAGAACATGGTTGGCCACAAGCTTGGCGAATTCGCCCCCACGCGCACCTTCAAGTCGCATGGCGGTGATCGCAAGGGTTCGGTGTAAGCGTCATGCAAGTCAAGGCAAAGCTCAGCAACGCGCGCATTTCTCCCCAGAAGTGCCGTCTTGTCGCCGACATGGTCCGCGGCAAGCCCGTCGGCCAGGCGCTCAACATCCTGAAGTTCAGCCCCAAGAAGGGTGCTGAGCTCATCTACAAGGTGCTGTCGTCGGCTATCGCCAACGCCGAGCATAACGCGGGCGCGGACATCGACGACCTGTCGCTGTCGGCCATCGACATCGGCGAGGCGCCGGTTCTGAAGCGGTTCCATGCGCGTGCCAAGGGCCGCGGCAACCGCATCACGAAGCGCAACAGCCACATCATGGTCACCGTCGCCGACAAGGCACGGTAAGGACGCAAGGCAGCAACGATGGGCCAGAAAGTCAATCCAGTCGGCATTCGTCTCGGCATCACGCGTGAGTGGTCCTCGCGCTGGTACGCCGGTTCGAAGTCCTTCGCGTCGAACGTCTACACGGACTTCCTCGTTCGCGACCACCTCAAGCGCAAGCTGGTGGAAGCTTCGGTGAGCCGTATCAACATCGAGCGTGCCGCTCGCCGTGCCAACATCACCATCCTGACCGCGCGTCCGGGCATGGTGATCGGCAAGAAGGGCGAGGACATCGAGAAGCTCCGTGTCGAGACCGCCAAGATTCTGAAGATGGCCGTCCAGGACGTGCGCATCAACATCGGCGAGATCCGCAAGCCCGAGCTGGACAGCCAGCTGGTGGCCGAAGGCATCGCTCAGCAGATCGAGAAGCGTGTCATGTTCCGTCGTGCCATGAAGCGCGCGGTGCAGAACACCATGCGCAGCGGTGCGCTCGGCATCAAGATTCGCTCGAGCGGTCGTCTGAACGGTGCGGAAATCGCCCGTACGGAGTGGTACCGCGAGGGTCGCATCCCGCTGCACACCTTCCGTGCCGATATCGATTACGGCCTGGCCGAAGCCCGTACCACCTACGGTGTCATCGGTATCAAGGTCTGGATCTTCAAGGGCGAAGTCTTCAAGGACTCGTTCGACGAAGCCCAGGGTTCTGTCGATGCCGCGCCGTCCCCGGACGCGCAGCCGGCTGCCTGAGCGGAGTAACTCATCATGATGAGCCCAAAGCGAACCAAGTTCCGCAAGCAGTTCAAGGGTAACTGCAGCGGCACCGCACACCGCGGCAGCACCGTCAACTTCGGCGAATTCGCCCTGAAGTGCACGGCCCGCGGTCGTATGACCAGCCGCGAGATCGAGGCTGCCCGTCGTGCCATGACGCGTCACGTCAAGCGCGGCGGCCAGATCTGGATCCGCGTGTTCCCGGACGTGCCGGTCACTGCGAAGCCCCTCGAAGTCCGAATGGGCTCCGGTAAGGGTAACGTCGAGTACTGGGTGGCCAAGGTGCTGCCTGGCAAGATTCTGTTCGAGATGGAAGGTGTGCCCGAGGCAACCGCACGCGAGGCTTTCCGCCTGGCGTCGGCGAAGCTCTCGCTGCCGACCATCTTCGTCAAGCGCACTGTGCGCTGAGGTGACGGTAATGGAAGCGAAGGATCTCCGCGAGAAGGATGTGGCCGGGTTGCAGGAAGAACTCCTGAACCTCCGCCGCGAGCAGTTCAATCTGCGTATGGCGCGTGCGGCCGGTCAGGCTGGAAAGTCCGATCAGATCGGCAAGGTTCGCAAGAACATTGCCAAGGTGAAGACCGTGCTGACCGAGAAGAAGCGCGCCGGGAGTGAAGCCTGATGACCGCCGAGAACACCGCGACTGCCTCTGGTCATGAACTGACCGGCCGCGTCGTCAGCAACAAGATGGACAAGACCATCGCCGTGGCCATCGACCGCCTGGTGAAGCACTCCACGTACGGCAAGTACGTGCGTCGCACCACCAAGGTCCTCGCCCACGACGAGAACAACGAATGCCGTGAGGGCGACCTGGTCGCTATCGCGGAGTGCCGCCCGCTGTCGCGCCGCAAGAATTGGCGCCTCGTGCGGGTCGTCAAGCCGGCCGGCTGATAGGGAGCCTGAAATGATCCAGACTCGTAGCCTGCTCGCCGCAGCAGACAACAGCGGCGCCCGCAGCCTCATGTGCATCAAGGTGCTCGGTGGTTCCAAGCGCCGTTATGCCTCCGTCGGCGACGTGATCAAGGTGTCCGTCAAGGACGCCATCCCGCGTGGCAAGGTGAAGAAGGGCGAAGTGTACGACGCTGTCGTCGTTCGCACCCGCGCCGGCGTTCGTCGCGCTGACGGTTCGCTCATCCGGTTTGACGGCAACGCTGCGGTGTTGTTGTCGAGCAAGCTCGAGCCGATCGGCACCCGCATCTTCGGGCCAGTGACTCGCGAGCTGCGTACGTCGCAGTTCATGAAGATCATCTCGCTCGCTCCCGAAGTGCTGTAAGGCACAAGGCAGGAAACGGCAATGAACAAGATCCGCAAGGGCGACAAGGTCGTCGTTACGACCGGTCGCGACAAGGGCCGCCAGGGCACCGTCATCCGCGTACAGGCGGACGACAAGCTCCTGGTCGAAAATGTGAACATGGTGAAGAAGCACCAGAAGCCGAATCCGCAGGCCAACCAGGCCGGTGGAATCCTCCAGCGTGAGGCGCCGATCGCGGTGTCCAACGTGGCTCTGCTGAACCCGGCGACGGGCAAGGCTGACCGCGTGGGCTTCAAGGTCCTGGGTGACGGCCGCAAGGTACGCGTCTTCAAGTCCAACGGCGAAGTCGTGGACGCCTGACGGCCACGGGGAAACTGAAATGAGCCGACTCAAGAAGCATTACACCGAAACGCTGCAAGCCCAGCTTCAGCAGACGCTGGGTCTCAGCAACCCCATGCAGGTACCGAAGATCGAAAAGATTACGGTCAACATGGGCGTGGGCGACGCTGTCAGCGACAAGAAGCTGCTCGAGAACGCCGTGGCGGATCTCACCAAGCTGACGGGCCAGAAGCCCCAGACGACCAAGTCGCGCAAGGCGATCGCGTCGTTCAAGCTGCGTGAAGGTCTCGCCATCGGTGCTCGCGTCACGCTGCGTGGCGATCGCATGTACGAGTTCCTGGACCGCCTCATCACGATCGCGATGCCCCGCATCCGTGACTTCCGTGGTGTGAGCCCCCGGTCCTTCGACGGCCGTGGCAACTACAATTTCGGTGTGAAGGAACAGATCATCTTCCCCGAAATCCAGTACGACCAGGTCGACAAGATTCGCGGCATGGACATCACGATCACCACGACTGCCATGGACGACAAGTCCGGTCGTGCGCTGCTCGAGGCGTTCAATTTCCCGTTCCGCAAGTGAGGCGCTGAAAAATGGCCAAGACCAGCATGCTGATGCGCGAAAAGAAGCGCGCCGCCCTTGCCAAGCAGCACGCCGCCAAGCGCGGGAAGCTGAAGGCACTGATCGCCGACCAGACCGCCGACCCGGACGCGAAGGCTGCCGCCGTCGTGGCCCTGGCGAAGCTGCCGCGTGACAGCAGCCCGAGCCGCCAGCGTAACCGCTGCGCGATCACCGGGCGCCCGCGTGGTGTCTACCGCAAGTTCGGCCTCGGCCGCACCAAGCTGCGCGAAGCCACGATGCGGGGCGAAATCCCCGGTCTCGGCAAGGCGAGCTGGTAAGGAGCGCTTGAAATGAGCATGACCGATCCCATTGCCGACTTCCTCACTCGCATCCGCAACGCGCAATCCGCGGGGCATGCCGAGGTCAAGTGCGGCGCTTCGAACATCAAGAACGCCATCGCCAAGGTGCTGGCGGACGAAGGCTACATCGCAGGTTTCTCCGTCGAGGCGCAGGGCGCCAAGTCGGTGCTGTCGGTGCAGTTGAAGTACCACCACGGCCGTCCGGTCATCGAGCGCCTCGAGCGCGTCTCCCGCCCTGGCCTTCGTGCCTACCGCGGCAAGGACGCTCTGCCCAAGGTTCTCGGTGGTCTCGGTGTCGCCATCGTCTCGACGTCTCAGGGCGTCATGACGGACCGCCAGGCTCGCGCCGGTGGTCACGGTGGCGAAGTCCTCTGCGTTGTCAGCTAATTCCAGCAGGGAATAACAGACCATGTCCCGCGTAGCCAAGAAGCCCGTCAATCTGCCCCAAGGCGTGACCGTTACGGTCGATGCCGGCAGTGTGACGGTCAAGGGTGCCAAAGGCGCCCTCTCGCTCCCCCTCGCCGAAGGCGTGCTGGTGGAGCAGGCCGACAAGGCCATCAACGTCAAGCTGGCCGAAGGTGCTGCCGCCATGGCAGCCCAGGCCGGCAGCACGCGTGCGCACCTCGCCAATATGGTGGAGGGCGTATCCAAGGGTTTCGAGCGCAAGCTTGAACTCGTGGGCGTGGGCTACCGTGCGGCAGTTCAGGGCAAGGCCCTGAATCTGACGCTCGGCTTCTCCCACCCGGTGGTGTACCCGGTGCCGGAAGGCATCGAGATTGCTACCCCTACCCAGACGGAAATTCTGGTCAAGGGTATCGACCGCCAGCAGGTGGGCCAGGTGGCCGCCGAGATTCGCGCATATCGCGCCCCGGAGCCCTACAAGGGCAAGGGCGTGCGCTACTCGGGTGAGCGCATCGAGCTCAAGGAAGCCAAGAAGAAGTAAGGCGCCATGAAGAAAATCATCGACAAGAAGGGCATTCGGCTCCGCCGCGCGGTTCGCACCCGCGCCAAGATCAAGGAGCTGGAGGTCGCCCGCCTCACCGTGCACCGCACGCCGCGCCATATCTACGCCCAGGTCATTGCGGCCGAGGGTGGCAAGGTGTTGGCGACTGCCTCGACGGTCCAAGGCGATATCGCCAAGGATCTGGAAGGCACCGGCAATGTTGCCGCCGCAGCGGCGGTTGGCAAGGCCATCGCCGAACGTGCCAAGGCCGCCGGCGTCAGCCAGGTTGCCTTCGACCGCTCCGGGTTCCTGTACCACGGTCGCATCAAGGCTTTGGCCGATGCTGCTCGTGAAGCGGGCCTCGAGTTCTAAAGATTTCGGTAACGACCGGGCGGGGGTCAGTCCCCGTCCCTGCGTGACGCAAAAGGATTGAACATGGCTAGGGTTGAAAAGGCTGCACCAGCTGACGACATGATCGAGAAGCTGGTTGCCGTGAACCGCACCTCGAAGACCGTCAAGGGTGGCCGGCAGTTCAGCTTCACCGCACTGACCGTCGTTGGCGACGGCGCGGGTCGCGTGGGCTTCGGCTACGGCAAGGCTCGCGAGGTTCCCACTGCCATCGCCAAGGCGATGCAGGCGGCCCGTAAGAACATGGTGAATGTCCCCCTGCGTGAGGACAGCCTGCATTACGCCGTCAAGGGCCGCCACGGCACGACGCGCGTGTACATGCAGCCTGCTTCTGGCGGTACGGGCGTCATCGCCGGCGGTGGCATGCGTGCGGTGTTCGAGTGCGCCGGCGTGCGCAACGTGCTCGCCAAGAGCTACGGCTCGCGCAACGCCATCAACGTGGTCCGCGCCACTTTCGATGCGCTCCAGCGCGTCCAGTCGCCGGGCGAAATTGCCGCCAAGCGTGGCAAGTCGGTTGAGGACATCCTCGGCTGAGATCTGCCGCCAGGCAGGTCCCAACCGCGGACGAGGAGTAGTGAACATGAGCACCCCCATGATCAAGGTCACCCTGAAGCGCAGCATCCATGGCCAGTTGGCGAACATCCGCCAGTCCGTCCATGGTCTCGGTCTGCGCCGTATCGGTCATAGCCGCGTCGTCATCGACACGCCCGCCAACCGCGGGTTGGTGAAGACCGCCGAGCACCTGCTCGCCGTCGAGCCGGCCTGAAGCCCAGGCCACAGGAACACGCACCATGAAGCTCAATGACATGTCGCCCGCACCGGGCAGCAAGAAGACCAAGCTCCGCGTTGGTCGCGGCGCCTCTGCTGGCCAGGGCAAGACCTGCGGCCGAGGCGTCAAGGGTCAGCGCGCCCGCAAGGGTGGCTACCACAAGGTCGGTTTCGAAGGCGGCCAGATGCCGCTGCAGCGCCGTCTCCCGAAGACGGGCTTCCGCTCGGCCATGAAGGCCACTCGCGGTGAAGTGACGCTGACGGAAATCGCGAAGCTCGGCTTGGCGGAGGTCGATCTGGCCGCGCTCATCGCCGCCAGCCTCGTGCCGGATACCGTCGAGCGCTGCAAGGTGGTGCTCTCGGGCGCCATCAGCACGGCTGTGGTGCTGAAGGGCATCGTCGCGACGAAGGGTGCCCGTGCTGCTATCGAAGCAGCCGGCGGCCGCGTCGAGTAATCAAGCCTAACCGGAACAGGAAGAAACGCCCGTGGCCAACGCCGCAGCAACGCTTGGTGATGCAGCCCGCCTGACGGAAGTCCGTCAGCGCGTGATGTTTCTGCTGGGCGGCCTGATCGTATTCCGCATCGGGAGCTTCATCCCGACGCCGGGTATCGATCCCGTGGCGCTGGCCCGTTTCTTCGAAGAGCAGTCGGGGACCATTCTCGGTCTCTTCAACATGTTCTCGGGCGGCGCGCTGTCGCGTCTTTCCCTGTTCGCTCTGGGCGTCATGCCCTACATCTCCGCCTCCATCATCATCCAGATGGTCGCCGTGGTGTACCCGCCTTGGCAGGAGTGGCGCAAGGAAGGCGAGTCCGGCAAGCGCAAGATGACGGAGATCACCCGTTACTCCACCGTTGCTCTGGCAACTTTCCAGGCGTTTGGTGCGGCTTGGGCGTTCCAGAACCAGGGCGTGGTCATCAATCCCGGGTTCCAGTTCCTGTTCGTTGCCACCGTCACCCTCGTCACCGGCACGTTGTTCCTGATGTGGCTCGGCGAGCAGATCACGGAACGCGGTATCGGCAACGGCATTTCCATGATCATCCTCGCGGGTATCGTGGCGGGCCTTCCCAGTGCGCTGGGCAGCACGTTCGAGCAGGTCAGCAGCGGCGAAATGAACGGCGCATTTGCCATTCTTTTGCTGGTCATGGTCGCCGCCGTCACGTTCTTCGTCGTGTTCGTTGAACGCGGGCAGCGTCGCATCGCGGTCAACTACGCCAAGCGCATGGTGGGTCGTCGGGTCATGCAGGGTCAGTCGACCCACCTGCCGTTCAAGATGAACATGTCCGGCGTCATCCCACCCATCTTCGCCTCGTCGCTGCTGCTGTTTCCGGCAACGTTGGCCAGTTTCGCCGGTACCGGCGACACCTGGACCGCGCGCACGCTGCAGAATGTGGCCTCTGCCCTGGGCTACGGCCAGCCGCTGCACATGCTGCTGTACGCCGCGCTCATCCTGTTCTTCTGCTTCTTCTACACGGGGTTGGTTTTCAACGCTCGTGAGACGGCGGACAACCTGAAGAAGGCCGGTGCCTTCATCCCGGGTATCCGTCCTGGCCAGCAAACTGGCGAGTACATCGACAAGGTGCTCACTCGCCTCACGCTGTGGGGAGCGCTGTACATCGTCGGCGTGTGCCTCCTGCCGGAACTGCTTATTTCCTTTGGCAACGTGCCGTTCTACTTCGGTGGTACGTCGTTGCTCATCATCGTGGTGGTGGTTATGGACTTCATGGCGCAGCTACAGGCGCATTTGATGTCTCACCAGTACGAGGGACTCATGAAGAAGGCCAGCCTGCGGGGCAACTCGCGGCCTGCTGGCCTGAACCGCTGACGCGGCACCGTTTTCCAGGAGACACCCGTGAAAGTCCGTCCATCCGTCAAGAAGATCTGCAAGAACTGCAAGGTGGTCCGCCGCCGCGGCATCGTCTATATCATCTGCTCCGACGCTCGCCACAAGCAGCGCCAGGGTTGATTGCAGCTAACGCATTGAAGTCGTAGGCATTTTTTAGTATACTGCCGCGCTTTTCCCGCGGCATCAGGCATCCGGAGCAGACATGGCACGCATCGCCGGGATCAATATCCCGATGAACAAGCACATCGTAATTGGTCTGACGCACGTCTACGGCATTGGCCGTCCGACGTCTCAGGTCATTTGCGCGGCCGCCGGTGTGGCGCCCACCACCAAGACCAAGGACCTCACCGAGGCCGAAGTTGGCGCTCTTCGCGCCCAGGTGGCGAAGATCACCGTCGAAGGCGATCTCCGTCGTGAGGTCTCCATGAACATCAAGCGCCTCATGGACCTTGGTTGCTACCGCGGCATGCGTCATCGCCGTGGTCTGCCGCTCCGCGGTCAGCGCACGCGCACCAACGCACGTTCGCGCAAGGGCCCGCGCAAGCAGGCCGTGAAGCTCAACAGCCAGCCCGGCAAGTAACCGGCACGGCAACAGGAAGGGTTAGGCAATGGCTGAGCAGAAGCAGGGCAACAAGCCCCAGCGCAAGAAGGTCCGTCGGCAGGTGTCGGACGGCATCGCACACGTGCATGCGTCGTTCAACAACACCGTCATCACCATCACCGACCGTCAGGGCAACACCCTGTCTTGGGCAACCTCGGGTGGCTGCGGCTTCCGCGGTTCGCGCAAGAGCACGCCGTTCGCCGCCCAGGTGGCAGCGGAGAAGGCCGGTGTGGCATCGCAGGAATACGGCCTGCGTACCGTTGAAGTTCGCGTCAAGGGCCCCGGCCCGGGTCGCGAATCGGCTGTGCGTGCGTTGAACGCCGCTGGCCTCAAGGTTACGTCGATCAGCGACGTCACCCCCATCCCGCATAACGGCTGCCGTCCGTCCAAGAAGCGCCGCGTTTAAGGAACATCACGATGGCTCGTTATCTCGGCCCCAAGTGCAAGCTCTCGCGTCGCGAGGGTACTGACCTTTTCCTGAAGAGCGGCGTCAAGTCGCTCGAGTCCAAGTGCAAGCTCGAAGTGCCGCCGGGCGGCATCAAGGGTGAGCGCCGCCAGCGCACCTCCGACTACGGCTTGCAGCTCCGCGAGAAGCAGAAGCTGCGCCGCATGTATGGCGTGCTCGAAACCCAGTTCCGCAATTACTACCACAAGGCGGCCGGTCGTCCGGGTGCCACGGGCGAAAACCTCCTGCAGTACCTGGAGCGTCGTCTGGACAACGTGGTGTACCGCATGGGCTTCGCGTCCACGCGTGCGGAAGCCCGTCAGCTCGTCAGCCACAAGGGCGTGCTCGTGAACGGCAAGCCCGTGAACGTGCCCAGCTACCAGTGCAGCGCCGGCGACACGGTCGAGATTCGCGAGAAGTCGAAGACCCAGGTTCGCATCCAGAGCGCCCTGCAGATCTCGGCTCAGGTTGGCCGCCCGGATTGGGTGGAGGTCGACGAGAAGAAGCTTTCCGGCCTGCTGAAGAGCGTGCCTGAGCGGAACGAGATCCTGCCGGACATCAACGAGAACCTGGTCGTCGAGCTGTACTCGAAGTAATCGAGTCTCTCTATAGACCGGTTTCACGACTGATACGTCGAATATAAAGGGACAGACCCCATGCATGGATCCGTCAGCGATTTCCAGAGGGCCGGCCTGAAGCTGGAACTCACCGCCCCGAACGAGGCGAAGGCCACCATCGGGCCTCTCGAGCGTGGCTTCGGCCACACGCTCGGTGCCGCGTTGCGGCGCGTGCTGCTGTCTTCGATGCCCGGCGCGGCCATCACGGAAGCGCACATCGATGGCGTGCTGCACGAGTACACCTCGATTGACGGCGTCCACGAGGACGTGGTCGAGTTGCTGCTCAACCTGAAGCAGGTTGCGCTCAAGCTCCACGACCGTGACAGTGCTGAAGTCCGCCTGCGCAAGAAGGGCCCTGGCCCGGTCACTGCCGGCGACATCGAGCACGATCACACCGTCGAGGTGGTGAACAAGGACCTCGTCATCGCCACGCTGACCAAGCCCACCGAACTCAGCATGACGCTGAAGATCGAGCGCGGCCGTGGTTACCGTCCGGCAACGGCTCCGGTGTTCGAAGAGCAGACCCGCCCCATCGGCAGCCTGCGTCTGGACGCCTCGTTCAGCCCCATGCGCCGTGTCACTTACTCGGTCGACGCTACCCGCGTCGGTCAGCGTACGGACCTCGACAGCCTCGTGGTCACCATCGAGACGAACGGCACCATCGACGCCGAGGATGCCATCCGTCGTGCGGGCAGCATCCTCAAGGATCAGTTGGCCGTGTTCGCGGACTTCGACAGCGGCGCATCCGCTGGTGATGGCGCTGGTTCTTCGTCGAGCACGCCGCACATCGACCCGGTGCTGCTGCGTCCGGTCGACGAGCTCGAGCTGACCGTGCGTTCGGCGAACTGCCTCAAGGCCGAGAACATCCACTACATCGGAGACCTGGTGCAGCGCACCGAGGTCGAGCTGCTTCGTACGCCGAACCTCGGCAAGAAGTCGCTCACCGAAATCAAGGAAGTGCTCGAGAGCCGTGGGCTTACCCTCGGCATGCGTCTCGAAGGTTGGCCGCCGGCCCAGCTGCGTCGCGACGAAGAGTTCAAGGCTCTCTAAGAGTCCTCTCCCAGTAAACATGGCCTGTCCTCTCCTTCCTTCGGGTTGGGCGGGGCAGGCGAGAAACGGAACCAGATACCATGCGTCACCAACTTTCCGGTCGTCAGCTGTCGCGTAACAGCTCCCACCGTCACGCGCTGATGCGCAACCTGTGCATCGCCCTGCTGCGCTTCGAGACCATCCGCACCACGGTGCCGAAGGCGAAGGAACTGCGCCGCGTGGTTGAGCCCATCATCAACAGCGGCAAGGTCGACAACGAGGCCGCCCGCCGTCGCGCCTTCGCCAAGCTGCGCGACGCCGAACTCGTCACCAAGCTCTTCGAGGACCTGGGTCCCCGCTTCAAGGAGCGTCAGGGCGGTTACACCCGTATCCTGCGTCTCGAAGACCGTCCCGGTGACTCGGCTCCCATGGCGCTCATGCAGTTGACGGAGGCGCCGAAGGCTGCCGAAGTCGCCGCCGAAGCTCCTGCCAAGAAGCCCCGTGCCCGCAAGGCCAAGGCGGAAGGCGAAGCCGCCGAGCCGAAGCGCAAGCGCGCGGCTGCCTGAGGCAGCTCCCCTGGTGCCCCCATTCCGGGGCTCCAGCGGTTGCCGGAAGGCTTGGCCTTTCCGATCATCAAGGCCGGCATTGCCGGCCTTTTTGTTTTCAGGTCTTCCTGCCTCCCTGGTTTGCCCGGGGGTTGCTTTACCTGCCCGAGAGCGAGGATGCTCTCGGGAGTGCCCGGCGCTGTTCGCGGGGCGAGGGGAGGAAACCAAGATGCGCTTCATTGACGAGTTCAAGGCATTTGCCATGCGGGGCAACGTCATCGACCTCGCTGTCGGTGTGGTCATTGGCGCCGCTTTCGGCAAGATCGTGTCGGCACTGGTCGACGCCATTGTCATGCCGGCACTGGGCATGGTCACCAGTGGTCAGAATTTCAGCGACCTGGCGGTACCTCTGGGTGTCGATGGAAAAGGCGCGCCGGTGCTGCTGAAGTACGGGGTCTTCCTGCAGGCTGTGCTCGACTTCCT